>Ga0182741_1000017_pt1 | contig 290060 bp, 275 predicted proteins | sample eDN5th37CBELigOP_FD_128874 | JGI IMG/M metagenome (GOLD analysis project Ga0182741, IMG submission 128874) | Enriched Organic Plus compost microbial communities from Emeryville, California, USA - eDNA 5th pass 37_C BE-Lig OP (version 2) (version 2) ...
GACGTCCTCCGGGATGCTCACCACCGGCGGGAGCTCGGTCGGCGGCTCCGGGCTCGGCGTGATCGTGACCGGGGGCTCCGGCGTCGGTGTCGGCGTCGGCGTGGGGGTCGGCGTCGGGGTCGGCGTCGGCGTGAAGGCACCCGCCACGACCGTCGCCTCCGTCGCCTCCGTGGTCGCCTCAGCGAACCCAGGCGCCGAGATCTTCGCCCACAGCTTCAGCACCTGACCAGCCGCATCCTGCTTCACCACGAACGAGTCACCCTCCTCCGGGGCACCCTCGCCGACCTGCCACGTGTACGTGACCTTGGCGTCCTCGACATCGGTCGGCGTGTAGGTGAAGCCGCTCGCGGTCACCGTCTGGCCGACACGGACCTTGCCGTCGACCGCGCCGTCGATCGACGGCTGCGAGATGATGTCGAACTCCTGAGCGTCCTGGAAGTGGATCAGACTGCCGAGGATCCGGATGTCCTGGATCGTCCACGCATAGTCGTAATCAGCCCCCAGGTTGATGCCGAAGCCGATGACCTCGAAATCTCCGAAGTTCGCGAGCAGCACCTCAGTCGTGTATTGCGGCTTCGAGAAGTCGTTCTGCGTCGCGATCACAGCGCTGTCGGTGTCGAAGAATCCACCGGCATACGCCCACGTGCGGGAGTTCCACTTCCCGAGCTCGCGGAAGTCGATCGTCGAATTCGCCGACTGCGCCTGCGTGCCGACCGTGACCGTCGCGACCTGCCCCGGACCGATCGCCTTCGTCAGGAAGATGTTGAGGATCGGCCCTGCCTTGCCCGAGGTGGAGAACTGATCCCACGCGAGCGGGTACTCGAGCAGCTCGGCGAGCGTGACGCCCTGAAGCTCGTCGAGCGCCGCGACGCCGCTGCCGAGGTAGTAGTTGAACCGGAGCTTGCCCGGCGTCGCGTCGTCCGTGTTCACGTCGAGCGTGAAGCCGTCATCCGTGACCGACCAGACGCCCTGCTGCTGGGTCTCCGGGATCGTGTCGAGGCGGAAGATCTTGCCCGGGATCGCCGCGGGCGGCGTCCAGGGGCCCGTCGCCCACTGCGTGAAGCTCGACCCGCCGATCTCGAGGCTCGGCGAGCGCGGGTGGTCGAAGAAGCCGCCATCGTTGTTCTCACCGAACTCGTCCTCCCACCAGCGGCCGCCGGCCTGGTCGCCGTCGATGTTCGCGTCGATCACCGGGATCGCCTGCGGCACGACGACCGAGTCGATCGCCCACGCCTCATAGGTCTCATAGCCCTCGAGATGAGCGAGCACCTGCGCCGTGAGGGTGTGACCCGCGTCCTCCGGACGGATCGTGTAATCGAGTTCATCGACGATGCCGATCAGGGCCCCGCCGCGGTACCACGCGACCTCGAACTCGTACTCGGAGCTCGTCGGCGAGTACTGCCCCGGATCGACCGTGAGCGTGCCGCCGACGTACACGTCGCCGGAGATCGACGGGCCGACGACCTCGCTGATCTCCGAGTCGAACACGGCGTACTCGATGTCGGAGAAGAGGAAGCCCTTGCCGCTCATCGCCGCGCGCTGGTCGTCGTCGGGCCACTCGGTCCCGTAGCCGATGCCGCTCGCCGTCGGGATCGACCCGGAAGGCCGGAAGTGGAGCGAGTTCACGACCTTCGGGGTAGGCGAGAGCCCCTCCCAGGTCGGGGTGACGAGCGACAGGCCCTCGCCGCCGCCATCGATGTCGAGTCTGAAGACACTGCTGCCTCCGGGGACCCACTGGGACGACAGTTCGACGAAGTGGGAATCGAAGGGGTCGACGTACAGCGTCTGGTTGCGCCAGTCCTCGAAGTCGCCCGGCGGGTACGTCCACGTCACCATGACCTCGAGCTTCGGCTCGCCTTCGAGCGTGGCGTGGCGGAAGTTCACCACGCCGCCGTTTCGAGAGCCGACACCGTCCTCGAGTGCGAGCTGGACGTTCAGGCCCTCCTGGAACTCGCCGTCGAACGGCTCCAAGGTGAAGCTCGTGGTGAAGGTGTTGTACTCGCCACCCGCGTCGGGGTCGCCCACATCCGGCAGCTTCGGCGAATGCAGGTAGTTGATGTTGCCGCCCTGGTTGATCGCGGTGGAGAACCGGAGCGAGTTCGACTCCGGGATGATGCCCCAGTCGGCATCCGAGTTCTTGAACCAGCCGTTCTGACCTGCTGGTGCGAGCGGCGCATCCGGGTTATAGCCGGCCACCGAGAAGTCGATCGCGATGGTGGTCGGGTCGGGGTCCTCCGCGTGTGCCGCCGTCGCGATCGAAAGACCGCCACCCGCCAGCGCGAGCGCGGTCACCCCCGCGAGAAGTCGACGTGAAACCCGAACGGAACCGTTTGCAGACATGTGACACGCTCCGAGTGCTAGTGGTGGCGTTCAAGATATGAACGGCAGACACGCCGGAGCAATGGGTTTCACGCAACGCCCGTAATATTATGACGTTTTTTCCGTTTAGCGGCAGACTCTGCTCACCCGCGAGATTTCAGGCATGCGAGATGAGCAGCATGCAGCCATGTCCCCTGGATTGGGGGTATCTGTGCCCACTATTGGGGGTAGTCCAACGGCCTTTGCCACCCAACGCGATGGGGGCCTCGGAGCAACGCCCCCGACATGCGGCTGCAGCCACCATCACGCACGCCGAAGCGCAGTCATCCGGGGCACATGTCACAGCCACGCGGACACGTCACTGCGCGCCCCAAAGGCGCACGAGCGGCGAGAGTCAGCCCTCGATGACGTCGATCTCGCGCAGGACACGCGCGTCGATCGCCTCAGCGACCTTCGACAGCACCGCATCCGGCACCGGCGAGTCCACCGTGAGGATCGACAGCGCCTCGCCCCCGACCTCGTGGCGTGCGATCGCCATACCCGCGATGTTGATGCCAGCCTCGCCGAACGCCGCACCGTAGATGGCGACGATCCCCGGGCGATCCATGTACCGCATCACCACGTGGTGCTGGGCGATCGGCACCTCGATCTCGTAGCCGTCGATGCCGATGATCTTCTCGACCATCTTCGTGCCCGACAGCGTGCCCGCCACCGACACCGTGCTGCCGTCGGCGAGGATGCCGCGGAGCGTCGTCGTGTTGCGGTAGTCCTTCGACTCCTCGGCGACTGTGAGCGAGGTCTCGATGCCGCGCTGCTCCGCGAGGAGCGGAGCGTTCACATAGGACACCTTCTCGGACACGATCTTGGTGAAGTAACCCTTCAGCGCCGCCAGGCGATACACGCTCACGTCATACTGCGCGAGCTCGCCGCGGACATCGATCTCGAGGCTCGCGAGCGGGCCCGCGGCGAGACCGGACAGGATCTGACCGAGGTGCTCGACGAGGACGATGCCGGGACGGACGAACGGGTCGATCACGCCGCCGGCGACATTCACCGCGTCCGGCACGAGGTCGCCCTCGAGCGCGAGCCGCACGCTGCGCGCGACCGCGACGCCGGCCTTCTCCTGGGCCTCCTCCGTCGAAGCGCCGAGGTGCGGCGTGACCACGACATTCGGAAGGCTCGTGAGCTTGTCGTCCTTCGGCGGCTCGTTCACGAAGACATCGAGACCAGCACCCGCGATCTCGCCCTCGCGCAGCGCCTCGGCGAGCGCGTCCTCATCGATGAGACCGCCGCGCGCGACATTCACGATGTACGCGCTGCGCTTCATCCGCTTCAGCTGCTCGGCGCCGATCATGCCGGTCGTCTCCGGCGTCTTCGGCATGTGGATCGTGACGAAGTCGGCGGTCTCCAGGAGCTCGTCGAGCGACGTGAGACGGACCCCGAGCTGCTGGGCGCGAGCCGGCGTGACGTACGGATCGTAGGCGATGATCTCGACCCCGAATGCCTGCAGGCGCGCGGCGATGAGCGCGCCGATGCGGCCGAGGCCGATGATGCCGACCGTCTTCTCGTAGAGCTCGGTGCCGGTGAACTTCGAGCGCTTCCACTCGCCGGCCGCGAGGCTCTGGTGCGCCGCCGGGATGTGGCGGGCGAGGCTCAGGATGTGGCCGATCGTGAGCTCGGCCGCCGAGATGATGTTGGACGTCGGCGCGTTCACGACCATGACGCCCGCGCGCGTCGCCGCGGGAATGTCGACATTGTCCAGACCGACGCCGGCACGCGCGATCACCTGGAGATGGGGCGCTGCGGCGATCGCCTCCGCGTCCATCTTCGTCGCGGAGCGGATCAGCACCGCGTTCGCCTCGGCGAGGGCAGGCAGGAGTGCCGATCGGTCAGCTCCGTCGACCCACCGGATCTCGAAATCCGGTCCGAGCGCCTCCACCGTCGCCGGGGAGAGCTCTTCTGCGATGAGGACGACAGGCTTCGACACGAAATACCTCGGATACTCAAGGGGAAACGGTGCCGTTCAAGGCTAATGGACGACAGAGGCACGTTTCGCCGCGCGGTTTCATCCAACGCCACCGCGACCGGCTCGGCTGGACGCTCGCCTGGCTCGAACGGCTCGGAATGCGACGGGCGGCACCGAGCATGCGCCCGGTGCCGCCCGTCGTGAATCCTCGGCTCAGCGCGCGGCGCTGCCCTCGGTGTAGTCGGCGTCCTGCTGCTTCCACGCGAACAGGGCGCGGAGCTGGCGACCCGTCGCCTCGATCGGGTGCGCCTCGCCCTTCGCACGGAGCGCCTTGAACTCGGGCGCGCCGGCGTCCTGGTCGTCGATGAAGCGCTTCGCGAAGGCACCCGACTGGATGTCCGCGAGGACCTGCTTCATGTTCTCCTTGACGTGCGGGTCGATGACGCGCGGACCAGAGACGTAGTCGCCGTACTCAGCGGTGTCGGAGACCGACCAGCGCTGCTTGGCGATGCCGCCCTCCCACATGAGGTCCACGATGAGCTTCAGCTCGTGCAGGACCTCGAAGTACGCGATCTCCGGCTGGTAGCCGGCCTCCACGAGCGTCTCGAATCCGTACTGGATGAGCTGCGAGACGCCACCGCACAGCACGGCCTGCTCGCCGAAGAGGTCCGTCTCCGTCTCCTCGGTGAACGTCGTCTTGATGCCGCCGGCGCGGAGACCGCCGATCGCCTTCGCGTACGACCATGCGAGGTCCCACGCCGAGCCCGACGCGTCGTTCTCCACCGCGACGATCACCGGAACGCCGCGGCCGGCGACATACTCGCGGCGGACCGTGTGGCCGGGGCCCTTGGGGGCGACCATGATGACGTCGACACCCTCAGGAGCCTGGATGTAGCCGAAGCGGATGTTGAAGCCGTGACCGAACAGGATCGCGTTGCCCGGCTCGAGGTTCGCCTTGATCGACTCCGCGTAGAGCGAGCGCTGGTGCTGGTCAGGGGCGAGGATGACGATGACGTCGGCCCACTTGGCCGCCTCATCGGTCGTGAGGACCTCGAAGCCGGCCTCGGTCGCCTTCGCGATCGACTTGCTGTCGGGCTTGAGGCCGATCTTGACCTCGACACCCGAGTCGCGGAGGTTCAGTGCGTGGGCGTGGCCCTGCGAGCCGTAGCCGATGACGGCGACCTTCTTGCCCTGGATGATCGAGAGGTCAGCGTCCTTGTCGTAGACGATTTCAGCCAAGTGTTCGTTCCTTCGTTTGTGGTTCGTGCCGTCTCACCGGTGCTGCCGGACATTCTGCGCGCAAATCGCGTGCTCCGCCCGCCCGACCCTGCGAGGCGATGATCTGTCAGTTCTTGAAGACGCGCTCCGTGATGGACTTCGGTCCCCTGCCGATCGCGAGCACGCCGGACTGCGCGATCTCCTTGATGCCATACGGCTCGAGCAGCTTCAGCAGCGCGTCGACCTTGCCCCTGCCGCCGGTCACCTCGATGACGAGCGAATCGTTCGCCACATCGACGACCGTGGCACGGAACAGCGCGACCGCCTCGAGGATCTGGCCCCGCGAGACCGGATCGGCCTTCACCTTGATGAGCAGGTGATCGCGAAGCACCGAAGTCGACGGGTCGAGCTCGACGACCTTGATGACATTCACGAGCTTGTTGAGCTGCTTCGTGACCTGCTCGAGCGGCGTGTCCTCGACATCGACGACGACCGTGATCCGGGACAGCCCCGGAATCTCGCTCGCACCGACCGCGAGGGACTCGATGTTGAAGCCGCGGCGGGCGAAGAGTCCCGCGACGCGCGTCAGCAGACCCGGCTTGTCCTCGACGAGGAGGGAGAGCACGTGACTCATGCGGATCAGTCCTCCTCCCACTTCGGCGCGTGGTCGCGCGCGTACTGGATCTCCGCGTTGCCCGCGCCCTGCGGGACCATCGGCCACACCATGGCGTCGCGGCTCACGATGAAGTCGATGACGACGGGACGGTCGTTCGTCTCGAGCGCAAGCTTGATCGCCTCGTCGACCTCCTCCTCCTTCGTGACGCGGATCGCGAGGCAGCCGTACGCCTCGGCGAGCTTCACGAAGTCCGGGATCATCGCCGTGCCACCGCCGGTGTGGAGATCCGTGAACGAGTGGCGCCCCTCATAGAAGAGCGTCTGCCACTGGCGCACCATGCCGAGCGACGAGTTGTTGATGATCGCGACCTTGATCGGGATGTTGTTGATCGCGCAGGTCGCGAGCTCCTGATTCGTCATCTGGAAGCAGCCGTCGCCATCGATCGCCCAGACCACACGGTCCGGCTGTGCGACCTTCGCGCCCATCGCGGCGGGGATCGCGTAGCCCATCGTCCCGGCGCCACCCGAGTTGAGCCAGGCATTCGGACGCTCGTACCGGATGAACTGCGCAGCCCACATCTGGTGCTGGCCGACACCAGCGGCGTACACCGCCTCAGGACCGGTGAGCTCGCCGATGCGCTGGATGACGCGCTGCGGTGACAGGTGCCCGTCGGTCGGCGCGTCGTAGCCGAGGGGGTAGGTCTCGCGGAGCGACTGAAGGCGCTTCCACCACGCCGAGTAATCGGCGGGCGTGCGCTGGGTGGCGTCGCGGAACGCCACGGTGAGGTCGACCAGGACCTCCTTCACGTCGCCGACGATCGGCACCTGGGCCTCGCGGATCTTGCCGATCTCGGCCGGGTCGATGTCGACGTGCACGACCTGCGCGTCCGGCGCGAACTCGCTCACCTTGCCCGTCACCCGGTCGTCGAAGCGCGCGCCGAGCGCGATGATGAGGTCCGACTCCTGGAAGGCGAGGACCGCGGGCACCGAGCCGTGCATGCCCGGCATGCCGAGGTGCAGCGGGTTCGAGTCGGGGAAGGCGCCGCGCGCCATGAGCGTCGTGACGACGGGGGCGCCGACCAGGTTCGCGAACTCCGCGAGCTCCGCCGAGGCATTCGCCCGGATGACGCCACCGCCGACGTAGATCACCGGGCGCTTCGCCTCGGCGAGGAGCTGCGCCGCCGCGACGACCTGCTTGCCGTGGGCGCGCGTCACGGGACGGTAGCCGGGGAGGTCGACCTTCGGCGGCCAGATGAACGGCGCCGAGTTGACCTGCGCGTCCTTCGTCACGTCGACGAGGACCGGGCCGGGACGACCTGTCGTCGCGATGTGCACCGCGGCCGCGATCGTCGCGGGGATCTCCGCCGGGTCCTTCACGAGGAAGGAGTGCTTCACGATCGGCATCGTGATGCCGACGATGTCGACCTCCTGGAAGGCGTCCGTGCCCATGACGTGGGAGAACACCTGGCCGGTGATCGCGAGCAGCGGGACCGAGTCCATGTAGGCGTCTGCGATCGCGGTGACCAGGTTCGTGGCGCCAGGACCGCTCGTCGCGATCGCGACACCGAGCCCGCCCGAGGCCGCCGCGTAGCCCTCAGCCGCGTGACCGGCACCCTGCTCGTGGCGGACCAGGATGTGCCGGATCGCGCTCGAATCCATGAGCTCGTCGTAGAACGGCATGATCGCGCCGCCCGGCAGACCGAATACATCCTTGACGCCGAGCATCTCGAGCGACTTGAGGATCGCTCCCGAGCCGGTCAGTATCTGTGGCGTCGCCGCGGTGCGCGGCTTGGGTGTCGAGTCCGTCATGGACATAGCTGACTTCCTGATCGTAGTTCTGGAGATGGTGGGAATCAGGCGCGCGACCGCCGAATGGCTGCGCCGCTCTGATCAGAATGTCGACGTCCGCTGTCTGCGGAGGCCGCCCCACGCCAGGACTGGTTGTGCCACCCGGGTGTCTAACGAGCTTCCAGCCTACCGCATGGCGGAACACCGGATCCCGGCGTCGGCTGAGCCTCCGCCGTCTCCGCAGACCGGTTGTCAGCCGGTGACGGCACCGGTCGCCGCGGAGCTCACGAGCTTCGCGTACTTCGCGAGCACGCCGCGCGTGTAGCGCGGCGGAAGCGGCTCCCAGCCGACCGCGCGCTGCGCGAGCTCGTCCGCGTCGACGAGCAGGTCGAGCGTGCGGTTCGCGATGTCGACGCGGATGCGGTCGCCGTCGCGCACGAACGCGATGGGGCCGCCGTCGACCGCCTCCGGGGCGACGTGGCCGATGCACAGACCCGTGGTGCCGCCGGAGAATCGGCCATCGGTGATGAGCAGGACGTCCTTGCCGAGGCCGGCGCCCTTGATGGCCGCGGTGATCGCGAGCATCTCGCGCATGCCGGGGCCGCCCTTCGGGCCCTCGTAGCGGATGACGACGACCGAGCCGGGCGCGATGTCGCCGGCCGCGAGCGCGTCGAGCGCCTGACGCTCGCGTTCGAACACCCGGGCGGGTCCCTCGAACACGTCCGCGTCGAAGCCCGCCGACTTCACGACAGCGCCCTCGGGGGCGAGGGAGCCGCGGAGGATCGTGAGACCGCCGGTCGCGTGGATCGGGTCGTCGAGCTTGCGGAGGACGGTGCCGTCGAGCGGGTCCGGTGCCAGCTCCTTGAGGTTCTCCGCCATCGTCTTGCCCGTGACGGTGAGCGCGTCGCCGTGGAGGAGACCCTCCTCGAGGAGCGCGTTGAGCAGGACAGGGATGCCACCGCGGCGGTCGACGTCGTTCATGACGAAGCGGCCGAAGGGCTTGAGGTCGCCGATGTGCGGCACCTTGGAGCCGATGCGGTTGAAGTCGTCGAGCGTGAGGTCGACGCCGGCCTCGTTCGCGATCGCGAGCAGGTGGAGGACGATGTTCGTCGAGCCGCCGAGTGCCATGCCGACGGCGATCGCGTTCTCGAAGGCCTCCTTGGTGAGGATGTCCCTGGTCGTGATGCCGAGGCGGAGCAGATTGACGACCGCCTCGCCGGAGCGGTGCGCGTAGTAGTCGCGGCGTCGGTCGGCGGCGGCGGGGCTCGCCGAGCCAGGCAGCGACATGCCGAGCGCCTCGGCGACGGAGGACATCGTGTTCGCCGTGTACATGCCGCCGCATGCGCCTTCACCCGGCGCGAACGCGCACTCGATGCGCTTGGCGTCCTCCGGCGACATGCGACCGGCCTGGACCGCGCCGACCGCCTCGAACGAGTCGATGATGGTGATGTCCTTCTCGGTGCCGTCGCTCAGGCGCACCCACCCGGGTGCGATGGAGCCGGCGTAGAGGAAGACGCTCGCAAGGTCCAGACGCGCGGCAGCCATGAGCATGCCGGGAATCGACTTGTCGCAGCCCGCGAGGAGGACGGAGCCGTCGAGCCGCTCCGCCTGCATGACCGTCTCGACGCTGTCAGCGATGACCTCGCGCGAGACGAGGGAGAAGTGCATGCCCTCGTGGCCCATCGAGATGCCGTCGCTGACGGAGACGGTGCCGAACTGGAGCGGGTAGCCCCCGCCGGAGTGGACGCCCTCCTTCGCCGCCTGCGCGAGACGGTCGAGCGACAGGTTGCACGGGGTGATCTCGTTCCACGAGGAGGCGATGCCGATCTGGGGCTTGTCCCAGTCCGCATCCCCCATGCCGACGGCACGGAGCATGCCTCGACTCGTCATGGCCTCGATGCCATCCGTGACGGTGCGCGAGCGCGGCTTCATATCTGGCGTCTGCGACATGGGGGCAAGTCTACTGAGCGGCAAGAGCGCCCAAGGCCCGGCCCCGAGCGCTGTCCGAGGACATTCGCCGGGGCCGGGCCTCGTGCTGAGACGAGCCGTCAGGGGCGGCCGCGGAGGTGCGCGGCCGTCGCGCCGAGGATCGCCGGGGTGTCGAGCGCCGGATCCTCGTGGGTCGCGCCGCGGACCGTGATGAGCGTCACGTCGACGCCCTTGCCGACGAGCGCGTCGCGCAGCACGAGCGAGTGGTGGTGCGGGATGAGCGCATCCTCGTCGCCGTGGACGAGGAGCACGGGTGCCGCCCCGGCGGCCGCGCGGTGGAGGGGGCTCGCCGCCTGGAGCTGCTCGGTGCCGTCCACGCCGTCCTCGAGGCCCAGCAGCAGCCGCTCGAACGGCGGCGGCACCGTGCCGGGCGCCATGAAGTGCGGCAGGCGGGCATTCGGGGACTTCGGCGCATCCGACATGAGGGTGAGGTCCGTCGCCGGGAACCATGCCGCGACCGCATCCGGTCCGCGCTCACCGCGCTCCGCCGCCGCGAACGCCGCCATGAGGGCGAGGTGGCCACCGGCCGATGCCCCCCACAGCGCGATCCGGCCGCTCAGCTCGACGCCCTGCTCGGCGGCCACCGCGGGGATGCCCGCGATCGCATCCTCGACGTCCTCGAGCTGCAGCGGCCACGTCCCCTCGCCGGACAGGCGGTAGTCGACCGAGGCGAGCGCCACGCCTGACTCCACCACGGGGAGCTGTCTGGCCGCCTCGGCATCGACACGGGAGCCGCGCAGCCACCCGCCGCCGTGCAGATAGATGACGAGCGGGAGCGGGCCGGAGGGCTCGGCCGGGATGTGGAGGTCGAATGGGATGCCGACCCCGTCGCGCGTCGGGACGGTCAGGTCTCGGAAGGTCGTCGTTGAACTCACGAGAGCCATCCTCGCGTGCCGAGCGGCTGGCGGGGAGCAGAGGTGTTCGAACAATGGACATCTCGGCCAGCTCGCATGCAGCGCCGATGCGAGCGATCTGTACGCAATGCGTATGAGATGCCGCGATTCGCGGTAGTGTCAAGCATTGACCGCGATGGAGGGACCATGCTTGAAGGTCTGCATGACGACGACCGCTCACGAGATCTGATCAAGAGCCTCGAGAAGGGCATCGCCGTGCTGCGGATCTTCTCCGAGAGTCGCGGACCCCTGACAATGGCCCGCATCGCCGAACAGGCAGGACTGTCCCGTCCCGCCGTCCGACGCATCCTCCTAACCCTCGAGCACCTCGGGTACGCCTACCAGCACGGCGGCCAGTGGGGGCTCACTCCGCGCGTCCTCGAGATCGGCGCGGGCTATTTCTCCAAGTCCTCGCTCCCAGAGATCGCGGCGCCCTACCTGCAGATCGTCGTCGACCGGATCGGCGAGACCTGCCACGTCGGCGTGTGGGATCGCCACGAGGTCGTCCACGTCGCCCGCGTGGAGGTGCCTCGCGTGGTCCCTGACTCGATCCACATCGGCACGCGCCTGCCCGCGTACGCGACCGCGATCGGGCTCGTCCTCCTCGCCGGCCTCAACGAGTTGGAGCTCGCTGAGTACTTCGCATCCACCGACCGTGTGCGGCTCACGCCCGAGACCGTCGTCGATGAGGCGCCGCTCAGGGCGCGCATCGACGCAGTCCGCGACGCAGGGTTCGCGATCACGCAGGGCGAGCTTGCGCTCGGCACCAGTGGAGTCGCCGTCCCCCTGACCGTCCAAGGTCAGGTCGTCGGCGCTCTCGGCGTCACCTCGAACCCGCTACGCAACAGTGCCAACGACCTCGTGACCAAGATCGTCCCGATCCTGCTCGAGGTCGGCGCCGACATCTCCCGCTCCTACGAGCTCGCACGTCGGCGCCGCCTCAACTAGCAGCCTCCAGGCAGCACGCCCTCAGACGTACATGCCCTCCATCGTCACCTGGGTGAGCACGCTCGCTCCGCCATCGACAACATAGATCCCGCCCGTCATGAACGACGAGCGGTCGGACACGAGCAGGAGTGCGATCTCCTCGAGCTCATGAGTCTCGCCGTGGCGACCGAGTGGGATGCCAGCGTTCCACACCTTGAGCTTCTCCGGGGGCGGCGGCGCCGTGCCCGCGATGTTGGTGCGGAACGATCCGGGCGCAATCGCGTTGATGCGCACGCCATACTTCGCGAGCTCTAGGCTCGCCTGGCGGACGACACCGTGCACCGCGGTCTTCGCCGCGATGTACGCGTAGCCGATAAGCGGCTCGGCGCGGACGCCCGACGTCGAGCCGGTCACCACGATCTGTCCCTGACCGAGCGGCTTCATGTGCGCGGCAGTGCGCTGCAACGTGTAGAAGAAGCCGTTGAGATCGATGTCGATCACGCGGTGCCACAGTTCGCGCGGGACCACATCGATCTCGCCTTCGGGTGTGCGCGTCGGCTTCGTGCCGTTGACGCCTGCGTTGAGGAAAGCACCATAGAGCGTGTTGTGCTCCCCCACCTTCGCCCAGACCTCATCGACCTGGTCGCCGTCCGCGATATCGCACTGGTACGTCTCAACGTCGATGCCTGCGGCCCGGAATTCGTCCGCCTTGCCCTCCAGACCCTCGATGTCGCGATCGATGAGGACGAGCTTCGCTCCCTCCCTCGCCGACACCCGCGCGTAGGCGTGGCCGATGCCGCTCGCAGCACCGGTCACGAGGATCGTCCTGCCTTCGAGCACTCCGCTCATCTCCGAACTCCCATCTGAGGCATTCAGTCCACCTCAATCGTGATGCGCGACCCGCTGATCGTCGCAATGCGCCCCGTGGCGATCTCCTCGTAGGCCTCCTCCGGAAGATCGATGACCGCGGGGACGCCGATGACGGCGAGGCCGAGCGCGAGCTTCGTGTTGAGGCTCCGCGTCACGACCCCGGCAGGCGCGAAGCCGTTGAGCTTCGCGATGTGGAACTGGCCTGACCATCCGGACGCGCCCTTCGCCCCCGGGATTACGAGGATCTTCCCGGCCATGCTCTGCCCGTACTGCGGATGGCCGACCTCGACGATGCGGCCCGACTTCGTGTCGATGCCGCCCCAGCCGGGGATCTCACTCGTGCAATACAGGATCTCCGCCGTGACCTCGCCCTCGACGAGTGCGCGGCCCTCGAACGTGCTCACGCGACCCACCTCCCAGTGATCGCCGCCTCGACGCACTGCGCCGTTGTGCCGAAGCGTCCCTCAGTGCCCATGATCTGCGGCAGATAGTGCACCTGCTTGGCCGAATCCGTCGCGAACCGCTTCGCCCCCGACGGCACGAACTGGCCAATCGCGGGGCAGGTGTCAGCCATGACGCGACCACCGGCACCTTCGATCGCCTCCACCCACCCGGAGCGCTTCGCGACCTCGCGCAGCGCGCTCGGCGTGAAGATCCAGAACCGCACTCCGTCCTTGATCCGACGCCCATCGAGGAGGCGTGCCACCTCGCGGACCTGGTCGAGGTTCGCGTGCGGGCATCCGATCATGACGAAGTCGATGTCGTCGCCGGTCGCAGTCGAGTTGAGGTGCTCGATGACGGCGTCGTGATCGCGCCTGGTGAAGACGAGCTCCTGCTCAGGGGCCTTTCCGTTCAGTGCATGCTCGACGCTCTGCGCCTCCGCCGTGACGCCCGGCATGTGGTACAGCTCCACATCGCCGGAGGAGTTCACGGCGGCACCGAACTGCTTGAGAGCGATTGGATCCACCGGACCGCGGACGCCATCGATCACCGGGATCTGGTCGCGCAGGTGCCAGCCCATCCAGTAGCCGAAGACGCTCCAGTCGAACATCGAATCGACCGGGATCTCGCTGCGCACGAGGTGCGTCGCGTAGCGGTTCTCCGTGATATGCAGCCCCGTATACGGAATTCGACCAGTCAGCATTGCGGCGGCCGTCGACTCACGGCCCTCGGTGTTGGTCCGAGCTCCGAGGAGCGAGTTGATGAACGGCACCGCCGACGACTCCATCCACGCGCAGTGCTCGCCGCGGGTCGGGACATTTCCGACCTGGTACGGCGTGCACGTGTTGAGGATCGAGACGCCGATCGACGCGAGATACTCTTCCGACCGAGTGATCTCCTCGTTGGTCGCCTCGTCGAGGCCCTGGAGGTCCCAGTTCTCGTGATCGCGCGGACCGATGAGCTGGCATGCATGTGTGACGGCGGGCGAGATCTCGACCGTTGTCCGCGAGTCCAGCGAGTACTCCGAGAAAAGCGTGGCGGGATCAGTCGTGCCGAGGACTCTGCTGTGACGCGGACCGTAGATGTTTGCGCCGCACACATTGTTGGTCTCGACCAATCGCTCCGCACCGAGGATGTCGCCGTAGCGGATCAGGAGATCCATCGCCGCCGCGACCGCCTCGCCGTACGAGCCGTCCGCCATCGCGAGCTCCGTGTCCGTGAGCTTCACGGAGCCGTAAGGCCGCGTCGTCGGGCGATGCAGCGCGACGCCGCGCGGACCGGATTCATAGCTGAGTGTCATGTCGTCCTCCTTGCGAATCAGGCAACGGTCGTCGTGGTTGCGCGGTCGACGTCGGGGTCCAGGTCGCGGCCCAGGTAGGCACCGTCCGCCTCGAGACGACGCTGGAGCGCGGCGACGTCGATGTCGCCGACCGCGACGCCGTTCGACAATGCAAGCGCTGCCGCCGTGCCCGCCGCCTGCCCCATGACAAAGCAGCCGCCCGTGACGCGCGCCGACGACTGACCCCATTGGGTCATGGAGGCGCAACGGCCCACGACATAGAGGTTCGTGATCGTCTGCGGGACGATCATTCGGAACGGCATCTGGTTGAAGCCGCGGGTTTCCTCGCGCGGCGGGAAGCGGAAGATAACGTCGCCCTCGACGTGCGCCTCCACCGGCCAGCCGTTCACACCGATCGTGTCGTCGAAGTCGACGCAGTCGAGGATGTCCGACTCTGACAGCTGGTAGGCGCCGACGATGCGACGGGTCTCGCGGATGCCGATCTGCGGCGCGAGGTCGACGATGTACGCCTCCTCGAAGCCGACCTGACGCTCGCGGATGAACTCGAACGCGTCGAACGACTGGCGGCGGCCCAGGATCTCCCCGCGCGTCAACTGGAAGACGTCGGTGCCGTCGATGGGACTGCCGTCCTCATTTGCAAGCTGGGTGATGTTGGAGCGCCACTCGATCGGGTTGCGCTGCGGGCGGACGAGCGGCTTTTTGCGCGGGAAATGGTGGGTGCCCGCAGCCTCCGCTTCATCCATGAGCTTCGCGATCGACTTCCACGCCTGGCCCGCGCGCTCGTGGTCGACGTTGTTGATGCGGAACATGAGCGACGGGTAGAGAAGCTTCTCCGATACCTCGTACGGTGCGCCCGACCAGTACGCGAGGTCCGCATCCCCCGAGCCATCGATGAAAATGCGTCCGCGGATCGCCTGGCGTCCCGACTTCGACTCGATGATCACGGTGTCGATGCGGTCATCGGCGCTCTTGGTGATGCCGACCGCTGCCGCATGGAAGAGGATGTGCCCGCCACGGCTGAGGACGATGTCGTCAGCGACCTTCTTGTAAACGGAGATGTCGAACGCCTGAGCCTGGATCCGGTCTTCGATAGTGAGGTGGGGGGCGTTCAGTCCGCCGGCCGCCTCGAGTCGATCGAGCAGCTCGTCGGCGAACCCGCGCACGACGCGCTGGTCTTCGCCATGCACACGCGCGTGCAGACCGCAGAACGTCGAGAGCCCACCCATCGTTCCGGCGCCACCGAGGAAGCCGTAGCGCTCCACAAGGATCGTAGAGAGACCGGCGTTCGCGGCGGCGATCGCTGACATGAGACCGGCGGGGCCGCCTCCTACGACGACGACGTCATATTCCCCGATGACGGGGACTGATCGTTGCTCCTCGATGACGATTCCAAGACTGATCGCGCTCATCGCGATGCTCCTTCCGTGATGGCCCGCCGAGGCGCACACATGCTGTCGCCGCCGCAGAGGACGGCGCCGCATGCGAGCGACTGCACGGTGGATCGATAGACGTCGAGGTAACCGCGCACCTCGACCTGGTCAGTGGGGGTGAATGCTGGGCGAGCAGCGAGCACCTCGGGGTCGACGAGGACATCGAGCGTGCCATTCGCGAGATCGATGACGATCTCGTCGCCGTCCTCGAGAAGGCCGATGGCGCCGCCAGTCGCAGCCTCGGGCGACACCTCGCCGATGATGATGCCGGTATTGGCGAGTCCGCTGAACTGTCCGTCGGTGACCATCGCGACCTTGCCGGCGAGACCAGCGCTCTCGATCGCGAAGATGAGAGCAGAGACGAACCCCATGCCGGGGCCACCGACGAGTCCGACACCCCGAAGAACGATGACGTCGCCTTCCCGAACTCGACCGTCGGCGAGCGCCGCGATGCCCTCTTCGCGCGAGTGGAAAATGCGAGCTGGACCACGGAACAGGTATGGACCTTCGTCGGGGATGGGGCGTTTGGCGACGGCGCCTTCGGTCGCGAGCGAACCTTTCAGCACGACGATCGATGGCGTCGTGGCGAACGGCGCATCGATGGACTTGATGATCGCACCGTCACCGTCGGCTGCGAGCTCGGCGCGCTCTGCGACGGTCTGACCGGTGACCGTGAGCGCGGACCCGTTCAGGATCGGCAGGAGCTCGCGGAGCGTCGTCGCGGCACCGCCGGCGTCCTCGAACTCCTCGATGCGAGCAGGGCCGTTCGGCCTGACCGACGCGAGGAGCGGGACCTGGCGCCCGAGCACCCGGTACAGCTCCCATACGTCGAGGTCGAGCCCCGCCTCCACGGCGATGGCCTGGAGGTGCTTGATCGAGTTGATGGATGCGCCAAGCGACAGCATCGTCTTCACCGCATTGGTGACGGAATCGACGGTGATAACGTCGCGCGGGCGGATGTCGCGCTCGATCGCCTCGACGATCGCCTTGGCGGACCGGCGCACGGTGTCCCACATGCGCTCGCTCAGCGCCCGGACCGGCGCGGCTCCCGGGACGGTCATGCCGAGTGCCTCCGCGGCGACGTGCATCGAGTTCGCCGTGGCGAGTCCGGAGCAGACGCCAGGGCCGAGAATCGCGTGGTCCGCCATGTCCTCGATCTCCTCCTGCGTGTGTTCGGCGGAGTACGCGTGGAAGGAGGAGTGGAGGAACACATCCTCAATGTCAGGGCCCCCATGGTCGGCGAGACCACTGTGCTGGTAGCCGCACGGTATGATGACGGTCGGGATGTTGAGCCGCGCACCCGCCATGATGTGCGCTGGGGTCGTCTTGTCGCAGGAGCTGAGGCAGATGATCGCGTCGAGCTGTGCACCCTCGACCACCACCTCGATGTCCTGGACCATGAGGTCGCGTGTCGGGAGGATGTATCGTCCTGCCTTGCCGACCGAGGTGACGAAGTCGCTTGGCACGGTGGTGCGAATCTCGAAAGGCAGCGCGCCGAGCCGACGCAGCTCCTCCTTGAGCACGGGCACGATCTCGTCGAGGTGGGCGTAGCAGGCCGCAAGATCGTTCGACGAGTTCACGATCGCGATCTTGGGCTTCTCGAGGTCGGTGGCCGGGATCCCAAGCGCCTTCCATTCAGCACGGCGCGTGAGGCCGCGCATCGACTCCGCAGGGAAGTTGCTCCGCAGGGTGACGCCGCGAGTCATTCGAAAGCTCCTCGTGTCGTTCGGGCGACGACGTCCTCGTGCGCCACCCATCCATTACGCACGCATTGCGTACGGTTGTACGATTTGCGCATCAAGTAGTCGGACTGGCTCTGTACCGCCATTACGCCGGGTCCCTACCCAACCCGGGATACCGCGAAGGCCGTGACGAGCGGCCCGACCACCTCTGGCCGGCGCACCGGAAGCAGGTGACCACCATCATCAACGCGCCAGAGGACGCTGTCCGGGATGCGCCTGGCCAACTCCTCCGCGTTGGCCGGCGGCACCGACACGTCATCAGACGCCGCGACGATGAGCGTCGGCACGGTCACCCGATCCGCGTCATCGGTGACATCGAGCTCAGCGAGCGCACGGCACGCCGCCGCATATCCAGAAGGGTCGAGCGCGAGGAACTGGTCGATGATCCGCCACGCCGCGGACGTCTCTTCCGAGAACCACCGCTGGAGCATTCCATCCGCGATCGGCCCGAGGCCATCGCGACCGACTGACTCCGCGCGGTCGTACCAGAACTGCGCGGACGCCTGCCGGATTGGCGCGTTGATCGCCACCGTCGCGGACACAAGATCGGGACGGGCGGCCGCGGTCGCAACCGAGATCGCGCCGCCGACCGACACGCCAGCCATCGCCGCGCCCTGGATCCCGAGTGCATCCAGCAGGCCGACGGTCTCGTCGACCATCGAGCGGAACGTGAACCCGCTGGAAGGTCCGAAGTGGCCTGGCAGGTCGTAGGTCAGCACATGGAACCGTTCCTCGAACCACGGCATCACCTCGTCCCACATCGCTTGGACGGTGCCAAGCGAGTTCGAGAGGACGAGGACCCGGGCGTCCGGGTTCCCCGACCAACTATGCGGCAGCGCCATCTTCCGCAGCCTCCGACTTGAACTCCGACGGCGCCTCGGTCGCACCGTTTCGCCGCTTCGCGAGCTGCACGAGCTCGTACACGCGAGCGCGCAACTGGGCGAATCGCTCCGAGGACCGCGTGCCGATCTGGTCACGCTCGGCGGGCAGGTCGATGCGGACATCCTCGAGCACCACCGTCGGGGCGCTCGACAGCACCACGACGCGCTGACCGAGATATACGGACTCATCGATGTCGTGTGTGACGAAGACGATCGTCATGTTGAGGCGCTTCCAGAGCGTGAGGATGAGGTCCTCGAGCTCGCCGCGAGTCTGCGCGTCGACCGCGGCGAACGGCTCGTCCATGAGGAGGACGTCTGGCTCGTAGGCGACTGCACGCGCGATCGCGACTCGCTGCTGCATGCCACCAGACAGCTGCCACGGGTAGGCGTGCTCAAACTTCGAGAGGCCGACTGCAGCGATCGCCTGCTCGACGAGGCGGTTGCGCTCATCTTTGCCGACGCCCTTCTCCTTGAGTGGCAGCTCGACGTTCTTACGAACGCTGAGCCAAGGGAACAGGCTGCGGCCGTACTCCTGGAAGACGACCGCCATGCCCTCCGGCGGGCCCGACACCTTCCGGCCTGCGAGCACCACCTCGCCGCTCGTCGGCTGGAGTAGGCCCGCAATGATCCTCAGCAGCGTCGTCTTGCCAGCTCCGGATGGGCCCACGACGCAGACGAGCTCACCCCGCTCGACGCCGAAGTCGAGGCGACGGATGGCCTCCACACTCCGCTCACGGCCCTCATAGACCTTGTGCACGTCGCGGATGTCGAGCATGATGTCGCGACCCTCGTCGGTGCGACCCTCAGCAGCTGGATTGGGTGCGATAGCCATCGGCTACTCTCCTCGTTCGGATCGGCGCAGGCCCGTATACCAGGCGAGTGCGCGGGTTTCGATGAATCGGAAGATCAGGGACAGCACGACGCCGATCACGCCGAGCAGGATGATGCCCGTCCACATGTTGACGAGCTGGAACGTGCGCTGGAACTGCACGACCACGTAGCCGAGGCCGTTCGTTGAGACGAACAGCTCGCTGATCACCATGAGGATGATCGCGATCGACAGTGACTGCCGAGCGCCCGCGAAGATCTGCGGGCTCGCCGCGCGGAGCGTGACCGTGAAGAACCTCCGCCAAGGGTTGAAGCGGTAGCAGGCCGCGGTGTCGCGCTGGACCTCGTCCACGCCCCGGACGCCCTCGATCGTGTTGAGTAGCACGGGCCACACACATCCGAACGTGATGATGAAGACTTGGAGCTCAGCGCTCGGGCGGAAGAACAGCATGAACACCGGGACAAGCACCGGTGGCGGCACCGCGCGGAGGAACTCGAGCACCGGGTCAAGGAAGGCACGCAGCCAGCTCCAGGACCCGATCGCCACGCCGAGCACTATGCCGACGACGACGCCGATGGCGAAGCCGAGCACGAGGCGGCCAAGGCTCGGCAGCACATCGCTAATGAATCGGCCCTCAAACCACACCTCGGGGAAGGCGGCGAAGATCTCGCTGAGTGGCGGGAAGAATGTGCTGGTGCTCGATGCGCTCGTAAACCACCACACCGCGAGTAGGACGATCGGGAGCGCGACCGTGTAGAGGATGCGCATGCCGAGGTTGTCGGCGGTCTTCACAGCGGGACCTCCTTGCGGACAGAGGGGTGCCAGCGGAGCAGGAAGCTCTGCAGGCGGCCAGCGCCGAGATTCACAGCGACGCCAAGGATGCCGGTGAGCAGCACGAGCGAATAGATGACCGGGTTGTTGCCGCCGGTCTGGGCGAGCAGGATCTGCTTGCCGATGCCCGGAGAGCCGATGACGAGCTCCCCGGTCACTTCGAGCACGAGACAGACCGTCGCGGCCAAGCGGAACCCCGTCAGCACATACGGCAGCATCGTCGGCCACACGACCGTGCGAATCTGCCGCCACAGGCTGAATCGGAACGACTTCGCAGTATCACGGGCGACGGGGTCCACATCCTGAACGCCGTACAGCACCTGGATGAGGACCTGCCAGAAGCCGGCGTACACGACGAGCAGCAGGGTCGACTGCATCGTGGTACCGAAGAGCAGCACGGCGAGCGGGATGAGCGCGACCGAGGGGATCGGTCGGAGGAACTCGATCGTCGAGGATGTGAGCTTACGGACGATCGGCAGCATGCCGATGATCGTCCCGAGCACTACGCCCGCGACGAGGGAGATCGCGAGTCCGATCGCCCACCCCATGAGCGTCGAGCCGAGCATGCCCCAGAACTGCGCGGTGCCCATCTGCTCGAGAAGCGAGGCGATCATGACGTGCAGCGGGGGCAGGAACTCGGGGTTGATGCCTGCGATGTACGGGAGGAATTCGAGGACGATGAGCGCCGTCAACACGCCGGCCAGGCCGATGAGCCGGTTACGAGTCTGGATGGAGATCCCCCGCTTCCGGGTCGTGCTGATCGCGGCAGTCGGCGCCACGATGGTGGTATCCATTGGCCTCCTTGCCAGTGGTTGCGGTGAACGTCCCAGCTCCAATGCTGTACGCATTGCGTAATAGCGTTACGCGATGCGGACGTCCCTGTCGATACTAGTCACAGATCCGACGATTCGCGAACGTCAACGCGCCGCCGGAAGCACGCTACGTAGGAACTCCGCGATGTAGTCGATGAGGGCTCCGCTCTGCGGAAGCTGAGGCATCGTCGCGAAGCCGTGCATCTGCCCCTCGAACCGCCGCGCGGACACCCGCACGCCAGCCGAGGCGAGAGCGCGAGCGTATTCCTCCCCCTCGTCGCGCAGCGGGTCATGCTCCGCGGTCGCGACGAGCGCTGGGGGGAGACCGTCGAGGTAGCCGAGAATCGGCGCGACCCTCGGGTCCTCGCGGTCAGCGACATTCGGCACGTACTGATCCCAGAACCAGCGCATGAGACGGCCGTCGACAAGGAGCTGATTCTCCGGCTCCTCGTAGCTCGACCGATCGAAGCGCGCGTCGATCACCGGGTAGATGAGGATCTGCGCGGCGACCTCGACGCCCCGTCCCCGCGCGTCCTGCGCGATCACAGCTGCGAGGTTGCCGCCGGCGCTGTCACCGCCGACGAGCAGCGGGAGGGAGGGCAGTGCGCGGCCTCGCTCCCCCGCCGCCCATGCGAGCGTCAGCCATGCGTCATCAACCGCCGCGGGAAAGCGGTGCTCGGGCGCGAGTCGGTAGTCCAGGCTCACCACCACGAGACGGAGCCGATCAGCGAGTCGTCTCGCGTAGGCGTCGAATCCGTCGATGTCGCCGAGCACCCATCCCCCGCCGTGGCAGAAGATCAGGATGCCGACGGGTTCATCCGGGAAGTACACGCGCGCGTCCAGTGCGCTGCCGTCATTTCGAGCGATCGCAACGTCGGTCACACGCGGCAGTTCGGGCCCCGGCGGGTTGCCGGCCTGACGCGCGCGCATCGCTGCGCGCGCGTCAGCCGGGGTGGATTCGTCGACTCGAGGCGCGCCAGCAGCGCGGATGGTCTCCCAGAGGGCCGCGGTCTGCTCGTCGAGCATGATCGTCGCCCGTCAGGCTGCGAGCACGAAGCCCGTATAGCCGTTCGCCCGGACCTCTTCGCAGATCTCCCGGTACAGCGGGACGCCACCCATGTAGAGCATGAAGAACCGCGGCTTGCCGGGAACGTTGGCTCCCATGAACCACGAGTCGGCCTTGACATACAGCGTGCCTTCGGCGAGGCGGTTGTTCTCCTCGAACCACTTCTCCTGCGCCTCCGGCGTCGCCTCCATGGTGCGGATGCCGCGATCGCGCAGGTCCTCGAGCGTCTCGGAGACCCATTCGACGTGCTGCTCGATCGACACCATGACGTTGCTGAGGACGCCAGGGCTGCCCGGACCGGTCAGGGTGAACAGGTTCGGGAATCCCGCGACCTGCAGCCCCATGTACGTCGCTGGTCGCTCGCGCCACACATCCGCGAGCGCCAGACCGTCGCGACCCTGGATGCCAAGGCGCAGAAGCGGGCCGGTCACGGCGTCGAATCCGGTCGCGAAGACGATCACGTCGAACTCATGGAGCTCGCTGGCAGTCTGGATGCCATTCTCGGTGATGCACACGATCGGGTCCCGCCGCAGGTTCACTAGGCGCACGTTCTCGCGGTTGAACGTCTCGTAGTAGCCGCTGTCGAGGCACACGCGCTTCGCTGCGAACGGGTACCCGCGGGGGATGAGGTCGTCCGCGGTCTGCGGGTCCTTGACGATCTGCCGGATTCGCTCGTGGACGTACTCCGCCGCGTACCTGTTCGCTTCCTCGTCCGTGTGAAGGTCGGTGAACGTCGCCGCGAGGCAGGCGAAGATGCCGATCTCGTCCCAGCACGCGTCGAAGGCCGCCTTGCGCTCCTCGGGCGTCGCCTCGTGGGCGCTCTTCGTGCCACGCGGCACGATGAGGCCGGTGCGCATCGTCTTCGCACGCTCGCGGAGCTCTTTATAGTTGGCCTTGATCCGGGCCATCTCCTCGGGGTCCGTCGGACGGTTGAGCGCGGGGAGCGTGTAGACGGCGGTGCGCTGGAAGACCGTCAGTTGGTCGGCCTCCTTCGCGATGATCGGAATCGACTGGACACCAGATGAGCCGGTCCCGATTACGGCGACGCGCTTGCCCGTGAAGTCGACAGGTTCGTGCGGCCAGCGGCTGGTGAAGTACACCTCACCATTGAAGTCCTCGAACCCGTCGATCTCCGGCGGCTTCGGCGCCGAGAGGCAGCCGACCGCGGTGACGATGAACTGGGAGTCGAACACGGTGCCGTCCTCGGCGGTGGACACCCAGCGTGCGCGCTCGTCATCCCAAATGGCGCTCACGATCCGCGTGTTGAAGCGGATGTGCTCGCGGAGGCCGAAGCGGTCGGCCACGTGCTGCGCGTAGCGGAGGATCTCCGGCTGGGCCGCGTAGCGCTCCGACCATTCCCACTCCTGCTGCAAGTCCTCATCGAATGAGTAGGAGTACTCGACGCTGACGATGTCACAGCGGGCACCGGGGTAGCGGTTCCAGTACCAGGTGCCACCCACATCATCGGCGGCTTCGACTGTCAAGAACTTGAAACCGGCCTGCTTGAGCTTGTAGGTCTGGTAAAGACCCGCAAACCCTGCACCGATGACGAGCACATCGAGCTCGATCGGAGAGGTCTCAGAAGACATAGGTATCCCTTCGTTTGGACGGTGGGCGTCGGTGCCCGCCGACTCCAGAGAGCCGGATGGTTCCCGGCCCAAGAGTGCGAGGGGTGCGGCCAGCACGCTTCGTACCGACCGCACCCCGTTCAGATGAACTCGCTGATGATCGGGACTACTCGGCGACCCAGACGAGGCTGTCGTAGTCCGGGATGGCCTTGAGGTGGCCGAACCTGACCGCCGCCTCAGCGAGCGGGGCAAGGCTGGCCTCCTCGAAGGACGCCGGCCAGTTGTTCAGGAGCATGACCTTCGCAGCCTCGGGGTCGAGCGTGGTGACGACCTCGAGCATCTTCTCGCGGGTCTTGTCGGGGTTCGCCGTGGCAAACGCGTTCGACTCGTTGATCGCGGCCTGCAGGTTCGCGAAGAGCTGCGGGTTGTCCTCGATCTGCTGCCTGGTGGTGAACCATGCCGCGGTCGCGACCGTCTCGCCCGGGGCGAGCGTATACGCAGAGTCGTCGAGCTCGACAGCACCCTGTGCCTCCATCTGCATGCAGAAAGGCTCATTGCACATGGCCGCATCGACCTGGCCCTCAATGAGCGCCGCGACACCGCTGGGCGGCGGAACTTCGACGAAGTTCACCTTCGAGGGGTCGCCGCCGGCGGAAGAGATCGAAACTTCAGCCTCGGTCTGCAGGAGGTTGCCGAGGGTGTTGACGGCGACCGTCTTTCCCTCGAGCTGCGCCGCGGACGTGATGCCCGAGTCACCGCGGACGTACAGGCGGTTGATGCCCTTCCCCTCCTCGCCCCACGTGGAGCCGGACGGCGCGATGATCACGAGCGGCTGGCCGTTCTCGACCGCCTGCATGATCGACACGATGTTGCTGAAGCCCAGCTGCCACTGGCCACTGACGACCGGCGGGACAATCGCGGCGCCACCCTGCGCGGCGTTGAACTCCAACTCGATGCCGTACTGGCTGAAGAAGCCCTCGTCGACGCCGAGGTAGAGGACCGCGGAGTCGGGCGAGGGGATAATGCCGACCTGCAGCGTCGCAGGGGTCTCGATGATGCCGCCCTCAGCCGGGGCCTCCGTCGCCGGCGCACCGGAATCCGTCGGGCTCGGGGCGGGTGCGGGAGCCGCGCTCTGGCATGCGACCAGGGACATCGCAAGGAGCGCTGTCCCGGCGAATGCCGCGAGACGCCCGGTACGGGTGTTCAGCTTCGACATACTGCCTCCATTGATCAGTCGTCGAGCGTGCGCCGATCGCAGAGGAGACCGGCATTCGCACGAGATGTGATTGAGATTTCTTCACGCTCGCCGCATTGCGAACGTGTGATCACAATACGTACACGTTTCGTCGAATGTCAACGACATGCGTACGAGAGTTTCCACGTGTAGGCGCCGTTGGTTGCCGGTCTATGAAAATCTCCGATCGATGCGACGCAGATCACTCTGTGACGCCGTCGATCTGCGCGATCGGATCGCGTCACCGCCTCGGTGCGGCGCGCGATCCGCGGCGCCCGATCAGGATTCGGATTCGCGTCGCAATGCGACCGCGAGCGCCGCGGCGGCGAGGCGCAGCTGCTCGACGTGCTGCACGACATCCGGCTCATCGGCGGGGAAGACGAGCGTCAGCGCGAGGTCCTGCGCGAACCTCCCCGGCACCGCGACGCTGATGGCGCCCTGCGTCTCGTGCAGCTTGCCGACGAGCGCCGAGTAGCCGAGCTGGTTCGTCCGCTCGAACTCCGCGGCGACCTCGTCGGGCGTCGCCCCCGGCATGAACTGCGCGAACTGCTCCACCGTGCCCCGCACCGCGACGATCGCGCGGCCGACCGTGGAGGCCTCGGCGGGGATCTCCACGCCGATGGGGCTGATCCAGGTCGAGGTCGTGCGCCCCCAGCGCCGATCGATCGTGACGACCCGGCCGTCGATGAAGGACGCCACACATGCGGCGACACCGGTCGCCTTCGCGAGCTTGTCGAGGATGGGGGCGCTCACCTGGCGGACGGTGCGGTCCCAGCGCGCGTGCGTGCCGAGCTGCCACAGGTGCATGCCGAGTCGGTAGGCGCCCGCCTCGGATCGCTCGAGACCGCCCCAGGCGACGAGCTCCTTCACATAGCGGTGCGCGGTCGGCACGGGCAGCTTCGCCGCCTCGGCGATCTGGCTGAGCGTCATCCCGCTCACCGTCGCCTGGGCGACGACATCGAGGATCGCGAGTGCGCGCGCGGTCGTAGACCGTGAATCGTCCGCTGACATCCTCGGCATGTGGTGGTGCTCCTTCGCGACGTCCCGAGGATACCCGGAATGCCGGAGGGCCCCCGCGCGTTCCGTTGAGCGAGAGCCCGGGGAACGGTGCCGCATGAGACCCTGCGAGCATTCCCCCGGGAAGAGGTGAACAGCACATGACCGAAGCGACGCAGGAGCCGACGGAGGCGATCACCGTCGAGGTGCAGCCGCCGCTCGTCGGCATCGTCGACACCCCGGTCACGCCGGAGGAGTTCAAGGCGGCCTTCCGGAACCACGCCGCGGGTGTCGCGCTCATCACTGCAGACCCCGGCACCGGCCCTGCCGCGCTCACCGCGACGAGCGTCTTCTCGGTGAGCGCTGTGCCGCCGATCCTCGTCTTCTCTCTCTCAGACCTGTCGTCGAGCGCACCGGCGATCCGCGAGTCCGAGACCGTCGTGGTCCACCTGCTCGACCAGGACCATCTGGAGCTGGCGGTGCTCGGGGCGACGAGCGGTGTCGACCGATTCGCCGACACCTCGAAGTGGGAGCGGCTCCCGACTGGGGAGCCGGTCTTCAAGGGCGTCCCGACGTGGATCCGCGCGCAGATCACCGACCTCGTGCCGGTCGGCGCGTCGACGCTCGTCGTGGCGACCGCGGTCGAGGTGCATGAGGAGCGCACCGTCGAGACGCCGCTCGTGTACCACAACCGCTCGTGGCACGGTCTCGGCGAGCACTCCCGGATCCAGCCGAACGACTAGCAGTTCGGGACGGGTCGCGCCTCGGTGGGGTCTCGCGCGACCCGTCACCGCCCTCGGCTCCGTCCGGGGGTGCGCTACTGCTCGTGGACGTCGCCCTCGCGGAAGTCCGCGAGCTGGCTGAGCACGTGCGCGACATCGTTGGGGCCGCCGACGCGGAAGTTCGCGACCGTCGACCCCTCACCCGACTTGACTCCGACATCGTCAGGGCCGAGCGCCTCGAATCCGTCCTCATCCGTCACATCGTCGCCGGCGAAGAACACGCCGTCGGCCTTCGTGTACTGACGGAGGTGCTCGATCGCCTCGCCCTTCGTCGTGTTCCGCAGCGCGAACTCGAGCGTCGTGCGCCCCTCGCGGACGAGGATGTCGGACGGGTCGAGCGGGCTGTCTCCCCCGGCTTCGGCGACCGCGCGCTTGGCGACGAGCCTGGCGACCCGGGAGTCCTCCTCCGTGGCGAGCCGCGTGTGCAGCGCGAATCCGACGGGCTTGCGCTCCACCCAGATCGACTCGTGCTCCTCCGCGACGCTCTCCAGGATCTCCCCCAGGTGCTCGAGGCCCTGGATCTCGCCCTCGTCGAGCTGCGAGGTGGATTCGCTGTCGTCGAGGCGCAGCTCCACGCCGTGGCTGCCGATGAGGAGGAAGTCGTCGGGCACCTGCGCGACGATCTCGAGGTCGCTGAGCGAGCGGCCCGAGACGAGGGCGACGCGCGTGTTCGGCATCTTCGCGAGCCTGAGCAGCGCCTCGCGCGCCTCGGGAAGCGCCCGCGCCATCGCGGGGTCGTCGACCTCCGGTGCGAGGGTGCCGTCGAAGTCGACGGCGATCAGCAGGGTGCGCTTGCGCGCGAGCTCGCGGAGGGCACCGGTGAGCGGTTCAGGGATCCGCGCGTACGGCGGGGGCGTGTCGACGTCGACCACGCTCAGCACCTCCGAATCCCCGGACTGACCACCGGAGGCGGATGTCCCGCTCCGAGCATAGCCACGCCCACTCCGGGCCCGCGCCGCGTCGAGCGTGGTGAGGAACTCCTTCGACCACGCGGCGACGTCGTATTCGAAGACGCGACGCCGCAACGCGCGCATGCGGGTGCGGCGCTCGGAGCGCGGCATGTTGACCGCGCCGACGATCGCGTCCTTGAGCCCTTCGATGTCGTGCGGGTTGACGAGCACGGCTCGGCGCAGCTCGTCGGATGCTCCGGCGAACTCGGACAGGACGAGCACACCGTCCTCGTCGAACCGGCTCGCGACGTATTCCTTCGCGACGAGGTTCATGCCGTCGCGGAGCGCCGTGACGAGGAGCACATCGGAGGCGACGTACAGCGCCGCCATCTCCTCGTACGGGAAGGAGTGGTGGAAGTAGCTGACGGCGGTGTGCTCGAGCGTCGCGTAGTCGCCGTTGATGCGCCCGACCGTGAGCTCGACCTCGTCGCGGAGCTGCTGGTAAGCGGCGACTCGCTCGCGTGACGGGCTCGCGACCTGCACGAGCGCGACGTCCTCGACGCTCAGCCGGCCGTCCTCGAGGAGCTCCTTGAAGGCCTTCAGCCGGTGGAGGATGCCCTTGGTGTAGTCGAGGCGGTCGACCCCGAGGATGACCGTCTTCGGGTCGCCGAGTCCCGCGCGGATCTCGGCGGCGCGGCGCAGGGTGTGCTCGTCGCGCGCGACCGCCTCGAACGCCGCCGCATCGATGCTGACGGGGAATGCCCGCGCGGTGACGATTCGCGCGCCGTCCGCATCGCGCGCCTCGATCTCGACGCCCCGCGGGATGGGTCGTGCGACGGTGCCGAGCAGTCGCCGCACCCCCGTGGCGAAGTTCGCGGCATCCTGCGCCCGCTGGAACCCGACGACGTCGGCGCCGAGCAGGCCGTCGACGATCTGCCTGCGCCAGGGCAGCTGCGAGAAGATCCCGTATGGCGGGAACGGGATGTGGTGGAAGTAGCCGATCGTGAGGTCCGGCCGCATCCTCCTGAGCAGCCGCGGGACGAGCTGGAGCTGGTAGTCGTGGACCCAGATCGTCCCGCCGTCGCTCGCGACCGCGGCGGCAGCCTCCGCGAACCGCTGGTTGACCCGTTGATAGGCCTCCCACCAGTCGCGGTGGAATGTCGGCGGCGAGATGACGTCGTGGTAGAGCGGCCACAGCGTGTCGTTGCTGAATCCCTCGTAGTACCGCTCGACGTCCTGTGCGGACAGCGCCACCGGGACGAGCCGGACGCCGTCGCTGTCGAATGCCTCGACCTCGGTGTCCGCGGTGCCGACCCACCCGACCCACGCGCCGCTGGTGGCGCGCATGACGGGGTCGAGCGCGGTGACGAGACCGCCGGGTGACCGGGACCACGAGACCTTCCCGTCCGCGTCGGTGCGCATGTCGACGGGGAGCCGGTTCGCGACCACGACGAAGTCGTAGTCGCCGACTGTTCTGACCTTCTGTGATTGAGTCATCCCTAGACCACGCTAATCGCGTACCGTGGTGTGCGGAAGGCAGGGGTGGCTTCACATGCGCAGATTCATCATGAACCCGGCAGTGCTGAGCGCTGTGATCGGACTGTGGGGTCCGATCCAGGCGACGCGCAAGGGCCCGCGTGACTGGCGTCTCCCCCTCATCTGGGTGAGCTGGGGCATCAACGTCGCGATCGCCGTCGGCTCCGTGATCGAGGAGACGAAGGCCGAGCGCGCATTGACCGCGGACCCGCTGCTCCGCGAGCTCGACTCCTGAACCGCGTCCCATGAGCGCCACCACCGCTCGCGCACCGCGCACCCACCGCATCGTCTCGGCGCTCTGGCATCAGTCGAGGACGCATCCGACGACGGCGATCTCGCTCGCCGTGTACCTCGTCATCGGCGTCGCGACGGCGGCGCTGTGGGATCCGGTGGCGTCGCGTCCGTGGTTCACCTCGATCGCCTATGGCGTCCCGGCGTTCGAGGCGGGTCGCTGGTGGACCCCGATCACGGGTGCCTTCGTCTCGCTCGAGCCGTGGCACTACGGCATCTCCACGATCCTCATCATCGTGGGGCTCGGCATGTACGAGCGCCGGCACGGCTCGGTGCGCACGTTCGTCGCCTTCTGGATCGGGCAGGTCGGCGGTGTGCTCGCGGCCGCGGCATTCGTCGATGCGCTGCGGCTGACGGGGCTCGAGTGGCCGACGCGGCTCGGCGGCACCCTCGATGTGGGTCCGTCCTGCGGACTCGTCGTGGTGCTCGCGCTCGCGATCGCGAGCCTGCGCTCGCCGTGGCGCTTCCGCGGTCGACTGCTCATGACGGCGGCGCTGCTCGTGCTGCTCCTCCTCGACGGCTCGCTCGCCGATGTCGAGCACGCGATCGCGGGCGGTGCGATCCTCGCGTTCGGTTTCGGCCGCTCCACCCAGCGCGCCACGGCTCGCGAGTGGCGGGTCGTCGCCTTCGCCTCGATGGCCGCGATCGGCGTCTTCCAGCTCGTCCTCGCGCTCGTCCCCACGGACGGCCCGCTCGGCTCGACCCGCCCCGGGCCGGCGGTGTGGTCGGATATCGCGATCGACCTCATCATCACGGTCCTGCTGTCCCGCTGGCTTCTCACGGGGCGGCGCTGGGCGTGGATCGTCGCCCTCGCCCTCGCGTCGTTCAACGTCGCCGAGTTCGTCGTGGTGATGACGCTCCTCGACGGCCAGGTGCTGCACATCCCGGGCGCGGGCGTCGCGATCGCGGCGAGCATCCTGTGGCTGATGGCGGGTGTCCTGCTCATCCTGGGCCGCTCGGCGTTCACCGTGCCGTTCATCCGCCGGGGGCCATTCGTCGCGATCGAGCACGGCGACGTCAAGGAGCGGCTCATCCGCGTCCTCACCCGCCACGGAGGAGGGACCCTGTCGTGGATGGCGACGTGGCCGCGCATGCGCGTGCTGTTCGGACCGGATGACGCGTGGGCGGTGCCGGTGCGGAAGGTAGGCGGTGTGGCGATCGCGCTCGGCGACCCGATCGGGCCGCGGGAGGCGTGGCCGGAGGCGGTCGCGGCATTCACCGAGTCGAGCATCGAGGCCGGCCTGCGTCCCTGCTTCTTCTCGGCATCCCCCGCGCTCGTCGAGGCCGCCGGTCCCGAATGGCGGAGCCTCTCGGTCGGCGAGGACACGATCGTCGATCTGCCCGGCCTGGAGTTCACGGGCGGCGCCTGGCAGCCGGTTCGCGGCGCCGCGAACCGCGCCCAGCGCGAGGGCATCACCTTCCGCATGTCGCGGCTCCACCAGGAGTCCTTCGCGGTCCTCGCGCAGGTGCGCGCGATCAGCGAGTCGTGGGTCGGCGACAAGGGTCTCCCCGAGATGGGCTTCACGCTCGGCGGTGTCGAGGAGGCGCTCGACCCGCATGTCCGCATCGCGCTCGCGCTGGACGATGAGGGGTCGGTCCACGGCGTGCTGTCCTGGCTGCCGATCTACGGTCCGGCGCACCCGGACGGCTCCGAGCGCATCCGGGGCTGGGTCCTCGATGTGATGCGCCGCCGCGACGGCGGGTTCCCGCCGGTCATGGAGTTCCTGATCGGGCAGAGCCTGCTGACGTTCCGCGATGAGGGCGCCGAGTTCGCGTCGCTGTCCGGCGCTCCGCTGGCGCACGGCGACGACGGGGATGATGCCGAGGAGGGCGCGCTCGACCGGATCCTCGAATCGATCGCCTCGGTGCTCGAGCCGGCCTACGGCTTCGCCTCGCTGCACCGCTTCAAGCAGAAGTTCCACCCGCGCACCGTCTCGATGCGACTCGTCTACCTCGACGAGGCCGCGCTGCCGGCGATCGGCGCGGCGATCACACGCGCCTACCTGCCGGACGCGACGCCGAGCTCGCTGGTCAGGTCAGGGCTGTCGCTCGTGAAGCACTGATCCCCGCGGCGGGATCAGTCCTCGCCGAGGACCACGACGCGCGTGCGCGGGATGCCGTTGAACTCGGAGGCGGTCACCCACGAGTAGGCGCCCATGTTCGGCGAGACGATGAGATCGCCGACCTCGAGCCTCGGCAGCGGCAGGCCGCGCACGATGACGTCGTTGGAGTCGCAGGTGGGGCCGCCGATCGTCTGCGGGATGATCTCGCGACCGGGGGGCGTGATCGCATGGATCTTCGGCGAGACATGGTCGCTCGCGACATTCGAGTAGCCGCCGAAGAGCCCGTCGTCGATGTAGACCCAGTGGGTGTCGTCGTGGGGGCGGTGCGTCGTGGAGACCACGCCCGAGACGAGGTGCATGCAGCCCGCGGCGAGCACGCGACCGGGCTCGGAGATGTAGCGGAGGTCGGGACGCGAGGCCATGACGGGATTCAGCACCGCGCCGATGTCGCCTGGCGCGGGGACACCGGTGTCATAGGCGACCGGGAATCCACCGCCGATGTCGACGGTCGTGATCGGGTGGCCCGCGGCGCGCGCCGGATCGACGAGCTGGAGGGTGTTGGCGAGCGCATCGCGGAAGACGTCGAGCGAGGTGTTCTGCGAGCCCACGTGGTACGAGAACCCGATGATCCGGATCCCCAGCTCGAGCGCGTACTCGAGATAGCCCTCGACCTCGCCGAGCTCGAGCCCGAACTTGGAGGACAGGTCGACGAGCGCATGCTCGTTGGGGAATGACAGGCGCGCGATCACCTCGACGTCCCGCCCCTGGAGCTTCCGCAGCTCCGCGTCCGAGTCGGCGACGAAGGTGCGCACCCCGCGGCTGATCGCGTAGTCGATGTCCCGGGGACGCTTGTGCGGGTGCGTGTGGATGATCCGATCCGGTGTCGCGCCCGCGGCGAGGACCGCGTCGATCTCGGCGCTCGTCGCCACGTCGAAGCCGGCGCCCTCGTCGACGAGGGTCTCGAGCACCGCATGGTGGGACAGCGCCTTGACCGCGTAGTGCGGCTGCACGCCGGGGAGGGCCGCGACGAGCGCGCGGTAGTCGGCGCGCAGCCGGGCGGGATCGAAGATGAAGAACGGTGTGCCGTCCGACTCCAGTGCGCTGACCACCTCGTCGCGCGCGAGCAGTTCTTCGAGCGTCACAGGATCACGCTACGCGTTGGGTGCCGTTCTGTCTGCGCCTGATGTACCCGATCGCGACGCCGCCGACGAGGAATGCGCTGCCGATGAGCTCGAGCGTGTTCGGGAGCTCCTGGAGGAAGATGGCCGCCGCGATGATCGCGATGGGCGGCACGAGGAGCGCGATGGGGGTGACGGTCGCCGCGGGGTAGGTCGACAGGAGTGTGTTCCACACCGAGTAGCCGAAGAGCGAGGCCGCGCCGACCGTGAAGGCGAGGCTCGCCCACGTCGGCCACCCGATCGTCGCGAAGGCGTCGACGAGGACCTCGGGTCCATCGAGCCAGTAGCTGAGGCAGAGGATCGGCAGCGGCACGACGAGCGCCGACCACACGACCATCGAGAAGCCGTTCGCGCGCGGGGCGAACCGCTGGATGACGTTGCCGATCGACCAGCTGAGCCCTGCGGCGATGCACACGATGAGCGGGACGATCGCGACACCGTCGGCGGAGTCCTCGATGCGGCCGGCGGCGACGATGCCGAGTCCGATGAGCGCGCACCCCGCGCCGATGACCTGGATCGGCTTCGGGCGCTCCCGGAGGACGACGCCCGCGATGAACATCGTGAAGATCGCCTGGCACTGGAGCACGACCGCCGCGAGCCCGGGGCTGAGGCCGAGCTGCATCGATGTGAAGAGCAGGCCGAACTGCCCGGCGCTCATGAAGAGGCCCACGCCGACGATGACCCACCACGGGGCATCCGGCCGCTTGACGAAAAGCACGAGCGGGAAGGCGGTGAGGATGAACCGCATCGCCACGAGCGGCAGCGCGTCCGTGTCGGTCAGCCCGAGCTCGATCGCCACGAAGTTGAGCCCCCACACGATCGCGACCGCGAGGCCGAGGGCGAGATGGCGTGGACGCACCAGTAGAGACTTTCACGGATTCGCGCGTCTCGATGACCGGTGACGGCGCACGAAACCGTCTCAGCGATTGCGGCAGGATGGAGTACGTGCACTCATCGGAATACGAACGCGAAGCGAAGGCGTGGGCTGACCACCAGGCGACTGCCGAGGCGATGATCCCGATCGTCGGCGAGCTCTACCGTGAGCGGAATGTCGTCACGACGCTGCATGGACGCAGCCTCATCAACCGGTCGGTGACCGACCTCCTCATGGCGCACCGATTCGCGCGCCGCGTGAACGACGTCGACGTCCCCGTCGCCGAGACCCTGCCGATCCTGCAGACGCTCACGAAGCTGAACCTGGGCGCATCGTCGATCGATGTCGCGCACCTGGCCTACCTGTATCGCACCGAGGGCGCCGGCTCGTCGCTCGAGGACTTCCTCCGCCGCGAGCTCGCCCCGGTCGTCGACGGCTCGCCCGAGCCGCCGCACAAGGTCCGCGACGTGGTCCTGTACGGATTCGGACGCATCGGACGTCTCGTGGCGCGCCTGCTCATCGAGCAGGGCGGCGAGGCCTCCGGTCTGCGTCTGCGCGCGATCGTGGTCCGCAAGGGATCCGACAACGATCTCCGCAAGCGCGCGAGCCTGCTGCGCCGCGACTCGGTGCACGGCGCATTCGCCGGCAACGTCTCGATCGACGAGGAGCGCAACACGATCCTCGCGAACGGCACGCTCATCCAGGTCATCTACGCGAACTCGCCGTCCGAGGTCGACTACACGCAGTACGGCATCGAGGACGCGATCGTCGTCGACAACACCGGCAAGTGGCGCGACGAGGCGGGGCTCTCGCAGCACCTCGCCTGCCCTGGCGTCTCGCGCGTGCTCCTCACGGCTCCCGGCAAGGGCAACCTGAAGAACATCGTCTACGGCATCAACCACGACATGATCACGGACGAGGACCGCATCATCACGGCCGCGTCCTGCACGACGAATGCGATCACCCCGGTCATCAAGGTCATCCACGACTTCGCCGGTGTGCGCAGCGGTCACGTCGAGACGGTGCACTCGTACACGAACGACCAGAACCTCATCGACAACTTCCACAAGGGCGACCGCCGCGGCCGCTCCGCCGCGCTCAACATGGTCATCACCGAGACGGGCGCTGCGACCGCGGTCGCGAAGGCGCTCCCGGAGATGGCTGGTCGCCTCACGGGCAGCTCCATCCGCGTCCCGACGCCGGATGTCTCGCTCGCGGTGCTGACGCTCCGCACCGAGGCCCCGGTGACGCGGGATGAGATCAACGGCCTGCTCCGCTCGGCGTCGCTGAACTCGCCGCTGCGCCGCCAGATCGACTTCGTGGAGTCGCCGGAGATCGTCTCGACGGACATCATCGGCTCGCGCCACGCGGGTGTCGTCGATGGCCTGGCGACGATCTGCACGGAGGACCACCTCATCGTGTACGTCTGGTACGACAACGAGTTCGGCTACAGCGCGCAGGTCGTCCGCGTCCTCGAGGACATGGCGGGCGGCCCGCTCCCGACGTTCCCGGCGCCGCGCTGGGCGGAGACGGACGTGAAGCGGCGCTGACGCGCCACCTGGCGCTTCCACGCTGAGCGGCCCCGGGTGGGCGCGTTCGCGGGCGGCGATTCTCCCAGGTTGGTGGTGACAGACTGTCGGAAAGATCCCGACAGGGTGTCGGGATCACTGTCACCCCCCCCCTAGGACCAGAATCCATGTTCCTCGCATCCCGCGAACTCGTGTTCGCCCGGGGCCGCTTCACGCTCATGGGGATCGTGATCGCGCTGATCGCGGTCCTCGTCGTGCTGCTGTCCGGCCTCTCCTCCGGTCTCGTCAACGACGGCGTCTCCGGCCTCAAGTCGATGAAGGCGACGAGCTTCGCCTTCGACAAGGGCACCATCACCGACAACGCCTTCAGCCGCTCCCTCGTCGACGACGAGCAGATCGCCGTCTGGCAGGACGCCGACGGCATCGAGCAGGCCGAGCCCATGGGCGTCAGCATCGTCAACGGCACGACCGACGACGACGAGCAGATCGACCTCACCCTTTTCGGCATCGTCCCCGGCGGCTTCCAAGAGCCCGAGCTGTCCAGCGGCGAGCAGATCGGCGACCGCCTCGACGGCATCGTCGTCTCCGAGACCGCCCGGACCGAGCAGGGACTCGAGCTCGGCGACGTCATCACGCTCGACCGCCTCGGCGTCGAGCTCGAGGTCATCGGCTTCACCGACGGCCAGGCGACCTTCGGTCACGTCGACGTCGCGTACCTCCCCATCGACACGTGGCGGCTCATCGCCTCCAACGCGGCGCTCCCCGGCGAGCCCACCGCCGAGCAGGTCGAGGCACTCGACTTCGAGTTCGCGAGCGTCGTCGCCGTGTACGCGCCGGACCTCGCGCTCGAGGACCTCGAGGCGATCGACGAGGACGCCGACACGATGTCGATGACGCGCACCGAGGCATTCAACGCCTCCCCCGGCTATGAGGCGGAGACCCTCACCCTCAGCATGATCCAGGTCTTCCTCTACGTGATCTGCGCGCTCGTCGTCGGCGCGTTCTTCACCGTGTGGACGGTCCAGCGCAAGAGCGAGATCGCGATCCTCCGCGCCGTCGGCGCCTCGCGCGGCTACCTGCTGCGCGACAGCCTCGCGCAGGCCGCGATCCTCCTGGTCGGCTTCACCGCGATCGGCGTCGCGATCGGCGTCGGCCTCGGCGCGATGATGCCGGACGCCATGCCGTTCGACCTCGAATTCGGCCCCATCCTGATCGCGAGCGTCCTCACGATCGCCCTCGGACTCATCGGCGCGATGCTCGCGGTCCTCCGCATCACGCGCGTCGACCCGCTCAACGCTCTCGGAGGACAGCGATGAACACCACCAGCTCCACCCCCGCCCTCGACGTCCGGGATGTCACGCTCGAGCTCGGCGACGGCGACGCGAAGGTCACGGCGCTCGACCACGTCTCGCTCACGGTCCCGAGCGGCGAGTTCGTCGCGATCGTCGGACCTTCCGGCTCCGGCAAGTCCTCGCTGCTCGCCGTCTCCGGCGCGCTCGCGAAGCCGGACAGCGGCTCCGTGCACGTGCGCGGCACCGATCTGGGAGGCCTGAAGGGGAATGCCGCCGCGAGGTTCCGCCTCCAGCACATCGGCTTCGTCTTCCAGAGCGGCAACCTCCTCCCGGCGCTCAGCTCGACCGACCAGCTGCGCCTCGTCGCGAAGCTCGCCGGCAACCGCAGCGCCAATCCCGCGGAGCTCCTCGCCGCGGTCGGCATGTCGCATCGCGCCGGCCACCGCCCAGGCCAGCTGTCCGGTGGTGAGCGTCAGCGCGTCGGCATCGCCCGCGCCCTCGTCAACTCGCCGTCGCTGCTCCTCGTCGACGAGCCGACGGCGGCGCTCGACCGCGCGCGCAGCCACGACGTCGTCCGGCTCCTCGCGGAGCAGGCGCACGCCTCCGGCGTCGCCGTCGTCATGGTCACGCACGACCACGATGTGCTCGAGCACTGCGACCGCGTGCTCGAGATGATCGACGGTCGTCTCAGCCCCTACGCCGGCTGAGGCCCCCGCCCGCTCGGCGCCTGATCGCCGCCCCGAGCGGGCCACAGGGTCCGCTGCTCGAGCCCGTCCCCGCCCCCGCCTACTGGGGACGGCGCTCGGGCAGCGGCACGACTCCCTGGGTGTCCCGGGGGAAGGTCGCGAGCGTCTCCACGGGGATGTTGAGGTGGGCCGCGACGAGCTGCGGGGGCAGGTGCGCGAGCCAGTTCGCGAGCGAGACCTCCTCGTAGCGGTCGGTCTTGAAGGTCTCGATGAAGATGAGCTGCTCGTCGCCGGTGTTCTCGACGTAGTGACCGAGGTTGCGCCGCACGAGCCCGACATCGCCCGCGGCGAAGTCCATCGTGTTGGCGTGCGGTCCCGTGTTGAAGACGGTCATGCGCGCCTGGCCCTGCAGGTAGTACTGCCATTCGTCGGCGTTGGGGTGCCAGTGGAGCTCTCGCATGCCGCCCGGCTCCACGACGACGAGCGCCGCGGCGATGGAGCGCGACATGGGGAAGTTCGTGGAGTCGGCGATCCGGATCGCTGCCGCCGGAGTTCTGCACGACGGGCTTGGACCTGCCGAGGCGGAAGATCGCCGGCTGGTCGTCGCCCCACTGGACGCCCGCGGCGAGCTGGTCCTGCTCGAGGTCGCCGGGCACATCGCCGGGGAAGATCCAGAGGTTGTGGAGCGGGATGTCGCGGAACACCTCCTGGGCGACGCCGAAGTTCTTGGCGAGGACGTCGAGCGGGGTGTGGGCGAACCAGTCGGTGAGCAGGAGGGTGTTGGATTCGGACTGCGCGCCGTCGTCGAAGACGATGACGAACTCTGCGCCATCCGGTCCGAGACCCTGCAGCGAGTGCGGGAGTCCCGGCGGGAAGAACCACAGGTCGCCCTCGTAGACGTCTTCGACGCTCGGCATGCCGGTGCGGCTGAGCGTGGTGATGCGGCAGCCGCCGCGTGTCACGAGCGCCCACTCGGCGGTCTGGTGCCAGTGCAGCTCGCGGATCCCGCCTGCCTCGAGGTGCATGTTGACCCCGGCGATCTCGTCGGAGATCGCGAAGTCGGCCTGCGTGACCTCACGGGCCCAGCCGCCTGGCTGCACTCGCCGCGGCGAGATGCGGGTCGGGTCCCGTTCGGTCGGTCTCCGCACGGTAGCGATGCGACGCGCGCACAGTCAATGAAAAAGATTCATGTGCGGCTGGGTGCGCGCGTCGGACCGCGCCGCACGCACCCAGCCGCGCCGCGTCGAGCCGTCAGATCCCCGCGGCCAGCCGGTAGTACGCCTGGTTCCAGCGCAGCTCGTTCTTGAACCCCTCCACCGTCGTCGACTCGTCAATCACCGCGAGCTCCACCCCGGCGATCTCCGCGAAGTCACGGAACTCGGCGAGGCCGATCGCCGTCGACATGACCGTGTGGTGCGCCGCCCCAGCGGTGATCCAGCACGTCGCACTCGTCGCGAAGTCCGGCCGCGGACGCCACACCGCGCGGCCCACCGGGAGCTTCGGCAGGTCCGGCGCCTCGACGTTCTCCACGACATTCGCCGTCAGTCGGAAGCGGTCCCGCATATCGGAGAGGGCCACCACGATGGCCGGACCGGGGTCCGCGGTGAAGACCAGGCGGACCGGGTCCTCCCTGCCGCCGATGCCGAGCGGGTGCACCTCGAGGCTCGGGCGCTTCGTCGTGAGCGAAGGCGAGACCTCGAGCATGTGGGCGCCGAGGATGCGCTCGCTCCCCGCGACCAGATCGTAGGTGTAGTCCTCCATGAGGCTCGCACCGCCCGGGAGTCCATGCCCCATGACGTTCGCGACGCGGACGAGGATCGCGGTCTTCCAGTCGCCCTCGGCGCCGAAGCCATACCCCTCGGCCATGAGCCGCTGGACCGCGAGACCCGGCAGCTGCCTGAGCGCGCCGAGGTCCTCGAAGCTCGTCGTGAACGCCCCGAAGCCGCCCGCGTCGAGGAACGACCGCAGCCCCACCTCGATCGCGGCGCCATCGCGGAGCGACTGGTGGCGCTCCCCGCCTGGCCGCAGCTCCGGGACGACGTCGTAGCGGTCGAGGTACTCCTCGATGAGCGCGTCGACCTCGGCATCGGTCACCTGCGCGACCGCATCGGCGAGCTCGTTGACACCCCACGTGTTCACCTGCACGCCGAAGCGGATCTCCGCCTCCGTCTTGTCGCCCTCGGTGACCGCCACGTAGCGCATGTTGTCGCCGAATCGGGCGAGCTTGAGGGTCTGCACCGCTGCCCAGCCCGCCGCCGCGCGCATCCACGTCTCGATCTGCGCCAGCACCCGGGGATTCGACACGTGGCCGACGACGGTCTTGCGGGCCAGGCCGAGCCGCGCCTGGATGTAGCCGAACTCGCGGTCGCCGTGGGCGGCCTGGTTGAGATTCATGAAGTCGAAGTCGATCTCGCTCCACGGCAGCTCGACATTCGCCTGGGTGTGGAGATGCAGGAGCGGCTTGCGGAGCGCCTCGAGCCCGGCGATCCACATCTTCGCGGGGCTGAAGGTGTGCATCCACGCGATCACGCCGATGACGCGGTCGTCGGCGGTGGCCTCGAGCGCGAGCCGGCGGATCGACGCCGGGTCGGTCAGGACGGGCTTCCACACCACCCGCACCGGGAGTCCCGCGAGGCCCGCGACGACCTGCTTGGACTGATCCGCGACCTGCCGGAGCGTCTCCTCGCCGTACAGGGTCTGGCTGCCGGTCGCGAACCAGATCTCGAAGTCGTCGAAGGTCGTCGAAATCGCCATGGCGTCCTCACTTTCACACAGTCAGATCGCCGTCGCGGCGATCTGGATGGGCAGACCGGCGCGATACCGGTCGAGATAGGCGTCGAATCCGGTGACATCCGCCGCATCCGGCGCGACCCGCGATTCCCGGGCATCGTGGAAGACGCGACGGTCCAGGTATTCGGCGAGCGTCTCCTCGTGTGCGCGGTCGAGATAGGCCGCGAGCAGCGCCATCCCCCATGCACCGCCCTCCGAGGCGGTCTCGGACACGGCGACGGTCGTGTCGAGCGCTGCCGCGAGCAGTCGCTGAGCGACCCCTTCGGTGCGGAACAGGCCGCCGTGCGCGTGCATGAGGTCGAGCGCCACCCCTTCGCTCGCGAGCACCCGCATGCCGATCGCGAGCGTCGAGAAGGCGGCGTACACCTGGGCGCGCATGAGGTTGCCGAGGGTGAGGTCGGCGTCGGTGGACCTGGTCACGAGCGGGCGACCCTCAGGGAGCTGGAGGATCGCCTCGCCCGCGAGCAGGTTGTAGGCGAGGACGCCGCCAGCATCCGGCGCCCCCGCCTCGGCCTCCGCCAGGAGCGTCGCGAAGACCTGATCTCGATCCACCGGAAGACCCGACGCCTCGGCGAACCGCGCGAAGAGCCCCGCCCACTCGCCGAGTTCGCTCGCGCCGTTGTTGGCGTGCACGATCGCGGCCGGGTCCCCCGCCGGTGTCGCGACGACGCCGATCTCGGTGTGCAGCTGCGCGAGCGGTCGCTCGAGCACGATCATCGCGAAGATGCTCGTGCCGGCGGAGACGTTGCCGGTCCGCGGAGCGATCGCATTCGTCGCCACCATCCCCGTGCCGGCGTCGCCTTCGGGCGGGCACAGCACCGCTCCCGGCGCGATGCCGCCGCCGTCATCGAGGAGCAGCGAGCCGGCCCACGTGAGCGCGCCGGCATCCTCGCCCGCGGTGCGGATCTCCGGGAGCACGTCGGCGAGCCGCCAGCCGAGTCCCTCATCCGCCACCAGTCGGTCGAACCTCGCCAGGAGCTCGGCGTCGAATGCCCGGCCGCTCGCATCGATGGGGAACATCCCGGATGCGTCGCCGACGCCGAGGACCCGCTCCCCGGTGAGCTGCCAGTGGACGTAGCCGGCGAGCGTCGTGAGGTGCGCGATGCGGTGCACGTGCGGCTCATGGTCGCGGATCGCCTGGAGCACGTGGGCGACCGACCACCGCGGCGGGATGTTGACCCCGAATGCCTCGACGAGCTCGCTCGCCGCCTGCATGGCCGTCGTGTTGCGCCAGGTGCGGAACGGAACGAGCAGCTCCCCGTCGGCGTCGAAGGCGAGATAGCCGTGCATCATCGCGGAGACGCCCATGGAGCCGAACCGATCGGGCATGACGCCGTGGCGAGCGAGGGCGTCCTCCCGGAGTCGACGCACCGCGTCGCGGATGCCCGTCCACACGTCGTCGAGCGAGTACGTCCAGCGCCCGTCCTCCCAGCGGTTCTCCCATTCGTGGGCGCCGAGCGCGATGACGCTCGCCGGCTCGTCGAGCGGCACGAGGCATGCCTTGATCCGGGTGGAGCCGAGTTCGATGCCGAGCGCGGTCCTCCCCTCCGCGATCGCGTCGCGCCACAGCCCGCCGCTCATGCCTGCTCGCTCCCCGGCTGCCCGTAGACGTGCTGGTAGCGGTCGTAGAGGCGGTCGATCGCGTCCTGGGGGATCTCGATGAGCGGTCCGCCCTGTCTGGCGATGTGCACGGTGCGGGCGACGTCTTCGAGCATGACGGCGGCCTTGACGGCGTCGCGCGCGTCGACGCCGATCGTGAAGGGGCCGTGGTTCTGCATGAGGACGGCGCGCGAGCGGTGACCGCGCAGGGTCTCGACGATGCCCTTCCCGATGGAGTCGTCGCCGATGAGGGCGAATGGCCCGACGGGGATGGGGCCGCCGAACTCGTCGGCCATGGCGGTGAGCACGCACGGGATGGGCTCGCCGCGCGCAGCCCATGCGACCGCGTAGGTCGAGTGGGTGTGGACGACGCCGCCGACCTCGGGCATGTGCCGGTACACGTAGGCGTGTGCGGCGGTGTCGCTCGACGGGGCGCGCTGGCTGCCCGGGGTGCCCGGGATGACGGCGCCGTCGAGGTCGCACAGGATCATGCTCGAGGGCGTGAGCTCGTCGTAGGAGACCCCCGATGGCTTGATGACGAACAGGTCGGCGCCGGGCACCCGCCCGGAGACGTTGCCGCCGGTCCAGACGACGAGCCCGTACCGCACGAGTTCGGCGTGGAGTGACGCGACCTGACGCCTCGTCGCGTCGATCGCGGCCGCCACGGTGGAGCTGAATTCCATCTCGGCCAGGAGCCCCTTCGCTTCTGATCTGCGTGATGTGATGCGCGTTGTTTGCGCTCACATCTGGAGGACTGTACCGGCCCGGGCGCGCGTTGACAACGCATGCGCTTCAGCGTGCCGCGTATCTGTCAGCACGGATTGTCAACAATCCGCGTTATCAAAACGTTACCTTCGGATGGTTGCGGCAGGGCGAAATGTGAGGGCTAACATTCGTCGCAGCACGGGACGCAACGGATGCACCCGGCGCACCAGGGAACCCCGCGTCAGACGGGACCAGAACGAGGAGGTTTTGGGATGAAGAGAACTGCTCTCGCAGGTTTGGCGCTCGTGGGAGCCGTCGGACTTGCGCTCGCCGGATGCACGTCCGGTGGATCGTCCGGTGGCGGCGGAGGCGACTCCGGCGGCGGCGGCGGTAGCGGCGGCGGCGGCGAGGTCATCACCGTCGGCTTCGCGCAGACCGGTTCGGAGTCGGGCTGGCGCTCGGCCAACACGGAGTCGATGAAGGCGGCGTTCTCCCCCGAGAACGGCTTCGAGCTCATCTTCAACGCCGCCGACAACAAGCCGGAGGCGCAGATCGCCGCCGTCCGCAGCTTCATCAACCAGGGTGTCGACGCGATCGTCATCGCGCCGATCGTCGAGGACGGCTGGGACGACGTGCTCACCGAGGCCAAGGAGGCCGGCATCCCGGTCATCCTCGAGGACCGCACGGTCACGGCCCCGGACGACCTCTACGCGTCGTGGGTCGGCCTCGACTTCAAGAAGGAGGGCTTCATCGCCGGTCAGTGGGCGGCCGAGAACTTCGGCGACACCCCGACGAACCTCGTCGTGCTCGAGGGCACGACCGGCTCGGCACCCGCGAACGACCGCGCCGAGGGCTTCAACGAGGCGATCGCCGGCACGCAGATCACGCTGCTCGACTCCCAGACGGGCAACTTCACGCGTGCGGACGGCAAGACCGTCATGGAGGGCTTCCTCCAGAAGTACGGCGACCAGATCGACCTGCTGTACGCGCACAACGATGACATGGCGCTCGGCGCGATCGACGCGATCGAGGCCGCCGGTCTCGTCCCCGGCGAGGACATCAAGATCATCTCGATCGACGCGGTGCGAGACGGCATGCTCGCCCTGATCGAGGGGAAGATCAACTTCATCGTGGAGTGCAACCCGCTCCTCGGTGAGCTCGCCGCGGGTCTCGTGCGCGACGTCCTCGCAGGCAAGGCCGTCGAGAAGCAGTACTACGTCGAGGACCAGTCCTTCACGCCGGAGCAGGCTGCGGCGGTCATCGACGAGCGACTGTACTGACACACCGAATGGACCGCCGGGGGTCGCTCACGGCCCCCGGCGGTTCGTCTACCGCGGAGACGAGCACTGCCATGTCCACGAGCGCTGCCGCCGACATCGTCGAGATGCGCGGCATCACCATCCGATTCCCCGGAGTCGTCGCCCTCGACGGCGTCGACTTCACACTCCGTGCCGGCGAGGTCCACTCGCTCATGGGGGAGAACGGCGCGGGCAAGTCCACGCTCATCAAAGCCCTCACAGGCGTCTACGCCATCGACGGCGGGACCATCACGGTCGACGGCCGCCCCCGGATCTTCTCCACCACCGCGGATGCCCAGACCGCGGGCATCTCCACGGTGTACCAGGAGGTGAATCTCTGCTCCAACCTCTCGGTCGGCGAGAACGTGATGCTCGGCCACGAGATCCGACGCGGCGGATTCATCGACTGGAGGGCCACCCATGCGGCCGCGGCCGAGCACCTGCGGACCCTCGGCGTGGACATCGACACCCGCTCGATGCTGTCGAGCCACTCGATCGCCATCCAGCAGCTCGTCGCGATCAGCCGGGCGATGGTCACCGAATCCCGCGTCCTCATCCTCGACGAGCCGACATCGAGCCTGGATCGCAACGAGGTGGAGCGCCTCTTCCGCGTCGTGCGGGAGCTTCGCGATCGCGGGGTCGCGATCCTCTTCGTCTCGCACTTCATCGACCAGGTCTTCGAGATCTCCGACCGCATCACGGTGCTCCGCAACGGCAGGCTCGTCGGCGAATACCTCGCGTCGGAGCTCACCCACGGCCAGCTCATCTCCGCGATGCTCGGCCGGGAGATCGACGAGCTCGCGAGCATCGCCCGCACCGCCGACCGTCAGATCGACCGCTCCACGACCCCCCTCCTCGATGCGGACGGGATCGGACGTCGCGGCATGCTCGAGCCCACCGACGTCGACGTGTACCCGGGGGAGATCGTCGGCATCGCGGGACTCCTCGGCTCCGGCCGCACCGAGCTCGTCCGCCTCCTGTACGGCGCGGACCGGCCCGACACCGGCACGCTGAAGGTCAAGGGCCAGCTCACGAAGGTGGGCAGCCCACGCCAGGCGATCGACCGCCGCATCGTCCTGTCCTCGGAGGACCGCCGGGAGGAGGGCATCGTCGGCGACCTCACCGTGACCGAGAACATCATCCTCGGCGTCCAGGCGCAGCGCGGGGCATTCCGGAAGATCCGGAAGTCCGAGCAGGCGCAGATCGTCGACGAGTTCATCACGGCGCTCGGCATCCGCCCTGCCGACCCGAGCGCACTCGTCAAGAACCTGTCCGGCGGCAACCAGCAGAAGGTGCTCCTCGCCCGCTGGCTCGCGACCGCACCCGAGCTCATCATCCTCGACGAGCCCACTCGCGGCATCGACGTCGGCGCCAAGGCGGACGTCCAGCGGAAGGTCGCCGAGCTGTCGGAGCGCGGTCTGTCGGTGATCTTCATCTCCTCCGAGCTGGAGGAGGTGCTGCGACTCGCTCAGCGTATCGTCGTCATGCGGGATCGTCGTAAGATCGGCGAACTCGCCTCTCATGAGAGCTCGGTCGACGACGTGGTCGACTACATCGCACAGGGTGGCCGGGAGGACATCGCGTGAAGAAGCTCCTACGCCATAGGCTCGTCCTGCCGATCGTCGCGCTCGCGGCGCTCATCCTCATCAACACGATCTCGAGGCCGTCCTTCCTCGCGATCACGGTGCGCGACGGGCAGCTGTACGGCTCGCTCATCGACATCCTCCGCAACTCGGCGCCGCTCATGCTCGTCGCGCTCGGCATGACGATCGTCATCGCGACGCGAGGCATCGACCTGTCCGTCGGCGCGCTCATGGCGGTGTCCGGCGCGGTCGCGCTCACGATCATCGCCGGATCGCCCGAGCCGGAGAGTCCCATGACGCTCACGATCGCGATCGGCGCCGGCGTGCTCGTCACCCTGCTCTTCGGCGCCTGGAACGGCTTCCTGGTCGCAGTGCTGGGGATCCAGCCGATCATCGCGACGCTCGTGCTGATGCTCGCCGGGCGCGGCATCGCCCTGCTCATCACCGGCGGCTACATCACGACCGTGAACAGCGCACCGTACCGGTTCATGGCGCAGGGCTACGTCCTCGGCCTGCCGTTCGCGTTCTTCGTCTCGGTCGCCGCGATCACCGTCATCGCGCTCGTCGAGCGGCGGACCGCGCTCGGCGTGCTCACCGAGGCGGTCGGCATCAACCCGGAGGCCAGCCGCCTCGCGGGTGTGCGCTCGCGCGGCATCGTGTGGGGCGCCTACGCGACGAGCGGCCTGCTCGCCGGCATCGCGGGCATCCTCTACAGCTCCAACATCATGGCCGCCGACTCGAATGCCGCGGGCCTCTACATCGAGCTCGACGCGATCCTCGCGGTCGTGCTCGGCGGCACCGCGCTGTCCGGCGGCAAGTTCTCGATCGCGGGCACCGTCATCGGCGTCTTCACGATCCAGACGCTCAAGTCGACGATCACCTTCCTCGGGGTCCCGCCTGCGGTCAGTCCGCTCTTCATGGCGCTCGTCGTCGTCCTCGTCGTCCTCATCCAGTCCAGGCGCGTCCGAGGCTGGGTGACCAGGGGCGTGCGAGCGCTGCGACCAGCAGGCCGTGAGACCGTCGGCGCGAATGGGGTGAACCGATGAGCACGATCCAGCTCGACCGCACCGCGAACCGCTTCACCGCGTGGCGGCAGCGCTTCACCGCCCGGCACGCCTCCTGGATCCCCGTCTTCGCGGCGGTCGTGATCCTCATCGCGCTGCTCGTGGCGGGGCAGATCCAGTTCGGCAACTTCATCACACCGCGCGTGCTGTCGTCGCTCCTGCTCGACAACGCGTACCTGATCATCCTCGCGGTCGGCATGACCTTCGTCATCCTGACCGGTGGGATCGACCTGTCGGTCGGCGCGGTGCTCGCGTTCACCGGCATGCTCGGCGCGAGCCTGCTCGCCGAGGGATACCCGTCGTACCTCGTGCTCCCGATCATGATCATCGGGGGCGCGCTCATCGGGCTCGGCATCGGGGTGCTGATCCAGTTCTTCGACGTGCAGCCATTCATCGCGTCGCTCGCTGGCATGTTCGCCGCGCGCGGACTCGCATTCCTCGTGAGCCTCAACTCGATCAAGGTCGAGGACCCCGCGATCCTGTGGCTGCAGACCAAGCTCTTCACGATCGAAGGCTGGTACCTCTCCCCCACCGGCATCATCGCGATCCTCATCGTGATCGCTGGCTGGCTCGTGCTGCAGTACACGCGATTCGGCCGGACCATCTACGCGATCGGCGGCAACGAGCAGTCCGCCCGGCTCATGGGACTCCCGGTGATCCGGACGAAGCTCCTCGCCTACGTGATCTCGGGTGCGCTCGCCGGTGTCGCAGGCGTGATCTTCATGGCGTACCAGGGCGCCGGCTACCCGCTGAACGGCGTCGGCACCGAACTCGACACGATCGCCGCGGTCGTCATCGGCGGCACGCTCCTGACGGGCGGCAGCGGATTCGTCCTCGGCTCGCTCATCGGCGTCTTCGTCTACGGCACGATCAAGGTGTTCATCAGCTTCATGGGCGCCGAGCAGTCATGGACCCGGATCACAATCGGGGCGCTCCTGCTCGTGTTCGTCGTCGTGCAGCGCATCATCGTCGCGCGGTCAGCCCGCAGGCGATGATGCCTGGGGAGGTGAGGCCCGCGCGGGCACCCTGAGCGGCAAGATAGTGCCATGAGCCAGCCGACGCCGGTCGTCGAGGTCACGGGCGCGACGATCCGCTACGACGCGGGCCCGGCGATCCAGGACGTCGACGTGCGGCTCTTCCCGGGTGAGGTCCACGCGATCCTCGGGGAGAACGGCGCCGGCAAGTCGACGCTCATCAAGGCGATCTCGGGCGCCGAGCAGCTCACGGCGGGGACGATATCGCTCGACGGGGAGCCGGTGCGGTTCGGCAGTCCGCGCGACGCGCAGCTCGCCGGCATCTGGACCGTGTATCAGGAGATCGAGCTGCTCCCGAGCCTCACGGTCGCCGAGAACGTCATGCTCGGCCGAGAGCCCAGGCGCATCGGATTCATCGACTGGCCGCGCATGCGCGAGCAGACCCGCGAGATCCTCGCCTCCCTCGGCCTCGAGATCGACCCCGCCTCGCAGCTCGGACGGCACTCGCTCGCGATCCAGCAGCTCGTCGCGATCGCGCGGGCCGTGTCCTCCGATGCCCGCGTCCTCATCCTCGACGAGCCCACCTCGAGCCTCGACATCGACGAGGTCGCCGAGCTCTTCCGCGTGCTGCGGGAGCTGCGGCAGCGCGGCGTCGCGATCCTCTTCATCTCGCACTTCCTCGACCAGGTGTACGAGATCGCCGACCGCATCACCGTCCTCCGCGACGGCAGGCTCGTCGGCGAGTACCTCGCGACCGAGGTGCTCCGCGTCGACCTGGTCGAGCGGATGCTCGGCCGCAGACTCGACGAGACGGTGCTCCTCACCCGCACCGCGCCCATCCCGACCCTCGACGCGGACAACGCCATCCTCACCGCGCGCGAGGTGTCGGTGCCGCCGGGGATCGAGCGCGCCTCGATCGCGATCGCCGAGGGCGAGGTCGTCGGATTCGCCGGGCTCCTCGGCTCTGGCCGCACCGAGCTCGCCCACGCCATCACCGGTGTGGACCGCATCCAGTCGGGCGTCATCGCATTCGGTCCCGCCCCGCAGCGGCTGCGGCAGCCGCGCGATGCCATCAAGGGCGGCGTCGTCTACTCCTCGGAGAATCGCCGCACCGAGGGCATCGTCGGCGGTCTCACCGTCATGGAGAACATCACGCTCGCGCTCCAGGCGCAGCGCGGCATCTGGCGCAGGCTGCCGCGCGCCCGCGAGCGCGAGCTCGCCGCGAGCTGGGTGGAGGCGCTCGACATCCGCCCGACCGACCTCGACCGCGAGGCGAGCACCCTGTCCGGCGGCAACCAGCAGAAGGTGCTCCTCGCCCGGCTGCTCGCGCTCGCGCCCCGCGTCATGGTCCTCGACGAGCCGACGCGGGGCATCGACATCGGCGCGAAGGTGGAGATCACCAACCTGGTCCAGTCCTTGGCGGACAATGGTCTGGCCGTGGTGTTCATCTCCGCGGAGCTCGAAGAGGTCCTTCGAGTGTCGAACCGCATCGTCATCCTCCGCGAAGGTCGGATCGTCGATGTGCGGCCAGCCGCCGAGCTGACGGTCGAATCGCTCACCGCGCTCGTGGCCAGACCTGAGGATGTCGCGTGATGGGGGCGAGACGATGAGCGCGGAGGAGCGCACCACTCGCTCGGCGAACATCTTCGATGTCGCCCGGCTCGCCGGTGTATCGCATCAGACGGTCTCGCGTGTCCTCAACGACATGCCGAATGTCCGACCGGCGACGCGCGCCCGTGTCGAGCAGGCGATCGCGCAACTCCGCTACAGCCCCTCCCCTGCGGCGCGGGCGCTCGTCACCCGCCGCACCCGCACGATCGGGCTGATCACCCCTGGCTCATCCGACTTCGGCCCGACCTCGATCGTGAACCACTTCAACGCGGCGGCCCGCGCCGCCCGGTACAGCGTCGACACGGTCGCCTCGCTCGACCCGGATCCGAATGGCGTGCGCTCCGTCGTCGAGTCGCTCCTCCGGCAGCGGGTCGACGCGATCGTGCTGATCGTCGCCGACATCGCGGTGCTCGAGGTGGTCCGCGCGCTCGACCTCGGCATCCCCCTCGTCGCGGTCGCCGCGAGTCCGCGCCGCGCACCTCACCTCGTGTCGATCGACCAGTACCGCGGGGCGAGGTCGGCGGTGCAGCACCTGATCGAGCTCGGGCACACGCGGATCCACCACCTGGCGGGTCCGTCGAGCTCGCCTGACGCGATCGAGCGGGAGCGCGGGTGGCGTGACGAGCTGATCGCCCACCGCCTGCCGATCTTCGAGCCCCTCCACGGCGACTGGTCCCCCGGCAGCGGCTTCGAGCTCGCCAGGCAGCTCGACATCGAGCCGGGCTCGAGCGTCTTCGTGTCCAACGACCACATGGCCATCGGCCTCCTGTCGGCGCTCCGCGAGCGCGGCCTGAGCGTCCCGGAGGATGTGAGCGTCGTCGGATTCGACGACCTCCCCGAGTCGGCGTACCTGCTGCCGGCGCTCACGACGGTGCGGCAGGACTTCGCCGCGCTCGGCCGGCTCATCACGCAGAAGGTGCTCGTCGCGGTCGAGGAGCCGGACGGCCTCACCGAGGACACGCCGCTGCCGACGGAGCTCATCGTGCGCGACTCGACTCGGCCGCCTCGCCGCTGAGTCACCCAGCCACGGCACGGCGAGCTCGCCCGCGCCGATCAGTGCGTGTGCGCGAGGAAGAGCACGCCGACGACGAGCGCCGCGAGCGCGAGCAGCATCGCCGAGGTGAGGATGCGCTGGATGAGGCGCAGCCCGGTGCTCCGGGACGCGACGAAGAAGATGCCGACGAGCGTCAGCGCGTAGACACCCATCGCGATGGGCAGCGCGAGCTCGAGAGCGATGAGGCCGAATCCCGACAGTGCGATGACGACGAGCGGGATCGAGGCGGAGCCGAGCGCGCTGCCGGCGATCCGCGCCATCTCGCCGACTTCGGCGCCGGACGGCAGCCGCCGGTGCCCGACCTGGTGCGCGACGACCTCCGCGAGGAAGCCGGCCGCGGAGATCCCGACGATGCCCACGAGGATCATGATGAATGCGCTCCACGCCCCGCCCTCGCCGGTGACGTCGATCGCCACGACGATCGCGAGCCCGGTGAATGTCGCGTAGATCCGCTCCTTGAGGGCGCGGATGCGCACACCGAGGGCGCTTGATTCTGGCGGGGTCTCGTCGGTCATGGTGCTTCCTGTCGGCGCGATGCGGCCCTGCTCCGCAGTGTCGCACGGATGGGCGCGCTCCGGCGCGGTGCGAGTTCGCGTGTCCAGCGTGTGGGAGCAGGCGCTCGGCGCGGAGGCGGGTTACGGTCCCCTGCGGAGGATGACATGACTCGACGGTGGCGTCGCACGAAGCGGTTCGCCGGGGTGTCCGGTGCGTTCATCGCGGCGATCGCGGTGATCGCCGGCTGCATCGCATTCGTCACGGACGGCTCGCTCCTGACGCGGAGCGCCGCCGACGCGCAGACCCCGGTCCCTGGGCTGTCGACCCCGAGCTCGGACGGCTCGCTCGCGATCGATGTCCTCGCGGCGCTCCCGGTGAAGGGTCGCGCGCCGAAGACGGGGTACGACCGCACCGAGATGTTCGGCACCGCGTGGATGGATGTCGACCGAAACGGCTGCGACACCCGCAACGACATCCTCGCCCGGGACCTGACCGACGAGGTGCTGGAGGGCAGGTGCACGGTGCTGGCCGGCGTCCTCGTCGACCCGTACACCGGCAAGACGATCCATTTCCGCCGCGGCAGCCAGACCTCCACCGAGGTGCAGATCGACCATGTCGTCGCCCTCATGAACGCCTGGGAGACGGGTGCGCAGCAGCTCACCCAGGCCGAGCGGGTCGCGCTGGCGAACGACCCGCTGAACCTGCTCGCCGTCGACGGTCCCACGAACCAGCAGAAGGGCGCCGGCGACGCCGCCACCTGGCTGCCGCCGAACAAGGCGTTTCGCTGCGAGTACGTCGCCCGCCAGGTGTCGGTGAAGTTCCGGTACGGCCTGTGGGTCACGCGGGCGGAGCGTGATGCGATCGCTCGCGTCCTCAAGACCTGCCCCGACCAGCGGGCGTACCTCTAAGCGCGCGGCTCGAACGTGCGCGCGAGCCGGAACACCCCGAGGAAGATCAGGAACGCCCCGCAGATGAGCGCCATCCATGCGCTCCAGGCGGCACTGCCGTTCACGAGGTCGACGATCGCCACGACGATCGAGATGATGCCGGCGACGAGGCCGATGACGAGGAGGGTCCGGATCACCACGCTGCGCATCCCCGCACGATAGCGGCGGCGGAAGTCACGCACCAGCCCCGAGCCACCACACCTGAGCTCGCGCCCGCAGAGACACCGAACCCCCGGACTCGCGAGCGACACCGGGGGCCTTCGGTACACCCCCTGGGACTCGAACCCAGAACCCACTGATTAAGAGTCAGTTGCTCTGCCAATTGAGCTAGAGGTGCTCGACCAGATTTCGCTGGCCGGTGAACGATCCTAGCACGTCACGGAGACCTCCATCGTGGCCCGAGAATGGAAGCGGGGCGGCAGCGGATCCGCGACCGGTTCGCGTGGAATCCGCCGCGCCTCCGCACACCCTCGACACCCGAGACACCCTCGACACCCGAGACACTGCAAGGAGTCACATCGTGGCAGAGCCCGTCCGCCTGGCCGCCGGAGACCGCGCCCCCGGATTCACCCTCCTCGATCAGGACGGCCACGAGGTCTCCCTCAGCGACTACGCCGGCCAGCGCGTCATCCTCTACGCGTACCCCGCGGCGATGACGCCGGGCTGCACCAAGCAGGCATGCGACTTCCGCGACAGCGTCCAGGCGCTCGCCGCCTCCGGCATCGTCGTGCTCGGCATCTCGCCGGACGCCCCGGCGAAGCTCGCGAAGTTCCGCGAGAGCGACGGCCTGAACTTCCCGCTGCTGTCCGACCCGGACCACACCGTCCTGGCCGCCTACGGCGCGTGGGGTGAGAAGCAGATGTACGGCCGCACCGTCACCGGCGTCATCCGCTCGACCTTCGTGATCGGCGCCGACGGCCTCATCGAGCACGCCCTCTACAACGTGCGGGCGACCGGCCACGTCGCGCGCCTCCGCACGCTCCTCGGCATCTGAGCTCCCGGCCGCTGGCCGAGCCGACCCCGAATCCCCCGGGGCGCCCCTCCCGACGCCCGACCGATGCCGCGAGGGCTACGCCTCGTCCGGCAGGAGCGCCTCGGCGACGGATTGGCTCATCGCGAGCCAGAATGCCGCTGCGGCGGGCACGATGAGCACGAGCCCCGCCCACCAGGGTCCGAGCAGACCCTGGAGGGAGATGAGCCCGCAGGAGATCTGCAGCACCTGCCACACGATCACGGCGCCGCGCACACGACGCCAGCGTCGCAGGAGCCCCAGCCCGAGCACGCCGACGAGCACCGCGAACACCGCCGCGGTCACGATGAGGGCCAGCCCGCTCGCGGCGTTGATCCGCGGATCGAAGGTCGCGATGAGCACGATGCAGCCCGCGAGGATCGCGAGCGCCTCGGCGAAGACGATGATCGTCAGTGCACGGAGCGTCGGCGGGGTCGGTCGAGGTCCGTCGGAGGCGAGCTCAGCTTTGCGCACTGTCAACCTTTCCGACAAAACCGTTGATTTCCATCCACCAAGGTGGGATCATAGTTGACGTTGATTTCCGGCTCCCGATGGTGCGAGCGGTACGAAGAGGAAGTCTTCTCGGCCTGACGGCGACTTCGGTCTACGTCTGTGCCCATGAGGACCGCGGCACGAAAAGGAGCACAACGCGATGGACTGGCGCGATAAGGCAGCCTGCCTGACGGCGGACCCGGAACTATTCTTCCCCGTCGGCAACACGGGGCCTGCGGTCGACCAGATCGAGAAGGCCAAGGCCGTCTGCGCACGCTGCACCGTCACCGAGATGTGCCTGCAGTACGCACTCGACACCTCCCAGGACTCGGGCATCTGGGGCGGCCTGTCCGAGGACGAGCGCCGCGCCCTCAAGCGCCGCGCCGCCCGCGCGCGCCGCGCCTCCTGAGCACTGCACCCCTGACCTTCTGATCCGTCCATCCCGACGGACCCCGCGATATCCCGCGTCGGCTGCGCCGCGCGGGATATCGCGCATTCAGGCGCGATTCGACTTCGCGATCCAGCGCAGCGGCACCTCGATCGTCACCTCGGTGCCAGCGCCGGTCAGGGTATGCCAGTCGATCGAGCCCGACAGCTCGCCCTGGATGAGCGTCCGGACGATCTGCGTGCCGAGGCCCGTGCCCACCTTGCCCTCGCCGAGACCGACGCCGTTGTCCTCGACCGTGACGATGAGGGATTCGTCGGTCCGCTTCGCGGTGATCTCCACCCGGCCGTCGGTGCGGCCGACGAGACCGTGCTCCACCGCATTGGTCACGAGCTCGGTCAGCGCGAGCGCGAGCGGTGTCGCGTACTCGCTCGGGAGCTCGCCGAACGAGCCGGTGAACTTCGGCTTCACGATCGTCGTATGGCTCGACGCGGCCTCCACGATGAGCAAGAGGACGCGCTCGAAGACCACATCGAAGTCGACATTCTGGCTGAGACCCTCGGAGAGCGTGTCGTGGACGACCGCGATCGCCGAAACCCGCCGCATCGCCTGCTGGAGCGCATCGCGCGCCTCATCCGAATGCGTGCGGCGCGCCTGGATGCGCAGCAGCGACGCGACGGTCTGCAGGTTGTTCTTGACCCGGTGGTGGATCTCGCGGATGGTCGCGTCCTTGGTGAGGAGCTCGCGCTCCTGACGGCGCACCTCGGTGACGTCGCGCACGAGGAGGATCGCACCGGCGCGCTCCCCCGAGCCGCCGCCCTTGCGCACCGGGATGGCGCGGAGGGCGATCGTCACCCCGCGCGCCTCGACGTCGGCACGCCACGGCGCACGCCCCGTCACGACGAGCGGCAGCGTCTCATCGACGACCGCCCGACTCCCGATGAGGTCGGTGGTGACCTCCGGGAGCGACTCGCCCTCGAGCTCGCCGGAGAAGCCGATGCGGTTGAATGCCGACAATGCATTCGGACTCGCGAAGGTCACGATCCCCTCGACGTCGAGCCGGATGAGACCGTCGGACGCTCGCGGAGCGAACCGCCGCGGCTGGCTCGGCGCGTCCCGATCGGGGAACAGCCCGTGCGAGATCATGTCGAAGAGGTCGTTCGCGCACTGGCTGAACGTCAGCTCCTGCCGGCTCGGGGTGCGGGCCTCGGTGAGGTTCGAATGCCGGGTGATGATCGCCACCGGCTCCGCGCTCAGCTCGTACCCGGTCTCGGAGATCCGGCGGAAGACCGGGACCGCGCGCACGTGCGTCGCGGACTCCCCGTACCAGTCGGGCGCGTCCGTGTCGACGATGCGATGCGTGCTGTAGGCCTCCTCGACCTGCTTGCGCCACATGGGACGCACGCGCTCGCCGACGACGTCGCGATAGAAGAGCGTCGCGGCGCCGCTCGGGCGGGAGAGCGCGACCGCGATGAAGTCCCGGTCGCGCGTCGGCACCCACACGACGATGTCCGCCGAGGCGAGGTCGCTCAGCAGCTGCAGGTCGGGCGCGAGCAGGTGCAGCCACTCGATGTCGGCGCTGGTCGCCCGACCGTGGGCTTCGACGAGTTCGCTGAGGGTCGACACCCCGCCAGGCTACCCCGCCGACGTCGAGTCGATTGACTCGTCCACCCCCGGATTGGGTGGGCTCGCTATCCACAGCAGACCCCGATCTCCAAGGGCGCCGTAAGGCCCCGGTGCTGGAATGGCTGCAGCGAGATTTCATCTCTACGACCACCCCTGCTCGAAGAGGAAACAGTGAGCACTCCCGCACCTGCACCGCACCATCAGCCCACCCCGTCCGCGCCGCGGACACCGTCGACGCCGCGGACCGCCCCGCCCGCGCTCCGCCACCTCGCTCCCGTCCCGTCGGCGGGTCGACGCATGCCGAGAGGTCCGCTCCCGGACCCTCGTCCGGTCATCGAGAACCTCGCGCGGGCTGCCATCGAGGTCCTCGCCGATGCCGGCGACCTCGACCAGCTGTCCCGCTGGCTCGACATCGACGTGTACGGCTCCCTCAGCGAGCGCCTGAGCCTCCGGGCTCGGGCTCACGACAGCGCCCGGCCCAGGCCGCGGCGGGCACTCCCCCACCTCAGCATCGGCTCGGTCCGGATCTTCTCCCCTGCCGACGACGTCATCGAGGCGGCCGCCGTCGTCTACGACCAGCACCGCGCGCGAGCGGTCACGATGCGGCTCGTCGGGCGAACCGGGCGCTGGGTGGCGACGCATCTGCGCGTGCTCTGAGCCGGCACGCGCGCCCGGGCGCTCGCGGAGCCTGCATGCCTCAGACGCAGTGCTGCGCGCGACCGTGGTCACGCGCCGCACTGCTGCCGTCGACTACTTGCCCTTGCGCTGCTGTGCGCGACGGGCCGCGCGGTTCGCCGGGGGCTCACCGCCCTGCTCGGCCCCGGCGCCATCGCCACGCTGGCCGAATGCGCCGCGCGGGGCATTCGGATCCTGCTGCGGCGGGACCTGGGCGGCCTCGCGGACCTGCGCCATGCGCTGCGCGCGAGCGGTCGCGGCGCGGTCGACGCGGCCGTCCTCGCGGCGCACCTCGACGCCGCCATCGCCCTGCTCGCTCGGGGCGGTGTACGACAGCTGCGCGGTCGGGGTCTGGCCGCCCTCGAGCCCGCGAGCCTGGACCTGCTGACCGCCCTCGGCGACCTGCACCTCCAGGTTGAAGAGGAAGCCGATCGACTCCTCGCGGATCTGGCCCATCATCGTCTGGAAGAGCGCGTAGCCCTCGCGCTGGTACTCGACGAGCGGGTCGCGCTGCGCCATCGCACGGAGGCCGATGCCGTCCTTCAGGTAGTCCATCTCGTAGAGGTGGTCGCGCCAGCGGCGGTCGATGACCGACAGGACGACGCGGCGCTCGAGCTCGCGCATCGCCTCGGCACCGAGCGACGCCTCACGGCGCTGGTAGGCGATCTGCGCATCCGAGAGGATCTCGCGCTTCAGGAAGGTCGGGGTGAGCTTGCCCTCGGACACCTCGCGGACCTCGTCGATCGTGATCGAGATCGGGTACAGCGTCTTGAGCTCGGTCCACAGCGCCTCGAGGTCCCACTCCTCCGCGGTGCCCTCGCCCGTGTGCGAGTCCACCACGTCGTCGATGACCTGCTCGAGGAAGACCTGGATGCGGCTCTGCAGGTCGTCGCCGCTCAGGATGTGGCGGCGGTCGGAGTAGATCGCCTCGCGTTGGCGGTTGAGGACGTCATCGTACTTGAGGACGTTCTTGCGGATCTCGGCGTTGCGCGCCTCGACCTGAGCCTGGGCGGAGCGAATGGCACGGCTCACGACCTTCGACTCGATCGCGACATCGTCGGGTGCGCCGCGCATGAGCGACTCCGCCGCACCCGCGTTGAACAGGCGCATGAGGTCGTCCTGGAGCGACAGGTAGAAGCGGCTCTCGCCCGGGTCGCCCTGACGACCGGCGCGACCGCGCAGCTGGTTGTCGATGCGGCGGGATTCGTGGCGCTCGGTGCCGACGACGTAGAGACCGCCGACCTCGCGGACCTTCTCCGCCTCCTTCTCGACCTCCTCCTGGACGGCCTGGAAGACGGCGGGCCATTCGCGCTCGTACTCCTCCGGAGTCTCGACCGGGGACAGGCCCTTCTCGTGCATGCGCTGCACGGCGAGGAACTCGGCGTTGCCGCCGAGCATGATGTCGGTGCCTCGACCGGCCATGTTGGTCGCGACGGTGACGGCGCCGAGGCGACCGGCCTGCGCGACGATCGCGGCCTCGCGAGCGTGGTTCTTCGCATTCAGCACCTCGTGCTTGATGCCGCGCTTCGAGAGGAGCTTGGAGAGGAGCTCGGACTTCTCGACGCTCGTGGTGCCGGCGAGGACGGGCTGACCCTGCTCGTGGCGACGCGCGATGTCCTCGACGACCTGCTCGAACTTGACCTGCTCGTTCTTGTAGATGAGGTCGGGCTGGTCGATGCGGATCATCGGGCGGTTCGTCGGGATGGGGACGACGCCGAGCTTGTAGGTCGACATGAACTCGGCGGCCTCGGTCTCGGCGGTGCCGGTCATGCCGGAGAGCTTCTCGTACAGGCGGAAGTAGTTCTGCAGCGTGACGGTCGCGAGCGTCTGGTTCTCCGCCTTGACCGGCACGCCCTCCTTGGCCTCGATCGCCTGGTGGATGCCTTCGTTGTAGCGGCGGCCGGCGAGGATGCGGCCCGTGTGCTCGTCGACGATGAGGACCTCGCCGTTCATGACGACGTAGTCCTTGTCGCGCTTGAAGAGGGCCTTGGCCTTGATCGCGTTGTTGAGGAAGGAGATGAGCGGGGTGTTCGCCGACTCGTACAGGTTGTCGATGCCGAGGTGGTCCTCGACCTTCTCGATGCCCGGCTCGAGCACGCCGACGGTGCGCTTCTTCTCGTCGACCTCGTAGTCGACGCCTTCGACGAGGCGGTTGGCGATCTTGGCGAACTCGCTGAACCAGCGGTTGGCCTCACCCGAGGAGGGACCGGAGATGATGAGCGGCGTGCGGGCCTCGTCGATGAGGATCGAGTCGACCTCGTCTACGATCGCGAAGTGGTGGCCGCGCTGGACCATGTCGCTCGCCTGCCACGCCATGTTGTCGCGGAGGTAGTCGAAGCCGAACTCGTTGTTGGTCCCGTAGGTGATGTCGGCGAGGTACTGCTCGCGACGCACGTCAGGGGTCTGCCCGGAGAGGATGCAGCCGGTCGTCATCCCGAGGGCGCGGTAGATGCGGCCCATGAGCTCGGACTGGTAGCTCGCGAGGTAGTCGTTGACGGTGACGACGTGGACGCCCTTGCCGGGGATCGCGTTCAGGTAGGCGGCGAGGGTCGCCACCAGCGTCTTTCCCTCACCGGTCTTCATCTCGGCGATGTTGCCGAGGTGGAGGGCGGCGCCACCCATGATCTGCACGTCGAAGTGCCGCATGCCGAGCGTGCGCTTCGCCGCCTCGCGCACCGCGGCGAATGCCTCGGGAAGGAGGTCGTCGAGCGATTCGCCCGCCGCATACCGCGCACGGAACTCCTCGGTCTCCCCCCGGAGCTCCTCATCGGTGAGCTCGGCGAACGCCGGCTCGAGGAGGCCGACCTGCTCGGCGTACTTCTCCAGCTTGCGGAGGGTGCGGCCTTCGCCGATCCTCAGCACTCGTTCGAGCATGTTTGCCACGGAACCACTCCTTCTGGCACGCAGGGCGCGCCGTGCTGGAGTCTACCGGTCGGCATACTCCGCAAACTGATGGCGGCGGGCGGATCTGCTCCGCCCGCCGCCGATCCGGTCGTCTCAGGCGCGCCTGCGCCGCTTCGTCGCAGGTGCGGCAGCCGCCGATGCGACCGCGTCGAGCGAGATGACCCCGTAGGCCCAGCCCTTGCGTCGGTAGACGACGCTCGGCCGGTCGGTCTCGGCGTCGATGAAGAGGAAGAAGTCGTGCCCGACGAGCTCCATGTGGTCGAGCGCCTCCTCGGCGGTCATCACCGAGCTCGGGAACACCTTGCGTCGGATGACGACGGGCGACCACTCCTGCTCCTGCTGCTCCTCGGCGACAGGGACGGAGCCGGTCGAGACGGCGCGGATGACATCGACGCTCGCCGGCGTGACGCCGACCGCAGCGAAGCCGTCCGTCGCGGCCTCGGCGATGGACATGGGGCGGTGGCGCCCGCGGTGGACCTTGCGACGATCCTTGCTCTGCCGGATCCGCTCGATGAGCTTGGCGAGGGCCACGTCGAACGCCGCGTACTTGTCGGCGGCGCTCGCCTCAGCCCTCACGAGCGGGCCGGGACCGATCACCGTGAGCTCCACGCGATCGTCGTCGGGTCCCTTGCCGGGGGCGTGACGCGAGACCTTGATCTCCAGGGCGATGGTCTTCGGCGCGAGCGACTCGACCTTCTCAGCCTTCTCCGCGACGTACTCGCGGAAGCGGTCTGTGATGTCGAGGCCCCGAGCCGTGATCGCAATGTCCATGCTTGACCTCCTCGCGAGCGCGCCAGCCGCGGGTCGGTCCAGCGGACCTGGTCGCGCTGTTGTCGCCACGCTAACCCAGCCCGTGCCGGATGTCACGAAAAGTTCTCTGGGAGCCGAATGCGGATCGCCTCGATGCCGCTCGGCCCTTCGCCGGGTGCCCTGGACGCCCTCGATCCGGTGGCCGCCGAGCCCGCTCGACGGCGCCGCGCGAGGTCCGGTGCGGCGATCACGGCGGCCGCGACGACGTGGCCGCCGGCCCGCTCGATCGCGCGTGCGGCAGCCACGAGCGTTGCCCCGGTCGTGGCGATGTCGTCGACGATGACGAACGCATCTCCGTCGAGCCGACGCCTCGCCCGGTACCTGCCCTCGCTCGTGCTCGCGGCCATGCGCTCGGCCCGCACACGGCGCTTCTGCTCCCCCGCTCCGCGCGCGGCGAGCGTCCGCCACCTCGGCAGCCTCGCCCTTGTGACGAGCTCCGCGACGGGGTCATATCCGCGGCGGCGCAGCGCGCGCGACGTGCTCGGCACCCACGTGAGGCGCAGCGTCCGCGGATCCCGCGCGGTCGAGGCGATCGCGGCATTCACCGCGCACCGGGTGTGACCCGCGAGCGCGCTCGCCGCGTCGAGCCTCCCGTGCGACTTGAGTGCGACGATCGCCGAGCGCACCTCCCCCGCGTAGTCCGCGGCGCAGACGACGGGAAACCAGGGTGCGGCATCGCACGCGATCTCGATCCCGGTCGGCGGCGGGGCGAGCGCGGCGCGACACGCCCGGCACAGCGCGCGGTCCTCGGTGCCGCAGCCGAGGCATTCGATCGGCTGGATGAGCGCCCACGCGTCGAGCAGCGCCTCGCGCACCAACTCGCCGAATCCCGCCTCCCGCACGCCGCGATCCTCGCGCGCACCCCGGACCGCCGCATCGTCGCGCTGCCGCGTCCCTGTGGACGGCCCGCGCGCAGCACAGGGTGTGGACGCCGACGGCTACTGCTGGACGCCGAGGAACTCCGCGAGCATGCCGGTCTCGGCCCAGCCGCCACCGCCGCCGCGCTGGAACACCATGCCGTCGGCGATCGCCCGGATGCCGGTGACGCCCGCACGGCCGCCCACGACGACGGCGGCACCGGGCAGCGGGTTGAGGTCGGCGCTCGGCGCGCCGATCGGCAGGTGGTGGACGGTCGTGATCGTGGCGGAGTCGGGACCTGCGACGAGCTCGTGGGTCACCACGATCGAGCGGGCATCGACCCACTGCGCGCCGGTGATGTCGCCCGGCGAGGACGGCAGCTCGAGCGGCTGGCCCACCTTCACCGGGACACCCGCGGAGCGGACGATGCCGAAGACGAACAGCTGCGAGCCGACCGCGGTGCGCGCGGCGACCGCGAGTCGCGTCGAGTCGCGCGAGACGGCGATCGACACGATCTCCGACTCCGACGGCAGGCCGTCGACGACGAGTCCCGTCGGGCTGCCGTCGCTCGAGAACGCCTCGATCGCGCCGCCGACCTCGCCCGCGGCCGACCACGTGTACCCGAACTGGTCGAGCGAGGGCGCGACGAGCGACGGGCGGTCGTCGATGAGCGCCGGCTCCTGCCCTGAGAAGAGGTGATAGACGGATCCATCCGCCCCCCGGAATGCCGCGCTCGCGCGGTCACGCGCGACCGTCACCGCCGTCGCACCCAGCTCCACGACTACCTCGGAGATGCCGGGAATCGTCACGATGTCGCTCGACGTGCCGAATCCGAACCCATCCGCCGTGCCGATGAGGACTGCGCCGTCGGGCTGTGGGTCGATGAGCGCCGACACCTCGGGCCGCTCGACGACGAGCGGGAGACCCTCCGCGGTGAGCTGCGCCTCGGCGACCCCGAGCGTCGCGATGATCTGCTCCTGCATGAGACCCAGTCGCTGCGGGGTGAGGAGGTTCGCGTCGCCGCCGAAGTCGACCGTGGCGCGGCTGCCCTCGATCACGACACCGCCGGGGCCGAGCGTGAGCCCCGCGGGGAACTGCGAGACGACGCTCTGGCGCAGCCACTCGTCGGGGCCGGCCATGAGCGCCCTGAGCTCGGCATTCGGGGTGGAGTTGCGCTTCGCGAGCCACCGGATGTCGGGGACGAGGTAGCGACCCGTCGGGTCGAAGAAGTACAGCGGGACCTCGCTGAAGGTCTCGAGGAACGCCGCGGTCGACAAGACGATGCCGTCGGGCGCGGCGCTGATGCGCCATTCGCCGTTCTCCTGCGTGAACTCGAAGGTGAGGGTCCGACTCGTCGGCTCGCTGTCCTCGCGGTAGCGCCCCAGCCCGTCGACCGTGGCGCGGGACGTGAAGGTGTAGGAGAGCGCGACCTCGCCGGTCGTCGGCGGCACATCGACGATCTCGGCGCCGCCCAGTCGGATCACGACGCCGGTCTCGGGCGACCAGGTCTCGGCGAGGCCGCGGCTGAGGAACTGGCGGGCGATGCGGTAGTCCGAGATCGGCGCCCGGAGCGCCTGCATGTAGCCGCTCAGGATCTGCCGGGGGTCGGCGCCGGGCACCGGTCCGCGCGGCGTGAACTCGAAGACCGGCTCCGTGACGCTGCCGACCGCCGGTCCTGCGACGATCGGCCCGGTCACGGGGATGCCGCCGCACGCGCTCACGCCGACGACCACCGCGAGCGCGGAAGCCACGACGCCGGCAGTGCGTCGAGCGCGGCGCGGGGCGAGCCGCGCGACGAGACCGGCGAGCAGACGAGCGAGGCGCGATGGCGTGGGGTTCATCGCGTCACCTCCTGGTCGCTCTCCTGCTGACTGCCTCGCAGCTCCTCCAGCTGGCTCGGCGGGGGCATCTCGAGCGGGGACGATCTGAGCTCGGCGCCGCGGCGGCGCGGAAGCGTGAGCCGGAAGCAGGAGCCCTGCCCGGGCGCGCTCCACGCCTCGAGCCAGCCGCCGTGCAGCACCGCATCCTCGAGCGAGATCGCCAGGCCGAGGCCCGAGCCGCCCGTGGTGCGCTGGCGCGACGGGTCCGCACGCCAGAACCGGTCGAAGACTCGGCCGAGGTGCTCCGGCTGGATGCCCACGCCGTGGTCGCGGACCGCCACCGCGACCGCGTGCTCGTCCGAGTCCACCCAGATCTCGATCGGCCGCCCCTCACCGTGGTCGATCGCGTTGCCGAGGAGGTTCGTGAGGATGCGGCGGATGCGACGCGGATCCACCTCGGCGTCGACGAACCCGCCCTCCGCGACGAGGACGAGCTCCGAGCCGCGCTGGTCCGCGAGCGCCGACATGGAGGCGACGACGTCCTCGACGAGCGGGGCGATGGCCGTGGATTCGATCTCCATGTCCGCGGCGCCTGCGTCGAATCGGGACATCTCGAGGAGATCGGACAACAGGGATTCGAATCGCTCGATCTGCGTGTGGAGCAGCTCGACGGTGCGCGCCGTCTCGGGGCTGAACGAGTCGCGGTCGTCGTACAGGACCGCGCCGGCGAGCCGGATGGTCGTCAGCGGGGTGCGGAGCTCGTGCGACACGTCGGAGACAAATCGCTGCTGCACGCTCGACAGCTCCGCGAGCCGTGTGATCTGCCCGCGCAGGCTGTCGGCCATGCCGTTGAAGGAGCGGGCGAGCGTCGCGATGACGTCGTCGCCGCGGACGGGGATGCGGACCGAGAGCTCACCGGCGGCGAGGCGGCGGCTGGTCTCCGCAGCCGCCTGGACGGGCCCGATGACGAGGCGGACGACGACCCAGGTGATCGCGCCGATGAGCACGATGAGCGCGAGCCCGGCGAGCCCGAGCGCGAGCTGCACGATCGAGAGGGTCTCCTGGGTGTCGGAGATGTCGTAGACGAGGTAGAGGCCGTACCGAGTCCCCTCGACCTCGATCTCCGAGCCGGTCGCGATGGCCGGCGCGATCGTCCCGTCCGCGCGCTCGATGCCGGTCGACTGCGAGTACACCCGGCCTTCCGTGTCGGCGGCGACGGCCGCCTGGAGCTCGGGCGAGATGACCGCGTCGACGTCGAGGCGCGGCGACTTGGAGTCGACGGTCGCGCCGACGATCTCCTGGCCGGGGAGCGCGCGGATCGCGTAGCTCGTCCCGTCGGAGGTCGTCGCGGCGGCGGTGAGGATGGCGGTCGCCGCGGCGCTCACGAGCGTCTCGATCTCGGCGTCCTGCGCGCCGGCTTCCGATTCGAAGGCGCGCTCGGCGGCGGTGGTCGCGTTCAGGCTGAGGGTGACGAGCTGGTCACGCCGCGAGTCGAGCAGGCTCGTGCCGACGCTGAGCGAGATCGCGATGCCGACGGCGAGCGCGGCGACCGTCGAGAGGAAGACGGTGGTCGAGATGGTGCGCAGCGGCAGGGAGCGGCGCCACACGCGCCTGAGCGAGTGGTACCACGACCGCGGATCGAACCACCCCGGCACGAGCGCGCGTCATCTCCCCGCGCGGTACCCGACGCCGCGCACGGTGAGCACGAGCTTCGGGTTGTCGGGGTCTTCCTCGATCTTCGCGCGCAGTCGCTGGACGTGGACGTTCACGAGGCGGGTGTCCGCCTTGTACTGGTAGCCCCACACCTGCTCGAGGAGCATCTCGCGGGTGAAGACCTGCTCTGGCCGGCTCGCGAGCGCCAGCAGCAGCTCGAACTCGAGCGGGGTGAGGTTGATGCGCTCGCCGCCGCGGCGCACCTCATGCCCGGCGACATCGAGCTCGAGGTCGCCGATCGTGACGATGTCGCTGTTGCCGCGCGTCGCGGGACGCAGGCGCGTCCGGATGCGGGCGACGAGCTCGGCGCGGTTGAACGGCTTGACGACGTAGTCGTCGGCTCCGGCCTCGAGACCGCCGACCACATCCACGGTGTCGGACTTCGCGGTGAGCATGATGATCGGCACCCCGGACTCCTCGCGGATCGCCGAGCACACCTCGATGCCGTCCATCCCGGGGAGCATGAGGTCGAGCAGGATGAGGTCCGGCTTGACCTGGCGGAACGTCTCGAGCGCCTTGGCGCCATCGGCGCAGAAGTGCGGCTCGAAGCCGTCGGCCTTGAGCACGATGCCGATCATCTCAGCGAGTGCCGGGTCGTCGTCGACCACCAGGATCCGTGGGTGCACTTGTGCCTCTACCGCCTGTCGAGATGGGTTGGCAACACTGTAACGGAGTGTGCGACCATGAGGCCGGTGAGCAACTGGATACCCCCTGTGGGCAACCCGGACGGCGAAGGTCGTGACGGCGCTGGCGGTGCGACGCCGCCTCCGCCGCCGCCTGCGCCCGATGCGCGCGTCCAGCCCCGGTACGGGGAGCTCGCGCCCGAGGGCTGGGTCCCTCCGCAGCCGAATGCCCCCGGCTGGACGCCTCCCCCGCCACCTGGGCTCATCCCGCTGAGACCCCTCGGTCTCGGCGATGTCCTCGCCGCCTCGTTCAAGGTCATGCGGCGCAATCCGAAGCCGACGTACGGCTTCGCGGTCGTGTACGGGGTCATCACCGCGGTCATCCTCGGCGGGCTGTCGGCGTTCGCGACGCAGGAGCTCCTCGCGCGCGTCACCTTCGCCTCGACGGCGGCCATGCAGGACATCGCGAGCGGCACGGTCGTCGGGGCGGTCGTCCTCTTCATCGTGACGGTCCTCGCCGGCTACGCGCTCGGCGCGGTGCCGCAGGGCATCATCGCGCTCGAGGTCGCGCGCGGCACGATCGGCGACAAGAGCACGCTGCGCTCGCTGTGGGACGGCGCGAAGGGTCGCATCTGGGCGCTCGTCGGCTGGTTCCTGCTGATCGCGGTCGTCGGGACCGTGTACGCGGGCATCATCATCACGGTGGGGCTCACCCCGCTGCTCACCGGCTCGGGCGGCGTCCAGGATGTCCTCGGCGCGATCGGCCTCGTCGTCCTGCTCGGGCTGCTCGGCGTCGTCCCCGCGGTGTGGATCGGCACGAAGCTCGCCTACGTGCCAGCGGTGCTCATCGTCGAGCGGGCGACGCTCGGGCGCGCGATCGCGCGTTCATGGGTGCTCACGGACCAGCGCTTCTGGCGGACATTCGGCACGCTCCTGCTGCTGACGCTCATGCTGAACGTCGCGATCTCGATCGTGACGATGCCCATCCAGCTCATCGCGTCGCTCTTCCTCGGCATCGTCGCCCCGACCGGCACGGAGGAGAGCCTGCTGTGGGGAGCGCTCGTCGTCGGCACGGTCGTCGAGGTCGTCTCGACGGTCTTCGTCGCCGTCGCGACGGTCGCCCTCGCCGCCGCGCCGACCCTGCTCTACATCGACGCCCGCATCCGCAAGGAGGGCCTCGACGTCGTGCTGCAGCATGCGGCCGAGGAGCGCGCCGCGGGACGCGACCCCGGGGACCCCTACGCCACGCGATAGGCCAGCGCCACGCGATAGCGTCGATGCATGGTCCGACCTCTCGATGCCCCGGTCGAGCCGGCACCGCCGGAGGCGACCGAATGGCTCATCGATGAGCTCTCCAAGCCGGAGTACGTCGAGACCCAGCCGGGCCTGCTGGAGATCATCGGCCGCGCGCTCAGCGAGTGGTTCGACTCGCTCTTCGACGCGACGGCGAGCGGTCCCGTGCCCTTCGTGTGGTTCCTCGTGGCGATCGGGCTCGTGCTCGCGGTCGTCGCGACCGCAATCCTGATCCGAGGAATCCCTCGCCTCACCCGCCGCTCCCGGCTCGAGGCCCCACTGCTCGGCGACGACGACACCCGGGATGCCGCCAGGCTCCGCGCGGACGCGATGGCGTCCGCGAGCCGCGGGCAGTGGGAGCTCGCGACGATCGACATGTTCCGCGCGATCGCGCGCGGGCTCGCGGAGCGCGAGCTCGTCGCGGTCACCCCGGGCACGACGGCGCGGGAGCTCGCGATGCTCGCGACCGGGCCGTTCCCCGATGAGCGGGCCGCGCTCGTGGCCGCGTCGCAGGCATTCGATGCGGTCCGCTACCTCGACCACCCTGGCAGCCTCGCCGACTTCGAGGCGGTCGCATCGCTCGAGGCGCGCATCCGCGCGACGAAGCCCGCGCTCGAGGGGATGTCGGCATGACCGTCATCACGCCGAGCCCACGTCGCGCGCTCAGGAGCGTCGAATTCTGGCTCGTCCTCGCGCTCATCATCCTCGGCTTCGCGGTCGTCTCGGTCGCGATCGCGCCCCAGAGCGAGGAGTTCACGTCGCGCTCCCCGGTCAGCCCGGAGCCGCGCGGCGCCAAGGCGGTCGTCGAGGTGCTGCGCGCGCAGGGCATCGAGGTCACCACCCCCGCCACGGTCGGCGATGCGCTGGCCGCCCTCGGGGACGGCGACGGCACAGCGCTGCTCATCGACGACCTCCACGGCACCCTCGACACGGTCGACCGCGAGGCGCTCGCCCGTGCAGCCGCACGCGTCATCCTCGTCGAACCCGACGCGCAGGCGCTCGCCGACTACGGACTGCCGGTCCGCCGTCTCGACACCGACGGCGGACCAGCGGAGGAGACCGGTTTCGGCATCTGGGGCGATGCGCCCGCCTTCGTCACCCTCGACGCGCGCTGCGCGGCGCCCTCCGCGGCACGCGCCGAGCGCATCCGGACCGCACCGACCTGGTATGAGCTGGGCGCCGGCGCGTCCGGTGTCGCGTGCTTCCCGGACCTCGCGGCGGGCAGCTCCGGCGCCGCCCTCATCCTCGTCGAGCGGGACGGCGTCCCCATCGCGGTCCTCGGCGCCGCCGACATCCTCGCCAACGAGTCGATCGTGCTCGACGGCAACGCCTCGCTCGCCCTCAGCCTGACCGGCGCCGAGCCTCGCCTCGTGTGGTTCCAGCCGGTCCTCGCCCTCGGAGCCGGCGACCTCCCGAGCCTCGCCGAGCTCACCCCGAGCTGGCTCACCCCCGTGCTGCTGCTCGCGGTCGCCGTCGCGATCGCCGCGGCGGTGTGGCGGGGACGGAGATTCGGCGCGCTCGTCATCGAGCCGCTGCCGTCCGTGGTGAAGGCCGACGAGACCGTGCAGGGCCGCGCCCGCCTGTACGCGCGGCACCGAGCCGTGCTCCGCATGGCGGACTCGCTGCGCCTCGGGACGATCGACCGGCTCGCGCGAGCCCTCGGCAGGCCCGCGAGCGCCTCGGTCGACGACATCGCGCTCGCCGCCGCCCACGCGACCGGTCGCAGCGCCACGGACATCCTCCGCACGCTCCGCGACGACATCCCCGCCACCGACCGCGAGCTGATGCGGCTGTCCGACCGCCTCCTCGCCCTCGAGCGCGATGTGGCGCGCGCGATGACGACCGACCACACGACACCGGGAGAATGACAGCATGACCCACGACGCCGCTCCGGGCACCAACCCCCGCGAAGCATTCGCACAGCTCAGGGACGAGATCGGCAAGGCCGTCGTCGGCCAGGACGGCGCCGTGAGCGGCCTCGTGGTGTGCCTCCTCGCGGGCGGTCACGCGCTCCTCGAGGGCGTGCCCGGAGTCGCGAAGACGCTGCTCGTGCGGACGCTCGGGGAGGCGATGTCGCTCACGACGCGCCGCGTGCAGTTCACCCCCGACCTCATGCCGGGTGATGTGACCGGCTCCCTCGTGTACGACGCGGGCACGGGCGAGTTCGAGTTCCGCGAAGGCCCCGTCTTCACCAACATCCTCCTGGCCGACGAGATCAACCGGACCCCGCCGAAGACCCAGTCGGCCCTCCTCGAGGCGATGGAGGAGCGCCAGGTCACCGTCGACGGCGTCTCGCGGCGGCTCCCGACGCCATTCCTCGTCGCCGCCACCATGAACCCGATCGAGTACGAAGGCACCTACACGCTCCCCGAGGCGCAGCTCGACCGATTCCTCATGAAGCTCATCCTCGACGTCCCCGGTCGCGACGCCGAGCTCGAGGTGCTCACGCGGCACGCCACCGGATTCGACCCGCGCGACCTCGCCGCCGCGGGCGTGCGAGCCGTCCTCGACGCGGACACGATCGCCGCAGCCCGACGCGAGGTCGCCGCCGTCGCCGCCACACCCGAGGTGCTCGGCTACCTCGTCGACCTCGCCCGAGCGACCCGCACCGCGCCGTCCGTCAAGCTCGGCGTGAGCCCCCGCGGCGCCGCCGCCCTCCTCGCCGCCGCGAAGGCGTGGGCGTGGCTCAACGGCGTCGACGGCGTCACCCCCGACCACGTCAAGCTCATGTCGATCCCCGTCTGGCGCCACCGCCTCCAGCTCCGGCCGGAGGCCGAGCTCGAAGGCGTCACCGCGGACACGATCCTCGGCGCCATCGTCGAGCAGGTGCAGGTGCCGATCTAGCTCATGGCCATCACCGGGTGGTTCGTCCTCCTCGTCGCCGCCGGCGCGGTGCCGATCATCGCGATCGGCGAGCCGTGGGTGCTGCCGACGTGGCTCGTCGTGTGCGTGGCCATCGGGGCGGTGGATGCGGCGCTCGCGCCATCGCCCAGGGATCTGACCGTGTCCCGGACGGTCCCGCCCCGCGCGCGACTCGGCGAGACCGTGCAGGCGACCGTCACGATCGCGAACCCCCAGCGCCGCACCGCCCACCTCGCCGTCCGCGACGCGTGGCGCCCATCGGCGGGTGCGCACCCCACCCGGCAGCGGCTGACCGTCCCGGGCGGTGAGCGCCGGACTCTCACGACGGACCTCACGCCCTTCCGGCGCGGCGCGATCCCCGGCGCCGAGGTGACGATCCGGTCGTTCGGGCCGCTGAGACTCGTGGCCCGGCAGGTGTCGTTCTCGGCACCGGGGACGCTCACGGTGCTGCCGAGGTTCGCCTCCCGCCGTCACCTGCCGTCGCGGCTCGCCCGCCTCAGGGAGCTCGACGGCTCCGCATCGGTGCAGCTGCGCGGCCAGGGCACCGAGTTCGACTCGCTCCGCGAATACGTGCGCGGCGACGACGTCCGCTCGATCGACTGGCGGGCCTCCGCGCGACGCACCGGGACCGCGGAGCGGGCCGCGCGGCACGGTGGCGGCACGATCGTGCAGCCCGAGCTCGTCGTGCGCACGTGGCGCCCGGAGCGGGACCGCCGCGTCGTCGTGCTCGTCGACTCGGGGCGGAGCGCCGCCGCGCGCATCGGCGATGAGACGCGCCTCGACACGGCATTCGAGACGGCGCTGCTCGTCGGAGCGCTCGCGTCGGCCGCCGGCGATCGGGTGGATCTCGCGATCCACGACCGCCGACTCCGCGGACGCGTGCGCGGCGCGAAGGGCGCGGAGCTCCTCGCCAAGATGGTCGACGTCATGGCGACGGTCGAGCCGGAGCTCATCGAGCCCGACTGGTCCGCTGTCCCGCAGCTCATCCGCTCCACGACGAGCCAGCGCGCCCTCGTCGTGCTGTGCACGACCGCCGAATCCCCCGAGGCGGCCCGCGCGCTCCTGGCCGTCCTCCCGGAGCTCACCCGCGAGCATCTCGTGCTCGTCGCCTCCGTCGACGACCCGGCCATCCTGGCGGCGACCAGGCGGCGGTCGACGTCGGCCGAGCTCGCGGTCGCCGCAGCCGCCGAGCGCGCGCTCGTCGAGCGGGGTCGACTGGCCGCAGCCATCCGCACGCTCGGCGCCGATGTCGTCAGCGCCGCTCCCGCCGACCTCCCGCCAGCGGTCGCCGACCGCTATCTGGCGTACAAGGCGGCGGGCAGGCTCTGATCGCGCAGCGCCCATCTGAGCGGAGCCGCTGACCCGATCGCGCGGCACCGACCCGCGTCATATGGCGCGTCGCCGTGGCCGCGACGCTCCCGAAGTGGTTAGCGTTGCCGCACATGCGTCATCGCACGCAAGAACGGAGGTCATTCATCATGGCTGCTTCGAAAGCTGATTCCCCCGACGCACCGCTCGAGGTGGGCAACGACATCGCCGTCGCCACCACCCCGACGACCATCCAGAAGATCGTCGCCGAGATCCTCGGCACGTTCCTCCTCGTGTTCGGCTCGATCGGCACCGCGCTCTTCGCCGGTGGCCTGGTCGGCGTGCCCGGGGTCGCCCTCGCATTCGGTCTGACGATCTTCGTCGGCATCTCGGCGTGGGGCGGCATCTCGGGCGGACACTTCAACCCGGCTGTGACGTTCGGGCTCGCGGCGGCAGGCCGCTTCCCGTGGCGCGAGGTCCCCGCCTACATCGCCGCGCAGATCATCGGCGGTGTCGTCGGCACCTCGCTCATCTACCTCATCGGGCTTGCGGGCCCCGGCAGCTGGCTGGCCGAGGCGACGTCGTCCGGCTTCGCGAGCAACGGCTTCGACGCCGCCTCGCCCGACGGCTGGGGTCTCGGCGCCGCGATCGGCATCGAGCTCGTGCTCACCGCCGTCTTCGTCGTGGTGATCCTCGGGGTCACCCACGCGACGCGCGGCAACGTCGTGATCTCCGGTCTCGCGATCGGCCTCACGCTGACCCTCATCCACCTCGTGTCGATCCCGATCGACAACACCTCGGTGAACCCGGCCCGCTCGATCGCGACCGCGATCTACGGCGGGCCCGTCGCACTCGAGCAGCTGTGGGTGTTCATCGTGTTCCCGATCGTCGGCGGACTCCTCGGCGGATGGTTCCACCGCGGCGTCTTCGAGCGACGCGGACGCGCCTAGCCGCACCCCAGCAGGACTGCACCCGAAGCGCCTGGTCGCTGGTCTGGACCGCCCGGTTCAGCCGGCGATCAGGCGCTTCGCGCCTGCCTCGAACTCCTCCAGGTCGCCCGTGTGCCCCGCGCGATGCGCGCGACGCCCGAGCCACCACTGGTACAGGAGGAATCCGGTGAGCGCGACCGAGCCGATCCCGGTCTTGATCGGCCACGGCCAGTCCTGTCGCGTCACGAAGCCTTCGATGATGCCGGAGACGAGGAGCGCGATGACGAGCCCGACGACGATCGTGAACATCGCGCGGCCCTCCTCCGCGAGCGCCTGACCGCGGGTGCGGGCGCCCGGCGCGATCCACGCCCAGAAGACGGCGAGGCCGGCGGCGCCCGCCACGAAGACCGCGTAGAGCTCGAGCTGGCCGTGCGGCGAGATGTACTGGAAGAACACGTCGAGACGGTCGTACTCGGCCATGATCGCCGCGGCGAGCCCGACGCTCTCGGCGTTGCTGAGGAGGACGTACACCGGGTACACGCCGGTGATGCCGAAGGCGATGCACTGGGCGGCGATCCAGGCGTTGTTCGTCCACACGAGCGAGGTGAACGCCCCCTCCGAATGCTCGGAGTAGTACGCGACGAACTCCTCCTCGGCGTACGACTCGATATCCGCCTCATCCCCGAGCGCACGCAGCAGCTCCGGGGTCGTCGCGGCCCACAGCGCGCTCAGGACCGCGACCGCGATGCACGCGAGCGAGACGGCGAGGCACAGCCAGCGGATGCGATACAGCGCCGCTGGCAGCTGCGCGACGAAGAAGCGGCCGACCGTCTCGAGCGGATTCGTCCTCGCCGCGGCGAAGCGCAGGCGCGCTCGCGACAGGATCATCGACAGATGCTCGGACACCGGCGTCCTGCCCGCCGCGCTCACGACCGCCGACAGATCCGTCGCGGCCGACTGGTACCGCGCGATGAGCTCGTCGACCTCCGCCCCCGTCAGCCGTCGCCTCCGGCTCAGCTCGTCGAGTCGATCCCACTCCGCCTGCCTGGCGCGCACGAGGGCATCGAGATCCACGCGGCCAGGCTAACCCGACATGGGTCATGATGGCCGGGTGACGATCGCGAGCCCGAGCACCGGCGACGACTTCCTCATCACGGGGGAGGCGGTCGCCGTCGAGGTCCGTCCCGCGTCGTTCGCGCTGCGGGCGGTCGGCGCATTCATCGACGCCGCCGTGACCCTCCTGCTGCTCGCGCTGACCTTCCTGAGCCTCGACCTGCTCGATGTCGCGTTCGGCTTCGACTCGGCCTCCGGCACCGCCATCACGATCGTCACCGCGGTGTTCTTCCTCGTCGTGCTCCCCACGATCGTCGAGACCGCGACGAACGGCCGCTCGCTGGGCAAGCTCGCGATCGGCGGCCGCATCGTGCGCGACGACGGCGGCGCCATCCAGCTGCGGCACGCCTTCATCCGCGCCCTCATCGGCGTCCTCGAGGTGTACATGACGCTCGGCTCGGTCGCCGTCATCGTGGGCCTCATGAGCGCCCGCGCGAAGCGCCTCGGCGACCTCGTCGCCGGCACCTACTCCAGGCACGAGCGCGTCCCGCGCGCACAGGCACGGGTGTTCGCCATCCCGCCGCAGCTCGAGTCGTGGTCGCGGACCGCCGACGTCGCCCGAATGCCGGATGCGCTGTCCCGGCGCATCGCGCGATTCCTCAGCCAGCCCGGCGCCGCGACCGACCCGAGCCGCGCCCGCCTCGCGGCGGCGCTCGCCGCGGAGGTGTCCGCCTATGTCTCGCCGCTGCCGGAGGCCGCCCCGGGCGAGCTGCTGAGCGCGGTCGCGGCGCTCAGGAGCCAGCGCGAGTCGATCGCACTCGCCCGCCAGGGTGCGGTGCTCGAGCGCGTGGCGCCGCAGCTGTCGCTCCCCCGCGGCTTCCCCGACCGCGGCTGATCCCGCCGCATCGGCGGTCGCGGGCAGAGCGCCGCGTCAGTAGCGGTAGTGGTCGAGCTTGTACGGGCCCTCGACGGGCACGCCGATGTACGCGGCCTGCTCGGGGGTGAGCGTGGTGAGCTCCACGCCGAGGGAGGCGAGGTGCAGGCGCGCGACCTTCTCGTCGAGGATCTTCGGGAGGACGTAGACGTTGCGCTCGTAGCGGTCCGGCGCCGTCCACAGCTCGATCTGCGCGAGCACCTGGTTCGTGAACGAGTTCGACATGACGAACGACGGGTGGCCGGTCGCGTTGCCGAGGTTCATGAGGCGCCCCTCCGACAGCACCAGGATCGAGCGGCCGTTCGGCAGGCGCCATTCGTGCACCTGCGGCTTGATCTCGATGCGCTCGGCGCCCGGGAGGGACTCGAGGCCGGCCATGTCGATCTCGTTGTCGAAGTGGCCGACGTTCGCCACGATCGCGAGGTGCTTGAGTCCGAGCAGGTGGTCGACCGTGACGACGTTGAAGTTGCCGGTCGCGGTGATGAGGATGTCGATCTCGTCGAGGACGGACTCGAGGCGCGCGACCTGGAAGCCGTCCATGGCCGCCTGGAGCGCGTTGATCGGGTCGATCTCGGAGACGATCACGCGAGCGCCCTGCCCGCGGAGCGCCTCCGCGGCGCCCTTGCCGACGTCGCCGTAGCCGCACACGAAGGCGACCTTGCCGCCGATGAGGACGTCGGTCGCGCGGTTCAGGCCGTCCGGCAGCGAGTGGCGGATGCCGTACTTGTTGTCGAACTTCGACTTGGTCACCGAGTCGTTGACGTTGATCGCGGGGAACCGCAGCGCACCGGTGCGCGCGAGCTCGTAGAGGCGGTGGACACCAGTCGTGGTCTCCTCCGTGACGCCGCGGATCTCGGCCGCGATTCGGGTCCACCGGTCCGGGGATGCGGCGAGGGAGGCGCGGATCGTGTCGAGGATGACGCGCCACTCGTGCGGGTCGCCGTCCTGAGCCTGCGGGACGGCGCCGGCGGCCTCGAACTCGGCGCCCTTGTGGACGAGGAGCGTCGCGTCGCCGCCGTCGTCGAGGATCATGTTCGGGCCGATCCAGTCGGCACCGGCGGCGGCGGCCTCGGCGCTCCAGTCGAAGATCTGCTCGGTGCACCACCAGTACTCCTCGAGCGTCTCGCCCTTCCACGCGAAGACCGGGACGCCGCTCGGCTGATCGACCGTGCCATGCAGGCCGACGACGACCGCCGCGGCCGCCTCGTCCTGCGTCGAGAAGATGTTGCACGAGGCCCAGCGCACCTGAGCGCCGAGGGCGACGAGCGTCTCGATGAGGACCGCGGTCTGCACCGTCATGTGGAGCGAGCCGGCGATGCGCGCCCCCTTGAGCGGCTGGCTGGGGCCGAACTCCTCGCGGAGCGCCATGAGCCCCGGCATCTCGTGCTCGGCGAGCCGGATCTGATGACGGCCTGCAGGGGCGAGCGAGAGGTCGGCGACGCGATGGGGCACAGCGGTGAGCGCAGTCATGCCCTCGATTGTCCCAGCACTTGGCTGGGGAGGTGAGCCGCGCCTCACTGATCGGCTGCGATCGTTCTGATCTCCGCGGGGCCGTACAGTCCGGCGATGATGGCGTCGTTCGCGCCGCCGTGGTCGTTCGTGAGGTAGAGGCCGACCGCCTGGGTGCCCGGCACGAAGGGGAACAGCACCGCGGTCGGGTCGACCTGGCGGGTGCGGATCCCATGGACGGTGCCGAGCCAGTGCAGCCAGATGTCGTCGTTGGTCCTGGCCCGGTCGCGGAACTGCTCGCCGTGCGCGCGCGCGATCCGCTGCAGCGCCGGCGGGATGACCTGGCCGGAGACCCCCGTCGCCAGTCCCGCGTGCGTCGCGCGATCGTGGTCGACGAGCGGCCAGCCCGTGTACGGGGCGATCGCCAGCTCAGCGCCCTCCCCGACCGTGACGACCTTCCGGACCCGGTAGGCGACGTGGTCCTCCGGTGCGCGACGCCACGCCTCGATGAGGCGCTCGAGCCAGTCCGGCGGGTAGACGAGGTCGTCGTCGGCGGTCACAAGCGGCGCATCGAGCGGCCCATCGCCCTGCTCGACGAAGTACGGGTAGAACTTCGTGTGCACGCCGTAGGACGGCACCAGGTGGATCTCGAGGCCGCGGCGCTGCAGACGCCGCAGCCCCTTGGGGAGGTTCGCGTACCGCTCGGCATCATCGAGCCACAGGATGAACCGGCCCGGCAGCACCGATCCGCGGGCGATCGACTCGATCGTCACATGCACCCCGTCGACGCGGGGCCCATGCGTCGTCATGCTGAGCACGACCGGGCTGGACGGGTCGACGACCGAATCCCGGCTGCGACGGCCGCGCGCGACGAGCGCCTTCAGGTCGCGTGCGAGCTCGGGGGTCGCCCGATCGAGGTCCGAGACGACGAGCTCGGTGCGTGGCTTCCGGAATCGGGCGAGCGCGCGAGGGATCACGCGGTCAATTCTGACCGAACCGCCTCCGACTGCCCTCCCACTCGGGCGAGCAGCCAGCCCTGGGGCGGCGCGGTGCGGGCGGCGTGACGCTCGCACAGGTCGAATGCGTGGGGTTCCGCGGTCAGCGCGAGGGGGCCGAGGACAGCCATCCGGTCCGCATACACATAGGTGAGAGTCGCGGTCGCTTCGCTGCGGCACGCAGGCCTGCTGCACTCTCGCATCACTTCGACGCCCATCACGGTCAAGCTACACTCACGGCGTGAGGCGGACGGATCGACACCCCGCACGTGGCGTGCATCGCAATCGCCACGGCCGTGGGATTCGCAACGATGTCGCCGGGCCGTACCTGCCGCCGCTGACGACCCGCATCATCCTCTTCGAGTCGACGGTCGCGTCGATGGCCGAGTACCTCATCGACCTGTGGCCGGATGAGCTCGCGGATGTGAAGTTCGAGGTCGCGGGCCTGCCGATGAGCATCATCCCCGACGAGGGTGTCGTGCGCTGGCAGGTGGACCGCGCCAACCGCCGCGTCGTGCTCTACCGTGTCCCGATCGAGCGGCTCACGCGATTCCATGTCCGCGACGAGTACCACCTCGTCCTCGTCATCGAGTCGTGTGTCGTGCGGGCGGTCGCGGAGCTCCTCGACCGCGACCCGTGGGATCTGGCCCCGGATCGATTCCGCCACTTCTAGGCGCTGAGCCGCCCGCGACCTCGGCGAGCGGACTGCTCAGGGGTAGACGGTGACGGGGCGCGCGAGCTGCGGCGGCGGCTGCAGCGCCGCCTGTGCGATGAGGCCTTCGTCGTGGATCGTGATCGCCGCGGAGAGGCCGTCGGCACCGCTGAGGATGAGCGGCCCCGCAGCGACCTCGATGGTCGTCCAGCCGCCGGCGGGCACGACGAGCGTGGCGCCGTCGCCGAGCGACACCTCGCGCTCGGCGCCACCGGGGTTGGCGACCGCGAGCGTCGAGGTGAATGCCCGGGGCACCGCGCTCGCCGCCGTCTGGCCGAGTCTCGCGGCCGGCGAATACCACGCGAATTCGACGACGTAGTCGGCGATCGGGATGCTGGGCAGCGAAGGGCCCGGCGCACTCGGCGCGCCCGCGGGCGCGTCGACGGGGCCGCTCGAGGACGGGTCGTTGTCGGCGACCGGGGGCTGCGGCTGCGCCGGCTGGGCGGGGTCGGGCGCAGGCGGCGCGGGGGCGAGGCGGGTCGCGACCGTCGCGGAGCGGACCGCGCCGACGATCGGCGCATCCGCGCTCGCGAAGATCGAGTACTCGCCCGCCGCGAGACCGGTCAGGGGGATCTCGGACACCGCACCGGGGATGAGCGTCACCCGGAGCTGCCGAGGATCCGGCTGACCTTCGACGATCTCGCCGTGGTCGTGCCCATCGTGGGAGTCCCCGTCATCGGTGTCACCCGCGGCGGCGTCGGCGACCGTGTACCCGAGCGGCACGACCGACACGACCGCCTCGGTGCGCTCCTCGGCGGTCGTGAAGAGCCGCAGCATGGGCACGACGTCGTCCTCGTCGACGCGGCCCTTCGTCATCACCTGGAGCGAGGCCTGGCTCTCCACCCGGATGCCGGTCATGACGAGGTCGGTCGCCGGCTCCTGTGCCGGGACGAGCTCGGCGCCACCCGTCTCGAGCCCGCGGACGATCGACTGCTGGAGTGTCGCGGCGACGGCGCCGCCCTGAGCGGAGATCTGGATCACCGGGGCGACGAGGTCGACCGCGAGACCGTTGACCGGGATGACCCGCTGCGTGTTCGCCTGGACGAGGATCCCCTCGAGCCCCGGCGCATCGACCGGTCCCGTCTCGCCGTACAGCCGCAGGTCGACGACCGAGTCCACCTCGGTCGGGTTGGTGAGCGTCAGGATCGAGGTGCGGCCGAGGGTGGTGGCGCCGCCGACGATCCAGGAGCGGAGATTCGGGGTCGTGCAGGGCGCGGCGACGAGTCCGCTCGTGGAGCCGGTCGACAGCTGCTGGACGGTGAGGCCGCCCGCGACCCCGGTCGCGTCGCCCGGCGGGATGGTCACGATCGTCGGCGCCTGCGCGGTGTCGCCCGTGCCGGCATCCGAGGTCCCGATCAGGGCGGTGTCAGCGTCCTCCACGGACAGGACGATCGTCGGCTCGCCGATCGCGGTCGCCTGCGATGCGCCCTCGCCCGTGTCGTCCGCGAGCCGCAGCACCGAGCCGGAGCACACGAGCGTCACGCCCGCGGGCACGGGGGTCACCTCCACGCTCGGCGCGGTGACCGACCACGTCGGCGGCACGAAGAACAGCGACCCGAATGCGACACCGGCCGCGATCGCCGCGGTCACGATGCCCGCGGTCGTCCTCGCGCTCCATTCCACGACCTGGCGCGCCGTGACGCGACGGCGCTCAGGGGTGGGCTCGAGCTCCCCGGAGTCGAGCTGGGTCACGCCTCATCACCGCCTTCCGTCGAGAACAGATCGGCCTCATCGCCCTTCGCCGCGCGCACGCGCGCACGTCGACGTGTCGGGATCGCGAGCAGGACGAAGAACGCGAACACGGCGATCTGGACGGTGTTGGACGTCCAGCCGAGCCAGGTGGACCAACTGTCGCCGTCGGCGAGCTGCGGCGCGGGTGCCGCGTCGTCGCGCTCCCAGAGGAGCCCTTCGCTCGTCTCGCCGATGAGCGTGAAGAGCCCGCTCGCGGCGATCGCATCGACCGCGCGGAGGTACGCGCTCGATTCGGTCCCGTCGGGGCGGAGGATGAGGAAGCGCACGCCGAGCGCGTCGAGCTCGGCGCCGAGATCCATGCCGGTCGTGGAGACGAGGTTCCCGGCGAGCTCGGCGACGCGCACGTCCTCCTCGTCGAGGGTCGTGCTGGTGGTCTGCAGCGTGACGACCCGGTCGAGCGTCGGCCCGGCGCCGCGGTCGAGCCGAGCGGCGATGACGTCCTCGCCGCGCGTGACCATGGTGAGCGTGCCGAGGCCCGGCTCGGCCTCGGATTCGGCGACGACGAGCGCGGGCATGACCCTGCCGCTGCTCGCGCGGATGGCGGTGTCGCCCGTGAGTCCGGCGACGCCGAGCGGCAGCGCCGCGAGGACGACGCCGAGCATCGCGACGAGGGCGGGAGCGACCGCGAATCGGCCGAGGCCATCGAGCGCGATCGCCGCGGCACCGAGGAGTCCCAGCCAGTACAGCGACAGACCGGAGCCCGGCCAGAGCGTCGCGACCTGGCCGTCGACGAGCATGATGCCGAGGCTCGCGGAGCCGATCGCCGTGACCAGGCCGACCGCCGCGATCACGAGAGCCGGGATCGCGCGCGTCCCGCCGCGGAGGAACACGGCGAGCACGGCGAGGACGGCGAGCGGTGCGACGAGGATCGCGAGCGCGAGCGGACCGGGGATCTCGGCGAGGACGGGGACGTCCGCGAAGACGGGGAATGCCTGCAGCCAGTCGTACCACCCCGCATAGTCGGCGGTCGGCGAGCCGAGCACGAGTGCGACCGCGCGCGGGGTGTCCCGCACGACCGGCACGCCCGGGTCGGCGAGGAGCGCGAGCGGGGTGCCGCGCATGAGCTGCTGGACGATGAGGGGCGCCGCGAGCGCCGCCGCCGGGATGACGATGATCGCGAGGCGATACAGCCGATGCGGCTGGACGATCATGAGCACCACGAGCAGCGCGACGAGGCCGGGCGCGAGCACCGGGGCCGAGGCGACGACCGCCGCGAAGACGAGCGATGCGACCGCCGCCATCGCCCATGACCGGCGCGCGTCGAGCACCGCGACGACGAGCCACGGCAGGAGCGTGTGCGCGATGACCGGCCCGATCTCCCCTTCGGAGAGCGCGGAGATGAACAGCGGCGCGAGCCCCCAGCCGAGCGCGGCGAGACCGGGACCCCAGCCGCGGCGCGCGAGCCGGGATGCCGCGAACCACGCGCCGACCGCGGCGAGCGGCATCGCGAAGATCGTGAGCAGCACGAGGAAGTGCGACGGCGACCACCACGTGATGCTGCTGAAGACGGCGAGGACGACATGGAACGGGTCGGAGGCGATCAGCTCGCCCGACGCGCGCGTCTGCACGCCGAGCCCGCCCCACACCTGGTCGAGCGACCCGAGCGGCGCGAGTGCGCCGCCGGAGAGCGCCGGGACCCCGAGGAGTCGACCGAAGACGACGAGTCCGGCGACCGCCGCGACGAGCACCGCCCACGCGCCGCCCGCGGTGAAGAACGCGGGACGCTCGACCTCCTCGATCGGCAGGTCTGCAGTCCTCCGCTCGACCGCATGCTCCCGCGCCCGCAGCTCTAGCCCGGTGCGACCGGAGACGCGCAGCGGCGCGATCGCGCTCCACCCGACGGTCTTCGACTTCCGCATCGCTCGTCTCGCGCGATACACGGTCGTGTCGACGAGCCCCTGCAGCCCCGCGAGGATCTCCCCCGGGGCGAGCCCAGGGCGCTTCGCGAGGATCTGCCAGAGGGCGCGGAGGATCGACCACGGGAGGATCGAGAGCCACACGAGCGGCACGAGCGGCAGCGGCGTGTAGACGAGACTGCGGTGGATCCGCGCGAGCCGGCGGATGCGGTTGCGCGCACCGGAGCCCATCCCGCGCTTGCCGAAGAGCTCGACTCGGCCGGCCGCCGCGACCTTCGCCCCGGGCGATCGCTCGACGCGGTACCCGGCGAGGCGCGCGCGCACCCCCAGGTCGAGTCCGGCGTCGACGCTCGGGAGCCCGTCGTCGAAGCCGCCGAGACGATGCCACACGTCGGCCTTCACGAGCATCCCCGGCACCGCGACGCCGAGCACATCGGTCCTGTGGTCGTGCTGCGACTGGTCGAGCTCCCCGGAGACGAGCTGCACGGAATCGCCGCCTCGCGTGAGGGACTCGCCGAAGCCGAGGATCACCGAGGCGTCGTCCCAGCGCATGAGCTTGGGCCCGGCGATCACGACCGAGGGGGCGACCTCGACGGTCGCGAGCAGCGCCTCGAGCGCGCGCGGATGTGGCGCGTTGTCGTGGCCGAGGAACCAGTACCAGTCATCCTCGCCGACTTGACCGGCATCCGCTCGCAGCACCGCGTCGGCGGTCTGCGCGAGCGTTCCCTTGCGCCCGTTGACGACCATGGCGTCATCGAGGAGCTCGCGCAGGATCGCATTCGTCCCGTCAGACGATCCGGCGTCGACGGCGATGATGCGATCGGGTGCTCGCGTCTGCGCCGCGAGCGCGGCGAGGGTTGCGGGCAGGTACTGCGCGCCATTCCGGGCGACGAGCACCGCGGTGACGGTGGCCATTTGGATTCGAGGCTAAGCGGGCGGAGCGATGAGTCGCCGACCTCGCGCCGAGTGTCGCGAACTCGTCAGCGCAATCTCCTCGAACGGTGGTCGAGGGTTCAGGCGCCGCGGCGCAGGCGACGACGCTCGCGCTCGGACAGGCCACCCCAGATGCCGAATCGCTCGTCGTTCGCCAGGGCGTACTCCAGGCACTCGGCGCGCACCTCGCACGCGGCGCAGATGCGCTTCGCGTCGCGGGTCGAGCCGCCCTTCTCCGGGAAGAAGGCCTCCGGGTCGGTCTGCGCGCACAGCGCGTCAGCCTGCCACGCGAGCGGGCCCTCGTCCTCGTCGCCGGTGGCGCGGCGGACACCGGGGACACCGAGGTAGATGGGATCGACGAACCAGTCGCCGGGGATCGAACCGCGAGCTGCGCTGCCAACCATGCGTCGACCTCCTGGGAGCTGCTTCCGCCTCGCAGGACCGCGAGGATGCAGATAATTACACCCCTGTAGTTCGGTCACGTCAAGTCACAGCCCTATACCGTGCCGAATCGCCGCAGCCGCGCTCCGACACGCCCGAGATGGCGACCAGACCGGCGCCGTTCAGCGCGCGACGAAGAGCAGCCCCGAGCCGGTGACCGACAGCTCGCGCTCCTCCGGCGTGACGAGCACCGCCTGGCCGCGCGAGATCGACACCTCGCCCCGCTCGCCCGTCATCGAGAACGCTCCCCCGAGGCACAGCGCGATCGCAGGGCCCTTGAGCCCCACCGACGCGTGCACGACCTGCTCGCTGTCGAGCCGCACGAGCCGGAAGCTCGCCGCCGGATCCTCCGGGCGGTACTCGCGGACTCCCGCCGCGAGCTCGATCGGCGCGAGGAGCGGCGCGGGACCGGCCGCGCGCTCCACGACGCTCGCGAGCTCCGCGACATCGACGTGCTTGGGTGTCAGGCCGCCGCGCAGGACGTTGTCCGAGGCATTCATGAGCTCGATGCCGACACCGTCGAGGTAGGCGTGGATGTTGCCCGCCGGGAGATACAGCGCCTCGCCGCGGCCGAGGACGACATGGTGGAGCAGCAGCGCGCCGACGATGCCGGGATCACCCGGGTACAGCCCGGCGATCCACGCCGGGATGCGCCAGCGATCCGGATCCGCGAGCGCACCCGCCGTCACCGCCTGCACGATCGGCGCCACCTCCGGTGCGCCGGACAGGAGCCAGACGAATGCGTCGCCGATCGTCGCATCCGAGTCCAGCCGTGCCGTGAGCGCCTGGACGACCGCCGGGTCGCCCGCGATCGCCTCGACGTCGGCACGGGCCTCAGCGGCCGGCCTGAAGCCGCTCAGCGCCTCGAATCGCTCGGTGAGGGCGACGATGAGCTCCGGCTTGGGGTGCGGGTCCTTGTAGTTCCGGTGCGAGGCGTCGATCGGGATGCCCGCGGCATTCTCCCGCTCGAATCCCTCCCGCGCCTGCTCCGCCGTCGGATGCGCCTGGAGCGACAGGGGCGTTCCCGCGGCGAGCACCTTCAGCAGGAACGGGAACCGCCCCGTGCCCGCGGTGATCTCCGGGATCGCCTCGACAGCCGACGCGAGATCCGCATGCCCCTGCAACGACGCCGGGTCGACGGCGCGAGACGGCGAGCCGTGGTGCGCGCCGAGCCACAGCTCCGCCTCGACCGCATCCGATGCCGTGCCCGTCAGCAGCTCGGTGATCTGTCCGGTGCGCCCCCACGCGTAGTCGCGCGGGGTGTTCGTGATCTCGACGAACATGGGTACCTCCTCGGTCCGCGCTCAGCGCGCGAGATCGTGCTCGACCATGGCGGCGACGACACCCTCGAACGACTTCGTGGGAGCCCAGCCGAGCTCGCGTCGGATCCTGGAGGCGTCGCCGCGCATCTCCGGGGCGTCATCGGGGCGGACGAAGGCGGGATCGACCGTCACGTACCGCTCCCAGTCGGCGATGCCCGCTGCCGCGAATGCCGTGGCGACGAAGTCGCGCACCGTGTGGGACTCCCCCGTCGCGACCACATAGTCGCTCGGGGTTTCCGCGGTCGCGACGCGGAGCATCGCGTCGACGTAGTCCGGAGCCCATCCCCAGTCGCGCTTCGCGTCCAGGTTGCCGAGCGAGAGCGTGTCGGCCTCCCCCTTGGCGATCGCCGCGACGGTGGCCGTGATCTTGCGGGTCACGAACGTCGTCGGGCGCCTCGGCGACTCGTGGTTGAAGAGGATGACGCTCGAGGCGTGCAGGCCGCGCGTGCGGTAGATGCGGACGAGGTCCTGGGCGAATGCCTTCGCCGCGCCGTACGGCGACACCGGCCGCATGGGCGTGGTCTCGTCCTGCGGGGTCACCTCGGCGCGACCGAAGATCTCCGACGACGACGCCTGCATGACGCGCACCGGTCGGCCGATGCGCTCCTGGGTGGCGAGTGCCGCATCGAGGATGCCGGCGACCGCCGAGCCGACGATGCGCGCGGTCGCCTCCGGGCGCTTCCAGGACTCCGCGACCGATGAGATCCCCGCAAGGTTGAAGACGACATCCGGCTCGACCTCGTCGATGAGTCGCGCGAGGCCCGGCACATCGAGCAGGTCCGCGGTATGCCGCACGACCGGGTCCGGAAGCGCGACCGCAGCCTCGTCGACGGAGCGGGTGGCGGTGTGCACCGCCCAGCCGCGATCGACGAGCAGCTCCGTCAGATACGACCCGTCCTGGCCGGTCGCGCCGGTGACGAGCGCCGTGCCCATCTCACGACTCCCGTGCTCAGCGGGCGAGCGCGGACTGCTGGGCGAGGTCGGACTCGACCATCATGCGGACGAGCTCGGGGAACGACACCTTCGGCTCCCAGCCGAGCTTCTCCCTGGCCTTCGACGGGTCGCCGATGAGGAGGTCGACCTCCGCGGGGCGCATGAACTCCGGCGCCTGGCGGACGTACGGGGTCCAGTCGCCGATGCCGACCGCGGCGAACGCGTGGTCGAGCAGCTCGCTGATGGAGTGCGTCTCGCCCGTCGCGACGACATAGTCGTCGGCCTCCGGCTGCTGCAGCATGCGCCACATCGCCTCCACGTAGTCGCCCGCGAAGCCCCAGTCGCGCTTCGCGTCGAGGTTGCCGAGGACGAGCTCGTCCTGCAGGCCGAGCTTGATGCGGGCGACCGCCATCGAGACCTTGCGCGTGACGAACTCGGGTCCGCGACGCGGCGACTCGTGGTTGAAGAGGATGCCGCTCGAGGCGTGCATGCCGTACGACTCGCGGTAGTTGATCGTCATGTAGTGGCCGAAGACCTTCGCGACGCCATACGGCGAGCGCGGCCACAGCAGCGTCGACTCGCGCTGCGGGACCTCCTGGACCTTGCCGAACATCTCCGACGAGGAAGCCTGGTAGAAGCGCACCTGCCGCCCCGTCTCCTCCTGGTAGAGGCGGACCGACTCGAGCGCGTTCAGGACGCCGTGGCCCGTGACCTGCGAGGTGAGGTGCGCGTTCTCCCACGAGTAGGCGACGAACGAGATCGCACCGAGGTTGTAGAACTCGTCGGGCTTCGCGATCGAGATCGCGCGCATGAGGCTCGAGAGGTCGAGCAGGTCACCGGTCAGGAGCTTCACGTCCGGGACGGTCTGCTCGACGAGGTGACGGCGCGGGTTGTTCTGGCCGCGCATGAGGCCGTAGACCTCATAGCCCTTCGACAGCAGCAGTTCGGCGAGATAGAGGCCGTCCTGACCCGTGATTCCGGTGATGAGTGCGCGAGGCATGTGTTCCTTCTCGTCAGGCGGGTTGAGCCCCTCAAGGGTAGCCCAGGAGACCGGTGGAACCGCGGCGCGTCGGCCGGGTCCCGTCAGCGCGTCAGTCCTCGTAGCTGACCGAGGCGCGGATCGACACGTCGCCCTTGTTGCGCGTGCCGTCGTCCACATCGAACTCCGCCACGCCCGGCACCCACTGATAGGTGCCGTCGGTCACCGTGCCGAGCGACGCGTGGACGGTGTACCGGCCGGAGCCGAGGCGCAGGTCGGGGAGGTTGAAGCGGAACGCGCGGACACCGGTGAATGCGGGGCCGCCCGCGCCGAGCAGATCCGTGTTCGTGCCGAAGACGCGCTGGCCGAGCGGCGTCTCGATGCCCATCCCGACGAGCCAGTCGGCCATCTCCCTGCCGTGGGTGTCGACGATGATCTCGAGCTGGAGCGTGTCGCCAGCGCGCACGAAGTCGGTCACGGGCTGGCCGCTGGCGGTGCGCAAGGTCGCGGAGATGATCGACGGCTGCTCCTCGCCGCGCGCCGCGGCCTCGGCGCCGGTCGCCTCGTCGAGTGCCTGGTAGCCGTCGCGGAGCACCTTGAGCGCCGGGGCCGTGCCGCCGTCGTACTGGACGACTCCATGGCTCAGCACGACCGCGCGGTCGCACACCTCGCCGACCGCATCCGCCGAATGGGTCACGAGGACGATCGTGCGCCCGTCGTGCTGGAACGAGCGGATCTTGTCCATGCACTTGCGCTGGAAGGGCTCGTCACCCACCGCGAGCACCTCGTCGACGAGGAGGATCTCCGGGTCGACGTGGACGGCCACCGCGAAGGCGAGTCGCACGTACATGCCAGACGAGTAGAACTTCACCTGCGTGTCGATGAACTCGCGGATCCCGGAGAACTCGACGATCTCGTCGAAGTACCGGTCGGTCTCCTTCGTCGACAGGCCGAGGATCGCGGCATTCAGGTAGACGTTGTCGCGGCCGGTGAGGTCGGGGTGGAATCCCGCGCCGAGCTCGAGCAGCGCCGCGATGCGGCCGCGCACCGCGACCGTGCCGCTCGTCGGCTCGATGATGCCGCCGATCGTCTTCAGGAGGGTGGACTTGCCGGAGCCGTTCGCGCCGATGAGACCGACCGTCTCACCTGCGCCGACATCGACCGAGACGCCCTTGAGCGCCCAGAAGTCCTCCCTGCCGTAGCCGCGCTGTCGGAAGTTGACGAGCCGCTCCTTGAGCGTCTTCTCTTTGTTGATCACGAAGCGCTTCGACACGTCGCGCACGCTGATCACAGTGGGGCCGGGCATTCCGCTGATCGTACCCGACCAGCCTGCCCTCCTCCTGGTTAGACTGGTGCCACGCGGAGCTGCGAGGAAGGGGACGCAGGGGTGCGCATCCTCGTCATCTCGAACCTCCTGCCGCCACGGATGCTCGGGGGATTCGAGCTCGCCGCGCTCACGATCTCCCGCGCACTGCGCGAGCGGGGCCACGAGGTGCTGATCCTGACGAGCCCGGCCGAGCGCTACGACGACTCCCAGGCCGGGTGGGTCGACCGTTCGCTGAACCTTCGCGAGCTCTTCGTCAACGTCCAGCCGCACCACGAGGAGGCACGGGAGGCCGAGCGATTCGCCTCCCGCGTGTCGAACATCCAGAACACGCTCATCGTCCTCGACCGGCTCCGCAGCTTCCAGCCGGACCACGTCATGACCTTCGGCCTCGTCGGCCTCGGCGGCCTCGCGATCCTCGACGCGATCCGGTCCGCCGGGATCCCGATCACGATGAACCTCGGCGACGACGTCCCGATCCAGCTCGTCGACGGCTGGGAGCCGGAGGTCCTCGCCCACTACGAGGCCCCGAGCCCGCTCTTCTCGTCGCTGCGGTACGCGATCATCTCCCGCACCCTCCAGGAGGAGGTCGCCGCCCGGATCGAGCTCGGGCCGACGCAGATCATCCCGCGCGGCGCCGCCCACCCCGACCTCGTGCGGACGCGCCCCCACCGCGCGGACGGCGAGACCAGGTTCGTCAGCTCCGGGATCGTCAGCCCGCACAAGGGCATCGACATCACCGTCCAGGCGGTTGCACTGCTCAAGGAGCGGGGGCTCGACCGCTTCCGCGTCGACGTCTACGGCGGAGGGCTCCACGAGGAGTACCGCGCCAGGACCCGCGAGCTGGGGCTCGGCGACGTCATCGAGTTCCACGGCCCGACCGACCAGCAGGCTGTCCTCGCGGCCGAAGCCGCATCCGACGCACTCGTCTTCCCCACCTGGCACCGCGAGCCATTCGGCAACGCGCCCATCGAGGCGGCCGCCGCCGGTTGCGTGCCGATCATCACCGAGGACTTCGGCGCGGCCGAGTGGCTCGTCGACGGCGTCCACGCCATCAAGATCCAGCGCAACCCCGAATCCCTCGCCGACGCCATGGAGCGCGTCATCCGCGGCGAGGTCGACCTCGAGGCGATGGCGAAGGCCGGCCGGGAGCTCGCGCACGGCTCCCTCTCATTCGAGCGCACCATCATTCGACTGGAATCATGGTTGCTCGAAGGCAGCAGCGGATCGCGATTCGCCCCGGACTGGCCTGCCCTCGCGGCGCGGGCTCTGCGCAAGGATGACGACGTCCGGTGGGCGCACGACGCGGTCGAGAAGGAGATCGAGGAGGTGGCGGTGCGCACGGCGCAGATCCAGGCCCAGATGACGCAGCAGTCGTGGTACCGACGACTCCTCGCGCTGCCGCTCAAGGCCATGCGCTGGGTCGTGAGACCCTTCGTCGAGGCGGAGACCCGCGAGCTCGCGATGCAGCTCGCCGCGCGCGAGCGCGCCGTGTCCGACGCCGAGGACCGCCTCATCGCCCGCGAGCGCGCGGCGCAGGAGCGGGACGAGGCGCTCAGGCACCTCATCCAGGGCGTGCGGAAGGACATCATGGCGACCAACCACCGCATCGACGAGATCGGGAAGCGGTGAGCGCGGGCGCCGCAGCGACCGCGACCAGCAACGAAGCCTCCATCGCTCCCGCCGCGATCCGTCCGCACGCTGGCGTCCGTCGCGACATCCAGTGGCTGAGGGCCCTCGCCGTCATCACCGTCGTCGTCTACCACTTCTGGCCAGAGACGCTCACCGGCGGCTTCGTCGGCGTCGACGTGTTCTTCGTGATCAGCGGCTACCTGATCACCTCGCACCTCATCGACCACGCCGAGCGACGCGGCCGGATCGACTTCCTGAGCTTCTGGGCCCGGCGAGTCCGACGGCTCCTGCCGGCCTCGCTGCTCGTGCTGCTCGCATCGGCGATCGCGGTGCTGACCTGGGTGCCGCCATCGGTGCGGGAGCAGGCCTTCCGGGAGATCACCGCCGCCACCCTGTACGTCGAGAACTGGGTGCTGGCGGCGGACTCGGTCGACTATCTCGCCTCGTCGAACACGCCCTCGCTCGTCCAGCACTACTGGTCGCTGTCCGTCGAGGAGCAGTTCTACCTCGTGTGGCCGCTGCTCATCGGCCTCACGCTCCTCATCGCGAAGCTCCTGCGGCGCCGCTCGCGCGCGACGATCGTCGTGGCGATCACGATCGTCGCGGCCGCCTCGCTCGCCTGGTCGGTCTTCGAGACCGCGACCGACCCGTCCGTCGCGTACTTCTCGACCTTCACCCGCGCCTGGGAGTTCGCGGTCGGCGCCCTGGTCGCGGCCGTCCCGTGGCTCGCATCCGGCCGCGAGCGACTCAGCGCCCGGTGGATCCGCTGGGTCATGCGCGCGAGCGGCTTCGCGGCGATCGCCTACGCGGCCGTCGTGTACACGGGTGCGGAGTTCCCCGGCTGGATCGCGATCATCCCGGTGCTCGGCACGGCGCTCGTGATCTTCGCGGGCATCGGCGTCGAGCGCACGTCGCCGAGGACCGACCCGGTCGAGTTCATCGGCGACCGCTCCTACGCGATCTACCTGTGGCACTGGCCGCTCCTCATCGTCGCGCCCGCCATGCTCGGCGTCGAGCTCACCCTGCCCCACAAGCTCGGACTGCTCGTCGCCACCGTGGTCCTCGCGGACCTGACGAAGCGCGTCGTCGAGGACCCCGCCCGGCGCTGGCGCCGCATCCAGGTGCCGTGGCGGACCTTCGCCTTCGGCGCCGCCATGATGATCGTCGTGCTCGCGGTGGCGGTGCCGGGGCTCACCTCATACGCCGCCCCGGCCGCCCCCTCCACGACGCCGCAGGCTCCGTCGACGCCGCGCCCCGCGCCCACCGCGACGCTCGCCCCTACCGGCTGCACCGGGTATGAGGCGATCGCACTCGGCTGCCGCGACGCATACGACCCGACCGGCGTGGACACGGTGTTCGCCCGCAACGACCGCCCGCCGACCTGCATCGCCAAGCCGACCGACCCGTTCGAGTCCTGCACCTACGGCACCGGCGACCGGGTCGTCGCGATGATCGGGGACTCGCACGCCGCCTCGATCGTCGAGCTCGTCGCCGGGGCGCTGCCGGAGGAATGGCGTCTCGTCACCGCCTTCGCGAACGGCTGCGCCGGCATCTCCCGCGAGCCCATCGGCGCGAAGGGCCAGCAGGAGCACGACCGCGCCAACTGCGCGGCATGGTCCAATGCCCGGCTCGACGAGATCCTCCAGGATCCCGCCGTCGAGGCGGCGATCTTCTCCAACTACACGACCGCCTACCTCGACGAGTCGATGCCCGCCGACACCCGCCTCACCGCCACGCAGGTCGACACGACCTTCCGCGAGCTCGAAGCGGCTGGGAAGCAGATCATCGTCATCTCCGACGTGCCCACCCCGACCGTCGGCGACGTGCCCCTGTGCGTCGACACCGAGATCGGCGTGTACGACCCGTGCTCGTCCCCGCGACTCGATGCGACGCTCGCCGACGACCCCATGTGGGACGCCGCCATGCTGCGCGGCCGCCCGTACCTGGATCTCGCCGACGCATTCTGCGACCCGAGGCAATGCCACACCGTGATCGGCGGGATCGTCGCCTACTCGGACGCCCACCACGCGGCGAACAGCTACGTGCACACGGTCGTCCCGTACGTCGCGCCGTGGCTCGCCGATGCGCTCTCGCTCGCCGACCTGTCGCGCGAGGTCACGACCCCGCCCCGCACGCGCGGCCGCTGAGCGCTGCCGCGTCGATCAGCCGCTCGCGCTCGGGGTGCGTGCGCGACTAGGACGCGAGGCGCCGGTAGATCGCGGCGAGCTCGTCGCTCATGCGCTCGTAGGAGTAGTCCGCGGCGAACTTGAGCGCCCGCTCGTTCGGCCAGCCGAGCTCGAGCTCCTTCACGGTGCGCGCGAGCTCGTAGTAGTTCGCCGACCGCGTGAGCGTGACCGCGTCGGTGATCGCCGCGAGCTCGCGGAAGGTCCGGGTCGGGTAGGCGACCGTCGGCATGCCGTTCGCGAGCGAGATGTTCAGCGCGCCCGAGGAGACCTGGTCGTAGTACACCGGGTTGTACGGGTAGACGGCGACATCGCACTCGCGGATGAGCGCGTCGAGCTCGTCGTCGTCCTCGATGTAGCCGGTGATCGTGACCCGGTCGATGAGGTCGAGCTTGCGGATGAGGTCGGCGATCGTGTCGTAGAAGCGCACGTCGTCGCTCGTCGGGTTCATCCCGCCGATGATCGCGAGCTTGTAGTGGTCCGGCAGGAACGGCAGCGCCTTGATCGCCGCGTCGATGCCCTTGTACTTGTGCAGGAAGCCGACGGTGCACATGATCACGTCGTCCGTGCCTGCGCCGAGCGCCGAGCGGATGCGGTTCGCGGGCTTCGTGTCCACGACCGCCTTGAGCGGGTGCACGATCTCGACGATGTGCGAGGGGTCCACGCCGAGCTCGATGAGCGCCGACTTCGTCGCCTCGTTGTGGACGATGAGGAGATCAGCCTTCCTGAGGGGCGCGACGACCGTCTTCAGCAGCTGACGGTGGTGGCGCAGCTCGCGCGCGTAGCGCACCCATGAGCGCGGTCCGAGGCCGTGCAGCCGCGGCGGGTACAGCGGGCGGATGAGGCTCGGCGAGGTGTGGACGGTGAAGACGACGCGCTTGCCGAGCGCGTGGACGCCGTCGACGACGCGGACGAGCTCATCGCGCGAGAAGAAGCCGAACTCGTGCTGCACATGGACGATGTCGAAGGCTCGCGCCTCATCGAGGAAGCGGCGCATCGTCTCCTCGTACTCCGCCTGCCCCATCGGGCGGATGCGATTCGGGGAGACATCGAAGATCGCGGACTCGATCTCCGTGTGCCCGCGACGCGCCAGGCCGTCGATGAAGGACTCCTGGTACTTCGCGATGCCACAGGCCTCGTTGTGCGTAGTGAGATTCAGGACTCGCATCACGCGCTCTCTCCGGCCACGCCGGCGATCAGGGTCTCGAGGGTTCGGGTCGTCTCGTCCCACGTCGTGGGCCGGTACCGCGCCACCCTAGCCAGCGCCCCTTGGAGCTCGCTGTCATCGTTCAGTCGCGCGATCGACGCCAGGCATTCGTCCACCGAGAAGGGGTCGATGTAGTCGACGAGGTCCCCCGCGATCTCCGGCATGGAGCTCGTGCCGGAGGCGATGACGGGCTTGCCCCAGGCGAGGGATTCGGCGATCGGGAGGCCCCAGCCCTCGTACATGGAGGGATACACGGTGAACCGGCAGTTCCGGTACAGCCAGGCGAGACCCTCGTCGTCGAGATCGGACAGGAGCGTGACGCCACCGGCGAGCTCCGGGTCCTCCTGGAGGATGTGGAAGATGTCGCCGGCGCGGTAGCCTTCGCGGCCGACGATGACCAGGTGCGGCAGCTCGATCCCGCGGCGCTTCGCGAGCCGGTAGACGTAGTACAGGAGCACGTGGTTCTTGCGCGCCTCGACGGTGCCGACGCACAGGATGAATCGCCCCGGCTCGATGTGCGCAGGCACGCCCGCGCGCGACGGCTCGCGGTCCCGGTCCACGCTGAAGTCGTCGCCGATGCGGAACACCTCGATGCGCGGCGTGCGGATGCCCTGCGCCTCGGTCCATGCGGTGAGATCGCGCTTGGTGTGCTCTGAGATCGCGACGACGAGATCGGCCACCGGCATGACGCGGGTGAGATAGCGGGTCATCGGGACGGTCGAGTGGCCGGACGACTGCGGGGTCACGATCGGCAGGAGGTCGTAGATCGTCTGGACGACCTTCGCGCCGCGGCCGTGGATGGCGACGACCTCGTCGATGTAGTGGTCGTCGTGCCACTCCCCCATGAACGACACGAAGATGTGGCCGGCGCCCGCCTCGACCACAACGTGGTTGCGGTCGCGCCACTTCGCGACGCGCACCGCGAGGTCCGCCAGGCCCGTGCTGCCCGTGCGACGGCCGAGCGATGCGAGCGCGCGGCTGAGGAAGCCGGTGCCGAAGTGCTTGACGGCGCGTGTCAGGCGGAATCCGGCGGTGTCGCGCGTCACGTACTGCACGCCGTGCCCGCGATGCTCGACCGTGCGGACCGGGTCGACCTCGACGAACCGCCTCGTCGCCTTCTCCCAGACGACGAACCTCGCCGACTCGTCGCCCGCGCTCCGCGCGACGACCTCGGAGATGACCCGAGGGATCCCCGTGATGCGGCCGCCCCAGTGGGCGAGGTATGTCACGTCGTAGACCCTCAGCACGGTTCACTACGATATTCGCCGTGCCTGGCGCTTCCGTCCGCCTGGGCAGGGAGTGGGAAACGTGTCGGACCCCGTCGGCCTTGACGAGCGCATCGCTTCGACGTCGCTGCAGACGCTGACGGCGCCGCGCGGTGCCTGGAAGGGCTTCGCGTTCGCGGTGAAGGGCGTGTGGCGTCGCCGCGAGCTGCTCGGCCTCCTCGTGCGCCGCGAGATCAAGTCCCGCTACAAGAACTCGTCGCTGGGGGCGGTGTGGAGCCTCATCCGCCCGCTCGCGCTCCTGCTCGTGTACTACGTGGCGATCGGCGAGTTCATCGGCGCGGCCCGCACGATCCCGATGTTCGCGATCTTCATCTTCTGCGGGCTGACCGCGTGGAGCCTCTACGCGGACATCATCTCGTCGATGACGACGTCGATCATCAGCAACGGCGGCCTCATCAAGAAGGTCTACCTGCCGCGGGAGATCTTCCCGCTCGCCTCGGTCGGCTCGGCGCTGTTCAACTTCATGATGCAGTTCGCGGTGCTCCTCGCCGCGGTCCTCGTGCTCGGCCAGTGGCCCACGATCGACGCGCTGTGGCTCATCCCGATGGCGTTCATCACCCTCGTGACCTTCGCGACCGCGGTCGGGCTCATGCTCTCCGCGCTGAACGTCTACATGCGGGACGTGCAGTACCTCGTCGAGATCCTCCTCATGGTGCTCTTCTGGGCGTCGCCGATCGTGTACTCGTTCACCTTCGTGCATGAGCGGCTCGAGACGAACTTCGCGTGGCTCGAGCAGCTGTACCTCGCGAACCCCGCGACGGTCATCGTCCTCGCCTTCCAGAAGAGCCTGTGGGCCGCCGGCTCGGCGGAGGGATCCGGCCAGTTCTTCCCGGATGACCTCATGCTCCGCCTCGGCATCACCTTCCTCATCTCGCTCGTCATCCTGTGGATCGCGCAGCGCGTCTTCGCCAAGATGGAGGGCTCCTTCGCTCAGGAGCTCTGAGGCGACATCCAGAGGGATTCCTGAGCTTCCGCTGCGGCGTCGAGGACCCCGATCTCGGTCGTCGAAAGCCCGCAGCGGCCTGATCTTCCGGGATTTCCTGGCGAATTTCTGACTTGGCAGGACTCGACGGGCGAGTCTCAAGTCGTACTTGAAATTCGTGACGTACCATGACCCGCCAGAACGAGCGCGCTGAGGGGTGCACAGAATGCGACGGATCACGAGGATGCTTGCGGCTGTCGTCGCGTCCGCGTTCCTCGCGACGATCGCCGTGATCCTGCCGCTTCCCGGCAACGCGACGAGCGCGCAGGCGGTCACCGCGTCCGACTGGGATCCCGGCTTCATCATCAGCGACGACCTCTTCTACGACGGCGGCGCGATGTCGACCAAGGAGGTCCAGGCCTTCCTCGATCGGAAGCTCGAGGAGCGCGGCGGATGCCAGCCGTGGCATCCCGCCACGCCCGACCAGCCGCAGCCCCCGTACACCTGCCTGAAGGACTACAAGCAGGACGTGCCGTCGATGCCGGCGAACGAGCACTGCGCGGCGTTCAAGGGCGGCAAGGGCTTCTCCGCGGCGAAGATCATCGCCGAGGTCGGCAAGGCCTGCTCGATCAGCCAGAAGGCGCTCCTCGTCCTCCTGCAGAAGGAGCAGTCGCTCGTCACCGATGTGTGGCCGTGGCCGAGGCAGTACGAGAAGGCGACCGGGTTCGGCTGCCCGGACACCGCGCCGTGCGATCCCAAGTACTCGGGATTCTTCTACCAGGTGTACTACGCGGCCAAGAAGTTCCAGCGCTACAAGGAGTGGCAGATCAACTGGCCCGTCGACCGCGGCGACTACAACTTCCGCAAGGGCGTCGAGTCGATGATCCAGTACAACCCGAACCCGGGCTGCGGCGCCGCCCCGGTCACGCCTCGCAACTACGCGACCGCGAGCCTCTACATCTACACGCCGTACCAGCCGAATGCCTCCGCGCTCGCCAACATGTACGGCAGCGGCGACGGCTGCGGCGCGTACGGCAACCGGAACTTCTGGCGGCTGTGGTGGGACTGGTTCGGCGACCCGCGCGGCGGCGACCTGTCGTTCGTCAACGCGCTCTTCAACGACATGCTCGGCTACCTGCCGAACGAGGAGAATCTCCACAAGTGGAATCGCAAGCTCGCTGACGGCGCCTCCCCGGTCGACCTCGCGAACGAGATCCTCTTCGGCAAGAAGTACCGCGAGAAGCGCATCACCGAGGCGTACGAGAGCGTGCTCGGACGCCCGCCGGGCAAGAACGAGCCGGGCTTCAGGTACTGGGTGGATGTCACCGGCTGGGGCGGCCTGCCGATCGACGAGGTGCAGCACTACTTCCTCGCCTCGGACGAGAACTACAAGCGTCTCGACTCGAGCCCGAAGAAGTTCGTGAAGGAGATGTACCGCCAGCTCCTGAACCGCGACCCGTCGAGCAAGGACCTCGACTACTGGTCCAAGGTCGTGAAGGATCACGGCACCCTCACCGTCGTGTGGTCGATGTACCGATCGACCGAGTCGGGCAAGCTGCGCGTGAACGCGATGTACGAGGCGCTCCTCGGCCGGAAGCCGTCGAAGGACGACCGCCTCTACTGGGGCCCGCGCGTCATCGAGCACGGCGACAACATCATCCGCGCGTACCTGATCGGCAGCGACGAGTACCGCAGGCGCGCGGCGGAGCGATTCCCGACCGAGTAGTCGAGGCGGCGCCCGCTCCAGGTGCGCGCCCGCTCCGGTCGAGGCCTCAGCCGAATCCGGCGCTCAGACGAGCAGCGCCGCGAGCCTGGCCGCGTACTCCGACCATGACCCGTGCGGCGTGGCCGCGGCCTCGGCGGCGAGCGCCGCGTGGAGCGCATCGTCGGCGAGCAGCCGGGTGAGCGCCGCGGCGATCGCGCGGGCATCCCGAGGGTCGACCAGCAGAGCGCCGTGACCCTCCCCGACCTCGCGCTGACTGCCGAAATCCGCGGTGATCACCGGGGTCCCCATAGCGATCGATTCGGCGATCGGGAGGCCGAAGCCCTCGTTGAACGATGCGAAGATCGAGCAGCGAGCCTGGCGGTACAGCCGCGCGAGGCCCGCATCGCTCACCGAGGTCTCGAGCGTCAGCGGGCGCCCCTCGGCGATGAGACGCCCGGCGAGCGCATCGAACTCGGCGGAATCCCATGAGCGACCACCGGCGAGCACGAGCTCGAAATCGGCGCCGCTGCGCCACGCGAGCTCGGCGGCGGTGAGGATCGCGAGGTGGTTCTTGCGCGGCTCGTGACTGCCGACGCACACGACGAGCGGACGCGCACCAGCGGGCCGCGGCTCGACCGCGACGCCATCCCCGACCGGACGGATGGGCAGGGGCACGGCGACGACCTCCGGCGGCGCGAGCCTCGCGGCGGGGAGCGCCTCCGCCCAGCCGCTGAACTCGAGGGCGGCGGCATGCGAGATCGCCGCGATCCGGTCGAACCTGGCGAGACCGGCGAGGTACCGGGCGAAGGCCCCGGGCATGCCGGGCGGGGCGGTCGCCGGACTGGTGATGGGGACGCAGTCGAATCCGATCGCGAGACTCCCGCTCGCGCCGTGCCGCGCGATGGCCGCGAGACGCTGGGCGCGGGCCGGGTCGAGCGCGATCTCCGGCAGCATGAGCCGCGCGTGGTCCGGCACGATGAGCGCAGGGCGCTCGGCTCCCCCATCGACCGTTCCGGCCCGCCGCCGCTCGACCGCGGTGAGCACCCGGAGCGCACCGGAGCGCGTCCATGCGACGAGCTCGAGCTGCCGCACGGCGGACCAGGCGCCGACGACTTCCCGCGCGACGCGCTGGATGCCGGTCGTGAAGTCCGATGCGGAGGTGTCGGTGACATCGACGAGGGTGCCGGTGACGACGCGGACAGGGAGCTCGCGGAACCGCTTGGGCGTGCGGGCGGCCTCGCGCTCGATCTCGCCCAGCCACCCGTCCGGGTCGACCGCGACCCGACGGAGGTCATCGGCGATCATGAGCTCGGTCGGGATGCGGCCGGTGATGATCGCGCGGGCCAGATAGACGCCGCGCGCCCCAGCCTCGACCACTGCCGCGGCGAGCTGCTCAGCGCTCTCGAGAGCGCGTGCGAGGACCGCACGTCGCGCACCGAGCCATTCAGCCCTCATCGCCCACCTCCCGTGAGCGCGTCCCAGAGCTCGTCCGCGTACTGCCTCCAGGTGCGCGTCGGCCGGGCGGCGGCCTCGGCGCGGAGCCGGGCGATGAGCTCGTCGTCGGTCACGAGCGCGCGGAACGCCGCGGTGACGGCCTCGACGTCGGTCGCGTCGACCGTGACGCAGCCTCCGGCCTGGGCGACCTCGGCGAGGCTGCCGTGGTCGCTCGTGAGGACCGGCACACCGCGCGCCAGGGATTCGACCACCGGGAGGCCGAATCCTTCGTGGAGCGAGATCATGACGGTGCAGCGGGCGGCGTCGTACAGGGCCGCGAGACCTGCGTCGTCGAGCAGCCGCTCGGCGGACACCGGGACGCCGTCACGGCGGAGCCGCTCGAGCTCGAGGTCGAAGGGGCCGATGCGCACTCGCGAGCCGCCCCCGACGAAGACGAGGCGGAACGGCACGCCCTCGGCATGCAGGCGGATGGCGGCGGCGAGGACGGTCGACTGGTTCTTGCGCGGCTCGTGACTGCCGACGCAGAGGATGAGCGGCGGGTCCGCTTCGACGCGCTCATGTCCGGTGGCCGGCACGGGCTCCTCCGCGAGCGGCACCGTGACGACCTCGGGCCCGGTCAGCCCCTGGGCGCCGAGCGCGTGCGCGTAGCCGCGGAACTCGCTCGAGGCGGACTCGGAGATGCCGGCGACGACGGCGGCGGACTTCACGACGGCGAGGAACTGGCCCATGCGCTCGGATTCGGCGGCATCGACCAGCTCGGCGGACACGATCGGGATGAGGTCGTAGCCGATGAGCGCGACACGTGAGCCGGAATGCGCGGCGAGCGCCGCGAGCGTCGAGGCGCGATCGACGCTGGAGACCTCCGGGAGGATGACCGTGGTGCGCCACGGCACGACGAGCGCTCCAGCCGAGTGCACCTCGGGTGGGACGCCGACGCGGGCGCGCTCGGTGCCGTCGAGCTCCCGCCAGCCTCGGTCGTCCGCGTGCCAGGCGACGAGCTCGACGCCGCGCCGCACCCAGTGCGGGATCGTCTGCCGGATGACGCGCTGGATGCCGGTCGCGTGGTCGCTCGTCGCGGCGTGACCGACGTCGACCACGGGGCGGTCGGCGACGATCTTGAGGTCACGGAGCGCGGCCGGACCACGGCGGTCGATCGTCTGGCCGGTGACGAGGAGCGCCCGGATCGGCTCGGTCTGCAGGAGGAGCTCCCGGCGGAACCTGGCGAGTTCCACCTCGGTCGGGAACCGGCCGAAGAACGCAGTGAATGCGAGCCACGCGACGCTGCCCGCATCCTCGCCCTCGGCGCGCGCGGCGACCTGGGCGAGGCGGGACGCGAGCTCCTCGACGGTCCCGTCATCGTCATGCCCGAGCACGTCGAGGGCGATCGTGAGCCGCCCGCGGAGGGCGACGGCGACGGCGGTCTCGAGCTCGGAGGCCACGGTGCGGCTCACCTCCTGAGCTCGGCCATGACGATGCGCGCGGTCTCGGACGGGCCGAGCTCGGTCACGAGCTGTCGGACGGTGCGCAGTCGGGACCGGAGCTGCGCGACACGGGCGGTGCGCTGCGGCTTCGGCGCGCGCTCGGCCTCGGCCGCGACGAGCGCGATCCACTCGTCGATCGAGCCGACCGGCGCGGTCACGTGGCGGGGCATTCGACCTTCCTCATCCTCACGACGCGCGCCAGCCTACCTGCGCACAGGTCTCGGCTCCGACTCGCCGGTAAACTCCCCGCGTGGATGCCAGCGGGTCGCCGGAGGTGCCCGAGCCTCCAGCCGGGATGCGCGGTGGGCCGGGACCGCTGCTGGCGGTCGTGAAGGATCAGCGTCTCGCGTTCCTCATCGTCGGCGGTCTCAACACCGCGGTGGGCTTCGGGCTGTTCGTCGGCTTCCAGCTGCTCTTCGACACCGTGTGGCACTGGGAATTCGCGTACTTCGTGACGCTGACGCTCTCGCACATCCTCGGCGTGCTGTTCGCCTTCATGATGTACCGCCACCTCGTCTTCCGCGTGCGCGGGCATGTGTGGCTGGATCTCGCGCGATTCGAGTCCGTGTACCTCGTGTCGCTCGGCATCAACTACGTCGCGCTCTTCGTCTTCGTCACGCTGCTCGGCTGGCCGCCGATCGTCGCCCAGCTCGTGATCCTCGTGATCACGACGCTGATCAGCTGGTTCGGGCACAAGTACTTCAGCTTCCGCCGCCCCAGCGCGGCGGCGCCCAGGGAAGAGGCCGAATGACCCCGCTCGTCTCGATCGTCGTCCCCGCGTATCGCAACGCCCCCTTCATCGAGGCGACGATGCGCTCGATCCTCGATCAGGACCACCGGGAGCTCGAGGTCATCGTCGCCGACCACTCCTCCGATGACGGCACGCTCGACCGGCTCCAGCAGTTCGCCGCGGATCCGCGGGTCACGATCGTCACGACTCCCGCCGGCGGCGGCGCCCCGGCGAACTGGCGGCGCGTGACCGAGCTCGCCACGGGCCGGTACCTGAAGCTCGTGTGCGGCGACGACATCATCCGACCGCAGCTCGTGTCCCGCCAGGTCGCGCGCCTCGAGGCCAACCCTCGCGCGACGATCGCGGCGAGCCAGCGCGACATCGTCGACGCGCGCGGCGGCGTGCTCATCTCCGCACGCGGGCTCGGGGGGCTGAAGGGCACGGTGGACGGCCGCGAGGCGCTGCGCCGCACGGTGCGCTCGGGGACGAACATCTTCGGCGAGCCCGGCTGCGTCATGTTCCGCCGCGAGGCCTTCATGGAGGCGGGCGGCTGGGATGACCGGTGGCCGTACCTCATCGACGAGGCCAGCTACGCGCGGATGCTCCTCCTCGGCGACCTCGAGGCGATCGACGCCTCCCTCGCGGCGTTCCGGCTGAGCGCCGGGCAGTGGTCGGTCGCGCTCGCGAGATCGCAGTCGGACCAGGCTGTCGCATTCCACAACGCGCTCCGCGCAGCGCATCCGGATGTCGTGAGCGCGGCGGATGTCGCCGTGGGGAATGCGCGGGCGCGCGTCATGGCATTCGCGCGACGCGGCGCCTACCTGCTGTACGCGAAGCGCCTGCGGGCGGCAGAGTGAAGGGCATGACTCGAGCGACGCGGACGAGCTGGTGGCTGCGCACGGATGCCGGACTCCACATCGGCGTCGTCGCGCTCACCGCGGTGCTCGCATTCGTCGCGCTCGAAGGCTGGCTGGCCGACTGGCGCATCCCGTTCACGTACTGGGGTGACGCGCTCGCGGTGTCCGCGCACTTCAAGACGGCGCTCGAGACCGGCTGGTACGAGTCGCAGCCGCTCCTCGGCGCACCGTGGGGCCAGACCTATCACGACTTCCCGACGAGCGACAACGGCAACTTCCTGGCTGCGGCGATCCTCGGAGCGCTCACCGGCTCGTGGGCGCTCGCGATGAACCTGTACTACTTCATCGGCTTCCCGCTCGCGGCGCTCACCATGTCGTGGCTCCTCCGGGTGGTCGGCGCGTCGCGCTGGATGACGCTCGCGATCGCGCCGCTCTTCGCGCTGCTGTCGTACCACTTCATGCGCGGCGAATCCCACCTGTGGCTCGCCTCGTACTTCGCGGTGCCGCTGTCGCTCGTGCTCGTCGTGCGGGCCATCCGCGGCGAGGCGCTGTGGGGCTGGGGCTCGGGACGCGGCTGGCGACGGATCTTCGGCCGGGGCCTGCAGACCGCGGCGATCGTCATCCTCACCGGCACCATGCAGAGCTACTACGCGCTGTTCTTCCTCATCTTCATCGCGGTCGCCGGCATCGTCGCCCTCATCCGCGATGGCGCGTGGCGGCGATTCTGGGGCGCCGCCGTCGCAGGGGTCTCGACGCTCGCGGTGATGCTCCTCAACATGCTCCCGGACACGATCTACGCGCTCATCGCGGGACCGAACCCGACCGGCTTCGAGCGCGGGCACGCCGAGGCGGAGATCTGGGCGCTGAAGCTCTCGCAGCTCATCCTGCCGTGGCCGGGCCACCGCATCGGGCCGCTCGCGCAGCTCCGACAGCTGTACGACGCCTCCTACCCGATCCCGTCGGAGCAGCCCGCGCTCGGGATCGTCGGCTCGATCGGGTTCCTCTGCCTCATCGGGATCGTCCTGTACGTCGCGATCGCGGGCCGCACGACCCCGCGTCGCGCCGCGATCTCGCCGCGGTTCTCGATGCTCACGGCGCTCGGCGGGCTGTCGCTCGTCGCGCTGCTCTTCGCGATGGTCGGCGGGTTCTCCACCCCCATCTCCTTCCTCACGACGAGCATCCGCGGGTGGAACCGCATGGTCGTCTTCATCGCCGCCTTCGCGCTCGCCGCCACCGCGCTCCTGCTCGACGCCTGGCTCGCCCGGATCGCCCGACGCTCCGCGGCGCGCGGCGGTCGCTCCGGGCTCGTGTCGCGCGTGTGGGCGGCGGCCATCGCCGTCGTCGTCCTCGTCGTCGGGTACATCGACCAGACCCCAGCGGGCCTGGGCGCGGCGTACGCGCAGGTGGCGGAGCGATTCCGAGGCGACGAATCCTTCTTCCGCGAGGTGCAGGCCGCCCTGACGCCCGGCGACTGGGTGCTCCAGCTCCCGTACCAGACCTTCCCGGAGGACCAGAGCGCGACGGGCGTCTTCGGCTCCGACGTGGTCATCCCCTACCTGCACGCGACCGGCATCGGCTGGTCGGGCGGCGGCATCAAGGGGCGTCCGACCTCGGACTGGCCCGGCGCGCTCGAGCAGCAGCCGGTGGAGCTGATCCCGAGCCTCGCGGTCCTCGCGGGCGCCTCCGGTGTGCTGGTCGACACGACGGTGGTGACGCCGTCGACGGAGGCGATCCCGGCGGAGCTCCGCGCGCAGGTCGGCGATCCGCTCACCAGCGCAGACGGTCGCTACAAGTTCTGGTCGCTGGCCGGGTGGGAGCCGCGCTATGTCTTCGATGACGCGACGCGCGAGGCGATCCTCGACCCGGTGATCCTGAACCCGCGCGGCTCGTTCCAGCTCGGCTGGAACCCGGACGGCTCGCCGAGGGCGACCGCGAAGCGGCCGGAGCTCGCGCTCGAGCTGATCAACGCGCGCGGCGTCGACGCCCCGGTCACCCTGCAGCTCGACTTCGAGCTCGGCTCGAGCCTCGTCGGCACCGACCTCCGTCTCACGCTGCCGGACGGTGACGAGGTCGCGGTGCCGGCGGATGGCGATGTCGCGTGGGGCGAGTGGGAGCTCGTCGTCCCGCCGGGCACCTCGACGGTGACGATCACGACGGCGTCGAGCGACGGCCGGTCGATCCCGGAGCTCGCACTGTCCGGATTCCGCGTGCTGGAGCAGGTGGACGCGACGCCAGTGGTCGACTTCCACGGGGCCTCGCTCGGATAGGCTCTGAGACCGTGAGCGGCACCGGCGAGCACCTGCTGTCGATCGTCATCCCCGTGTACCGCGGCGAGGCGACGCTCCGCACCGTCGTCGAGGAGCTCGCCGAGTACGCCGAGCTGCACATCACACCGGACGGCCACGGTTATCGCGTGCACGAGATCCTCCTCGTCCACGACGGCGGCCCGGACGGCTCCCCCGCGGTCATGCGCGAGCTCGCCGCGGAGCACTCGAGCGTGCGCCCGATCTGGCTGAGCCGGAACTACGGTCAGCACGCCGCGACCCTCGCCGGCATGGCGTCGACGGGTGGCGACTGGATCGTCACGATGGACGAGGACGGCCAGCACGATCCGGCGGACATCGCGGGCATGCTCGACACGGCGATGCGCGACCAGGCCCCGCTCGTGTACGGCAAGCCGCTGAACGCGCCGTCGCACGGCTTCTTCCGCAACACGACGTCTCGCGGCGCGAAGCGCGTCGTCCGGATCCTCACCGGGAATCGCTTCGCGGGCGACTTCCAGTCCTTCCGCTTCATCCTCGGCTCGATCGGCCGCGGCGTCGCCGCCTACGCGGGCGCCGGCGTCTACCTCGACGTCGCACTCGGCTGGGTGGCACCGGCCCCTGCGACATCCCCGATCACGCTCCGTGACGAGGGCGACCGTCGCAGCGGGTACACCACCCGCAAGCTCTTCGCGCATTTCCTCCGCATGGTGCTCACCTCGGGCACGCGGGGGCTCCGCTTCGTCACGTGGCTCGGCCTGCTGCTCGCGGTCGGCGGTGTGCTGTGGGCGATCTGGATCATCATCGCCCAGTCGAGCGGGCTGGATTCGGGACCTCCCGGCTGGGCGTCGACGATGGTCGTCATCATCTGCTCGGCGGGCGCGATCCTCGTCTCGCTCGGCATCATCGCCGAATACCTCGGCACGGCGCTCGACATGTCGCTCGGCAAGCCGCCCTACCTCATCGTCTCCGACCCAGCGAACGGCCCGCTCGGTCGACCGCCCTACGCGTCGCGCGGCCACGCCGTCGAGGACGGCGCGGGTGACGGCAGCAGCACAGAGCCGGCCGAGCAGTGACGCTCCTGTGGATCGTCGGATCGAGCGGACTTCTCGGCTCGTCTGTCGCGTCCGCCGCACGTCAGCGTGACGGCTGGCGGCTCTGGGAGGGCCACGGGCTGGACTGGTCGCTCGATGCGACCTCGCTCGGCGTGCAGGTCCGCGAGCGCACCGAATCCCTCATCCGCGCGGCGGGCGAGGATCGCTGGGCGATCGTGTGGGCGGCGGGTGCGGTCGTGCCGGCGAGCTCGCAGCGGGAGGCGGATGCCGAGCTCGCGGCGGCGAAGTCAGCGTTCCGCGCGATCGCGGAGACGGTCGTGGCATCCCCGCCTCGGACGGCGAGCCGCGGGGCGATCCTGCTCGCGAGCTCCGCGGGCGGCGTGTACGCGGGGAGCGCCGATCCGCCGTTCACGGAGGACACGGCACCGGTCCCGACGTCGCCGTACGGCCACCTGAAGCTCGCGATGGAGCGCACGCTCGCGACGGTCGCGGGGACGGCGGGCATCCCGACGGTCATCGCGCGCATCGCGAACCTGTACGGTCCAGGGCAGGATCTCGGCAAGCAGCAGGGCCTCATCTCGCATCTGGCGAAGTCCCGATACGGTCTCGCGACGACGTCGATCTACGTGCCGCTCGACACGCTCCGCGACTACCTGCATGTCGATGATGCGGCCGAGCTCGTGCTGGGGGCCCTCGAGCTCGCGGCGGAGCACGGCGGGGTGACCACGAAGATCCTGTGCTCGGGCTCCTCGGCGACGATCTCGACGCTGCTGAAGATCGTCTCGCAGGTGACGCATGGCCGAGCTCGCGTCGTCCTGGGCGCCTCGGACCTCGCCGCGCGTCAGGCGACCGATCTGAGGCTCCGCTCGACGGTGTGGCCCGAGCTCGATCAGCGCGAGTTCCGCGGGCTCGCGGAGGGCATCTCGACCGCCGCGAACGATGTGCTCGCCGCGGTGCAGTCCGGCAGGGTCTGAATCCCGCGGCCCGCGCCGCTACCGTCCGAGCTGCGGCAGGCGGAGGAGGTACTGCCCGTAGCCGGACTTGAGCTGGGCTTCGCCGAGGCTGCGGAGCTGGTCATCGTCGATCCAGCCGTTTCGCCACGCGACCTCCTCGATGCAGCCGATCTTCTCCCCCTGGCGAGCCTCGATGACGCGGACGTACTCGCTCGCCTGCATCATCGAGTCGAAGGTCCCGGTGTCGAGCCAGGCGGTGCCGCGGTCCAGGACGGCCACCCGGAGGGTGCCGCGACGGAGGTAGGCGTCGTTCACGGCGGTGATCTCGAGCTCGCCGCGCGCGGACGGCGTCACGCCCTTGGCGATCTCAACGACGTCGCGGTCGTAGAAGTACAGGCCGGGGACGGCGTAGTGGCTGCGGGGATTCGCCGGCTTCTCCTGGATGGACACGACGTTGAAGTCCTTATCGAACTCGACGACGCCGTAGGCGCTCGGGTCGGCGACGCGGTACGCGAAGATGAGCGCGCCGGAGAAGTCGTCGGGCTGGCGCAGCGATCGGCCGAGCCCGGTGCCGTGGAAGATGTTGTCGCCGAGGACGAGCGCGACGCTGTCGCCGGCGATGAACTCCTCGCCGATGATGAAGGCCTGCGCGAGCCCGTCAGGGTGCTCCTGCACGGCGTACTCGATGCGCATGCCGAGGTCGGAGCCGTCGCCGAGCAGGCGCATGAACGCCTCGCGGTCCTGCGGCGTCGTGATGACGAGGACCTCCCGGATGCCGGCGAGCATGAGCGTCGACAGCGGGTAGTAGATCATCGGCTTGTCGTACACGGGCATGAGCTGCTTGGAGATGCCGCGTGTGATGGGGTGCAGCCGCGTGCCGGATCCGCCGGCGAGGACGATGCCCTTCATCGCATCCCTCCCGTGTTGCCCGCGGGGTCGGGGCGCCAGTCGGCGACGCGACCGGCGGCGATCGCCTCGGCGAGCGTCGGGGCACCGGCGTCGCGGTCGGAGACGACGAGCTCGGCGCGCGGCAGCGGGAACTCGAGCCCGATCGCCGGGTCGAATGGGCTCACGCCGAACTCCGCGGCGGGGTTGTACACCTCCGAGCACAGGTAGCTCACGGCGGTGTCGTCCTCGAGCGCGATGAATGCGTGGCCCACGCCAGCCGGCACGTAGACGGCGCGGCGCGTCCCCGGTTCGAGCTCGACGCTGTCCCACTGGCCGTAGGTCGGCGAGCCGGGGCGGATGTCGACGACGTAGTCGATGATGCGGCCGGCCGGAGCGGTGACGTACTTGATCTGGCCCGGCTCGGCGACCGAGTAGTGGATGCCGCGGACGACGCCGCGCGCGGACAGGGAGAGGTTGGTCTGCTTCCACTCGGGGACGAACCCGACGGCGTCACGGATCGCCTCGAAGCGGTACGCCTCGAGGAACTCGCCGCGGGCGTCGCGGTGGACGACCGGCGTGAACTCGAAGGCGCCCGCGACGCGCAGCTGGCGGAACTTCACGTGGCGAGTCTAGCGAGGCGACTACCCTTGATCCGTGCGCGTGCTTGTAACCGGCGGGGCCGGATTCATCGGGTCGAACTTCGTCCGACGGACGCTCCAGGACGCCTATCCGGGGCTCGAGGGCGCCGAGGTCATCGTGTATGACGCGCTCACCTACGCGGGCAACCTGGCGAACCTGGCGCCGATCGCCGACAGCCCCCGCTACTTCTTCGTGCACGGAGACATCCGCGACGAGCAGCTGCTGGCGGAGGTCCTTCCGGGTGTCGATGTGATCGTCCATTTCGCGGCCGAGTCGCACGTCGACCGCTCGGTGCGCAGCGCGAGCCCGTTCGTCGACACGAATGTCGCGGGCACCCAGCGTCTGCTCGATGCGGCGCTCAGGGCCGGGGTGGGCCGATTCGTCCATGTCTCGACCGATGAGGTGTACGGCTCGATCGCGGAGGGCTCCTGGGATGAGGACGAGCCGCTCCTGCCGAACTCGCCGTACTCCGCGAGCAAGGCGTCGAGCGATCTCATCGTGCGCGCATACCACCGCACCTACGGGATGAACGTGTCGACGACCCGCTGCTCCAACAACTACGGGCCGTACCACTTCCCGGAGAAGCTCATCCCGCTGTTCGTGACGAACCTCATCGACGGCCATCATGTGCCCCTCTACGGCACGGGCGAGAACGTCCGGGACTGGCTCCACGTCGACGACCACACGCGCGGCATCGCGATGGTCGTCACGGGCGGCCGCCCCGGCGAGGTCTACAACATCGGCGGCGGCACCGAGCTGTCGAATCGCGAGCTCACCGGGCTCCTCCTGGAGGCGACCGGCCGCGACTGGTCGTATGTCGACTTCGTGGAGGATCGCCTCGGACACGACCTGCGCTACTCGGTGTCGATCGACAAGATCCGCCGCGAGCTCGGCTACGAGCCGCAGGTCGATTTCCAGGAGGGTCTCGTGGCGGTCGTCGAGTGGTACCGCGAGCACCGCGACTGGTGGGAGCCGCTCAAGGCCAAGGCGGGCCTGTGACCGCTGTCGCCGTCGTCGGCGCGGGCGGGATGCTCGGGCACGACCTCATGGCCGCGATCCCCGGCGCTCGCGGGTTCGTGCACGCCGACCTCGACATCACGGACGCCGATGCGGTCGATGCGGCGCTGACCGGGTTCGATGTCATCGTGAACGCGGTCGCGTACAACCGCGTCGATGACGCCGAGACCGATGTCGAGACCGCGATGGCGGTGAATGCCTCGGGCCCGGAGCATCTCGCGCGCACCGCCGCCCGCACCGGCGCGCGCCTCATCCACGTGTCGACCGATTACGTCTTCGACGGCTCCGCGACCGAGCCGTACCGCGAGGACGCCGAGCGCCGCCCGGTGTCGGCGTACGGCCGATCGAAGGCCGAGGGCGAGCTCAGGGCGCTCGCCGCGCATCCGGGCGGGACGGCGATCGTCCGCACCGCGTGGCTGTACGGCGAGCATGGGGGCTCCTTCCCCCGCACGATGCTCCGCCTCGCCCGCGAGCGCGACACCCTCGCGGTCGTGACCGACCAGGTGGGGCAGCCGACCTGGACGGTCGACCTCGCGCGCCAGATCGCGACGCTCATCGACGCGGGGGTGCCGGCGGGCATCTACCACGGCACGGCGAGCGGCGAGACGTCGTGGTTCGGCTTCGCGCGGGAGGTCTTCCGGCTCGCGGGGCTCGACCCGGAGCGCGTCCAGCCGACCGATTCGGCGGCATTCGTCCGTCCGGCGCCGCGCCCCGCGTACTCGGTCCTCGGGCATGGCGGGTGGGCCGCGGTCGGGATCGCGCCGCAGCGCGACTGGCGCGAGCAGATCGCTGAGGCCATGGCCCTGGGTATCCTCGATCAGTGACCGGCAGGCGAGGATCGATGGGACTCGATGACGCTGGCCAGGCGGGCTCGGCGCAGGGCGCCGCTGGCGCGGCACGCCCGCTCGTCGCCTTCGACGCGACCGCCATCCCGAATGACCGCAGCGGCGTCGGCCGCTACGTCGAGGAGGTGCTCCGCGCCCTCGACGCGACCGGTCACGCGGTGACGATCATCTGCCAGGAGTCGGATGTCGAGCGCTTCACCCGCCTGTGCCCGAGCTCGCCGATCATCGGGATCCCCGGCGTCCGCGGCCGTCTGAAGCGCCTCACCTGGGAGCAGCTCGGCCTGTCGCGGCGGGCGCGGAAGGCCGGGGCCAGGCTCATCCACTCGCCGCACTACACGGTCCCCGTCTTCACGCGTCGCAGGCGCGTGGTGACCTTCCACGATGCGACGTTCTTCAGCCAGCCGGAGGCGCACACGCGCTTCAAGCGGGTCTTCTTCCCCGCCTGGATCCGCCTGTCGCGCCGCCTCGCCGATCGCGTCCTCGTCGTCTCGGCGGCGACCGCGAGCGAGCTCGACCGCTATGTGAGGCCGCTGCCGCAGCACCCCTACACGGTCGTGCGACTCGGCGTCGATCACGACCGCTTCCGTCCGAGCGACCCCGCCGTGATCGAGGAGATGCGCCAGCGGCTCGGTCTCCCCGAGCGCTGGATCGCGTTCCTCGGCACGATCGAGCCGCGCAAGAACGTCCCAGCCCTCATCGACGCGTACGCCGCGAGCGCACGGCGGTGGCGGGGCGACCCCGAGGCATTCCCCGCGCTCGCGCTCGCCGGTGCGGACGGCTGGGAGCAGGACATCACGCCGCACATCGAGCGGGTGCCGGCCCCCGGGCGCGTCATGCGCCTCGGCTATCTCGACCTCGACGATCTCGCGCCGTACCTCGGCGGCTCGCAGTTCGTCGTCTATCCGAGCATCGCGGAGGGGTTCGGCCTGCCGGTGATCGAGGCGATGGCGTGCGGTGCGGCCGTGCTGACGACGCCCCGCCTGTCCATCCCGGAGGTCGCGGGCGACGCCGCGCACTACACGGAGCCGGACGCCGACTCGATCTCGTGGGCGATCGACACGCTGCTCGCGGATGACGAGCTCCGCGCCGACCTCGGCCGACGGGGACTCGAGCGCGCCGCGGGATTCACCTGGGCGGCATGCGCCGATGGACACCGTGCGGTGTGGGACGAGGTGCTGCGAGCGCACCGTCGCGACGTTGACCGGGAGCTCGCGTGACGAGCGCGCAGCGCCCCCGCGTCGCCGTCCTGCTCGCGACGTACAACGGCATGCCGTACGTCCCCGAGCAGGTCGAGTCGATCCTCGCCCAGGACGGCGTCGACGTCCGGATCGTCGTGAGCGATGACGGCTCGCGCGACGGCACCTGGGAGTGGCTCCTCGAGTGCGCTGAGCGGGACCCGCGAGTCCAGCTGCTCCCCCGCATCGCCCCGAGCGGGGCATCGGCGCGGAACTTCTACCGCCTCGTGCGCGACGTCGAGCTGGAGCCGGGCGAGTTCGCGGCGTTCGCCGACCAGGACGATGTGTGGCTCCCGCACAAGCTCCGCGCACAGCTCGAGCTCATGGCATCGACCGGCGCCGACGCGGTCTCCGGCAACGTCACCGCGTTCTGGGCGGACGGGCGCGAGCACCTGCTCAAGAAGGACTACCCGCAGCGCCGCTACGACTACCTCACCCAGTCGCCCGGTCCCGGCTGCACCTTCCTCATGACGCCGCGCCTCGTCGCGCTCTCCCGGGACGTCCTCGAATCCGTCCCGACCGCCCAGGACGCGACCTTCCACGATTCGCTCATCTATGCGATCGGCCGCGCGGCCGGCTGGGTCTGGCATATCGGCAGCGAGCCGCTCGTGCGCTATCGCCAGCACGATGCCAACGTCATGGGGGCGAATGCCGGTGCCGCCGGCGCGACCGCCCGGTTCCGGATGCTCGCGAACCGCTGGCACCGCCAGCAGGCGGTCATCCACGCGCAGGCCGGCCTCCATGTCGCCCCCGAGGGGACGCGCGCCGAGCTCGAGCACATGCTGGACCTCCTAGACGGCGGCGGCTGGCGGCGCCGCATGGAGCTCGCCGGGCATGCGAGGCAGCTGCGCCGCAGGCCGCGCGACCAGGCGATCATGTGGGCGCTCATCGTGAGCGGGGTGTGGTGACGTGGTGCTCCGGCTCAGGGTCATCGTCGACCAGCTGCTCTCCCCGGTCCCGGGCGGGATCGGCCGGTACGCCGCTGAGCTGACACGGGAGCTCATCCAGACCGCTCCGGATGCCGCGATCATCACCGGGGTCGTCTCCAGGGCCGGCGAGCCTGCCCTCGACCGGGTGCGCGAGCAGCTGCCCGGCCTCGCCGACATCGACGTGGTCCCGCTCGGTCGCCGTGCGCTGTCGCTCGCATGGCAGCTCGGCATCGCCGCATCGGTCCCCGCGGGTACCTCGACGCATGCGACGAGTCTGCTCGCACCGCTCGCACGCCACAGCGAGCACGCGCGCATCGCCGTCACCATCCACGATGCGGTGCCGTGGACGCACCCGGAGACCCTGACCCGCCGGGGTGCGTCCTGGCACCGGGCGATGACGGAGCGCGCGCGCCGCTTCGCGGATGCGATCGTCGTCCCGACCGCGGCCGCCGCGGTCGAGCTCGCCGACTTCGTCGACTTCGGCGACCGGGTCCGGATCATCGGCGGCGCCCCCGCCTCGCACCTCGCGGTCCCAGCCGATGCTGCAGCCCGTGCCGCGCGCCTCGGCCTCCCGGAGCGCTACGTCCTCGCGGTGGGGACGCTCGAGCCGCGCAAGGGACTCGACGTGCTCATCACCGCGATGGCGGCATCGGCGGCGCCCGAGGTGCCGCTCGTGATCGCCGGCCCACCCGGCTGGGGCGGAGTGGATGTCGCGAGCCTCGCGGCGAGGGCCGGTCTGGCCCCGGAGCGGGTCGTCACACTCGGCCGGGTCAGCGACGAGGACCTCGCGGTCGCCTACGACCGCGCGACCGTCTTCGCCTTCCCGTCCCGCGCGGAGGGCTACGGTCTGCCGGTCATCGAGGCCATGAAGCTCGGCACGCCCGTCGTCCACTCGGATGCGCCCGCGGTCGTCGAGGTCGCGGGCGGCGCCGGTCGCGTCGTCCCGCTGGAGCCCGCGGCGACCTACCCGATCAGGCTCGCCGAGGCGCTCCGCGCGGTCGTCGAGGACGAGGCCGAGGCCGGGGCGCTCAGCGCCGCCGGTCGTGACCGCGCCGCGGCATTCTCCTGGCGTCGGAGCGCCGAGGCCGTCTGGGCGCTCCACACCGAGCTGGCTCGATAGCTCGAGCTCGCGGGACTACTCCGACTCGGCGTCCGGGTCGCCGGTCGGGTCGGGGGTCGGCGGGACGAGCTGCTCGCGGACCAGGTGGGCGATGTAGCCGTAGTCGGGGTACTCGGGGTCGACATTCGGCGGGGTCATCTCGACCGAGGTCATCGGCTCGTCCCGCGCCTTGAGCGCGAGCTCGACGAAGGTCCCGAACATGCCCTGCGGGATGTCGGTCGTGACCATCTTGATCCCCGCCTCGGCGAACTCGTCGAGCTTGGACAGGATCGTGAGCGGCTCGAACTGGCGCAGCAGCGCTTCCTGGACCTCGCGCTGCCGCTCCATGCGGTCGTAGTCGCTCGTCGTGTAGCGGGAGCGCGCGTACCAGACCGCGGTGTAGCCATCCATGACCTGGATGCCGGGCTCGATCCAGTACTCGACGAGGATCATCTCGCCGGTCTCCTCATCCGGCACGCCCTGGACGGGGAGGCGCTCGCGCACATTGATCGTGACCCCGCCGAGCGCATCGATGAGGTCGATGAAGCCCTGCATGTCGATGAGGACGAAGTACTGGATCGTCAGATCGAGCGCGCCCTCAGCGGCGTCGCGCATCGCCTCGATGCCGGGGCTCGAGCCGCGCGCGGCGGCATCCGGGTACAGCTCGGGGTGGAAGAGCTCGACCTCGGTGTAGATCGAGTTGAGCTGGCACGGGTCGACATCGCAACCGCTCGCGCCGTAGCCGTCCGGGTAGAGCGCGTGCATGGGGCTGTCCGCGGGGAACGGCACATACGACAGGTCGCGCGGCAGGCCGAAGAACGTGATCTTGCCCGTCTCGGCATTCACCGAGGCGACCGAGATGGAGTCCGGTCGCAGACCGTCGCGGTCGGGGCCGGAATCGGCGCCGAGCAGGAGGAAGTTGTAGTAGCCGTCGGCTGGCGGCTCGATCTCCGAGCTGTCGGAGAGCACCGCGTCGAGCGTGCTGCGCGTCGTCCCGAGCGTGGAGAACGCGAATGCCCCGCCGGCGCCGAGGAAGACGATGAGGACCGCCATCGACCCGGCCACCGCGGCCTTGACGCCGTGGCTGAGGCTCACCAGGCGGGTGAGGCGCACCGCGTCGAGGATGAGCAGGATCCACAGCACCACGTACAGGACGATGAGCGTCTGGAAGATCACGAGCACGACCGAGTTGGTCGCGAAGGTCGCGTAGCCGCTCGGCGAGGCGATCAGGAAGATGACGTTGATCAGGACGATGAGCCAGCCGAGCAGCGTCGCGCCGAGGCCGATGCGGCCGAGGATGCGGTTGCCGGCGAGCGCCTGGGCCGAGCCGGGGATGAGGACGCCGAGGATGATCAGCCATGCCGCCCTGCGATTCATCGCCCTGGTGTCCTTGACATCCGGGTAGCGCAGCGGCAGCGCGCGAGCCTCGGCGAGCGACGGCGGCTCCTCCCGGCGGAAGAACCCGCTCATGCGCGTCTGCCCGAGCTCTGGGCGACCGAGCGAGCTCCGGTCCTGGCGCTCATCGCGGGAGTGCTCGGTCCTTCTCGAGCACCATCGCCTCGAGCGACGCGGCGTAGTCCGCGAGTCGGCGGGCGAGGGCCTCGTCGTGGGTCGCGAGGATGCGCGCCGCGAGGAGTCCCGCATTGCGCGCGCCGCCGATGGCGACGGTCGCGACCGGGATGCCCGCGGGCATCTGCACGATCGAGAGGAGCGAGTCCAGGCCGTCGAGCGTCTTCAGCGGCACCGGCACGCCGATCACGGGGAGCGTGGTGACGGATGCGAGCATGCCCGGGAGGTGGGCGGCACCGCCAGCGCCCGCGATGATGACCTTGAGTCCGCGGCTCGCCGCCTCCTTGCCGTAGGCGATCATGCGCTCGGGGGTGCGGTGCGCGGAGACGACGTGCGCCTCGTATGGGATGTCGAACTCGGCGAGCGCCTCCGCGGCGGCCGACATCACGTTCCAATCGGAGTCGGAACCCATCACGACACCAACGAGCGCGTCACTCACGTCGGGCATGCTACGGAATGCGCCCTGGGCGTCACGGGAGGCGCGCGGCGCGCTCGGGATTCGGTCCCGTCGGGGGCGGCAGCGCGGACTCAGTCGAAGGCGGCGGCTGCCGCGCGCGCCGTGTAGGCGACGTCGTCGAGCTCGGTGCCGAAGGCCGTGACATGCCCGATCTTGCGGCCGGGGCGCGGCGACTTGCCGTACAGGTGGACCTGCGCGGTCGGGTGCTGCTGCAGCGCGTGCGCGCGCGCCCGGTCGAGGTCGCCGTCCGCGGGGCCGCCGAGGATGTTGACCATGACGGTCCAGGGGGCGCGCGCCTCGGGCGAGCCGAGCGGGAGGTCGAGGACGGCGCGCACGTGCTGCTCGAACTGCGAGGTGACGGCGCCTTCGATCGACCAGTGGCCGGAGTTGTGCGGGCGCATCGCGAGCTCGTTCACGAGGATGCGCTCGTCGTCGGTCTCGAAGAGCTCGACCGCGAGGATGCCGGTGACGCCGATCTCCTCGGCGATCGTCGTGGCGATGCGGGCGGCCGCCGCCTGCGCCGTGCGCCCGGCCTTCGGCGCGGGGGCGATGACCTCGGCGCACACGCCGTCCCGCTGCGTGGACTCGACGAGCGGATACACGGCGAGCTGACCGGATGGGCGGCGCGCGACGGACTGCGCGAGCTCGCGGATGAACCCGACCTTCTCCTCGAGGAGGACCGGTCCGAGCGCGAGCCAGTCGGCGATCTCGGCGGCGGACTGGATGACGCGCACGCCCTTGCCGTCGTAGCCGCCGCGCGGTGTCTTGGCGACCGCGACGCCGCTGTGCTCCGCGAGGAATGCGTCGACATCCCCCGCGGCGCGAGCCTCGGCCCAGTCGGGGATGGGGATGCCGATCTCGCTGAGCCGGCAGCGCATGAGGAGCTTGTCCTGGGCGACGGCGAGCGCGGCCGGTCCGGGGTGGACGGCGACGCCGGTCTCGACGAGGCGCGCGAGCACATCCTGGGGGACATGCTCGTGGTCGAAGGTCACGACGTCGACGTCGCGTGCGAAGGCGAGGACGGTGTCGACGTCGCGGTAGTCCCCCACCATGGTCGCGGCGACCTGGGCCGAGGACCCCTCGGTCTCGGCCAGCACCCGGATCTCGACTCCGAGCTCGATGGCCGCGGGGATCATCATCCGTGCGAGCTGTCCTCCGCCGATGACGCCGACGCGCATTCCGTCCTCCTCGTGGGCGCCGCTGGTGGCGCCGACTGTCCATTCTCCCGCACGTCCGCAGGGCCTCCGGCGTGCAGGGCGAGCCCTCGGCGGATGCTCAGATCGCCGCATCGGCGGCGGCGATAGGATTTCGATTCCCGGCCCGCCAGCACGGGCCGATCACCTGTTTCGATCGGGAGTCACGTGCGCGCACTGTTCGGACAGCTCGCTCGCTTCGGTCTCGTGGGCCTCGGCGGATTCATCATCGACATCGCCGTCTTCAATCTCCTGATCTTCACGGCCCTCGCGGCCGACCGGGTCCACGAGGGCCCCATCTACGCGAAGATCATCTCGACGGCGCTCGCGATCCTCTTCAACTGGATCGGCAACCGTTACTGGACCTTCGGGAGCACCCGCCGGTCGCAGGTGCTCCGGGAGGGCATCGAGTTCGTGGCAGTGAGCGTCGCGGGCTCGCTCATCGCGCTCCTGTGCCTGTGGGTCTCGCACTACGTCCTCGGCTTCACCTCGCAGCTCGCCGACAACATCTCGTCGAATGTCATCGGCCTGGCCCTCGGGACGGCGTTCCGCTTCGTGTTCTACCGCTGGTGGGTGTTCCACCCGGACCGCAGCGGCGCGATCGCGGCGCCAGCCCCGGCGAAGGTCTCGACGCACGACGCCCGCGAGGATGCGACGGTCGTGGTGATCCCCACCTACAACGAGGCGGAGAATCTCGAGTCCGCGGTCCGCGCCGTCCGCACTGCGCTCCCCGCGGCGCGCGTCCTCGTGGTGGACGATGCGAGCCCGGACGGCACCGGTGCGATCGCGGATCGCCTCGCCGCGTCCGACCCACAGGTGTCCGTCCTGCACCGCACCCGGAAGGATGGCCTCGGCCGCGCGTATCTCGATGGCTTCGCGACGGCGGTCGCGGACGGCGCCGAGGTGCTCGTGGAGATGGACGCGGACGGCTCGCACCCGGCGGCGGTGCTCCCGACGATGCTCGATCGGCTCCGCGCCGACCGTGCCACGGGGCTCGTGATCGGCTCCCGCTGGGTGCCGGGCGGGGGCGCGGTCGGCTGGCCGTGGCACCGTCGCGCGATCTCGATCCTCGGGAATGCCTACGCGCGATTCATGCTCGGGCTCGATGTCCGCGATGTCACTGCGGGATTCCGCGCGTACCGCGCCGAGGTGGTCGAGGAGGTCGGCCGCGATGTGGCGAGCCGCGGCTACGCCTTCCAGGTGGACATGACGCGCCGCACCTCGGATGCGCGCTGGGGCATCGCGGAGGTCCCGATCACCTTCGTCGACCGGGTCGCGGGGCAGTCGAAGATGAGCACCGGCATCGTGCTGGAGGCGATGCGGCTCGTGACGGTGTGGGGCCTCAGGCGGTTCTTCTCGCCGCCGGCGCCTCCCGGTGCGCGGACGAGGTCGAGCGAGGCGAGCCGGTCCCGGCGCTGACCCGCGGGGTCCCGCGCGACACCGGGTACCTCAGCGCTCGACGCCGACGTCGCCGGTCTGCGCGCGCCGCGAGGGGGCCACGGCGCGCTGCACCTCGGCGAGGTCGGTGAGCGCCGCCTGCACGAGGAGCGGCGATCGCACGCCCTTGAGGACGGCGGTGCGGCCGCTGCCGAGCTCGAGGATGACGTCCCCGCTGCCGGCGAGCACCTGCCACGGAGAGCGGCGGACGCCGATCTCGACGATGCGGGCGTGGAGCACCTCGCGTCGGTTGCGGACGACGAGGCCGTCGCGCATGACGGTGCGGCGGGTGGTGATCGTGTAGCGGCGCGAAAGCCACACCCACAGGGGCACGACGAAGCCGACGAGCACGATGACGATGCCGCCGATGCCGACCGCGAGCCGCTGCCATTCCTCCGGCAGCTGGAAGGCGAAATAGCTCGTCGCCGCGGCGGTGGCGATGAGGATGAGACTCGGGAGGATCAGGACGCCCGCGTTCGATCTGAGCTCGGCCACCACCGTCTCAGGTTCACGGTCGGACGGCACCACAGGTCATTGATACCGCAGGTGGGTCACGTCGCCCGCGAGGATCGCGGTGGGTGGCCGAGACTCGTCTCGCTCGATCTCGAGGGCGCCGTCGCCGCGGATGGCGAGCGCTCGCCCTTCGAGGGTCGTGCCGTCGGGGAGTTCGACGCGCACGTCGCGGCCGATCGTGCCGCAGTGCTGGTGCAGCTCGGCGAGCAGCCCGGCGCGCTCGAGGTCGCCGTCGGCCTCCTCGAATCGCGTGACGAGCCGCCGCAGCTCGCGGAGGAGCGCGGCGAGCACGGCGTCCGCGAGCGCGCCCGGGTCGACACCGCGATCGTGCCCCGCACCGGTGCCTGCCTGCTCGATCGCGATCGACGTCGCGGTCGGCACCGGCAGCTCGGTCTCGCGCATCGCGGTGTTGATGCCGATGCCGAGGACGATGCCGGGTCGCTCGGCGACGATCTCGGCGAGCACGCCGGTGACCTTGCGTCCGGCGATGAGGACGTCGTTCGGCCATTTGACCGCGACGTCGCGGCCGGGGAGCTGGGCGGCGACCGCGGCCCGGGCGGCGAGCCCGCCGAGGAGCGTGATGGGGCCCCAGCGGTCCGGGTCGACGCGCGGCGCGAGCCACACCGAGACCGCGAGCGAGGCTGCCGCAGGAGCGGTCCAGGTCCGGCCCAGGCGGCCGCGGCCGGCGCGCTGGTCGAGCGTGACGACGGCGGTGAATGCGGGCAGCGGCTCGGTGCGCGCGAGCTGGGCGAGCTCGGTGTTGGTCGACGCCGCGGACGGCAGGACGATGAGCCTGGGGGATTCGGCGGCGGACAGGGCGAAGCCGTGCTCGTCTATGCCGTTCGGGGAATGCCGCTCGCTCGCCACTCGGCCACGATAGCTACCGCGCTGACTCAATCGACAAAATCGGCCCGCCCAGTCATGGGATGAGCGACACGATCCGCCGCGGGATCGCGGATAGTGTGTCTGGCATGACGGACGCGCCGGACCTTTCGACCACCGCCGGTCGCATCGCGGACCTGAAGGCTCGGTACCACGAGGCGGTCACCGCGAGCGGCGAGGCAGCCATCGCCAAGCAGCACGAGAAGGGCAAGGGCACGGCCCGCGAGCGCATCGCGGCGCTGCTCGATCATGGGTCGTTCGTCGAGTTCGACGAGTTCGTCCGCCACCGCACGACCGCGTTCGGCATGGACAAGTCGCGACCGTACGGGGATTCGGTCGTCACCGGTGTCGGCACGATCCACGGCCGCCAGGTGGCGGTGTACGCGCAGGACTTCACCGTCTTCGGCGGCTCGCTCGGCGAGGTCGCGGGCGAGAAGATCGTGAAGATCATGGACCACGCCCTCAAGGTGGGTGTCCCGATCATCGGCCTGCTCGACTCGGGCGGTGCGCGCATCCAGGAGGGTGTCGTCGCGCTCGGCAAGTACGGGGAGATCTTCCGCCGCAACACGGCGGCCTCGGGTGTCATCCCGCAGATCTCGGTCATCATGGGCCCGGCCGCGGGTGGCGCGGTGTACTCCCCCGCGCTCACCGACTTCGTGATCATGGTCGACAAGACCTCGCAGATGTTCGTCACCGGGCCCGATGTCATCAAGACGGTGACGGGCGAGGACGTGGGCATGGAGGAGCTCGGCGGCGCGCTCACGCACAACAAGGTGTCGGGTGTCGCGCACTACCTCGCCGCCGATGAGGCCGACGCGATCGACTATGTCCGCGCGCTCATCGCCTTCCTCCCGGACAACAACCTGTCCGACCCGCCCGTGTACTCGGCCGAGGTCGATCTGGAGATCACGGACGCCGATCAGCGGCTCAACACGCTCATCCCGGACTCCCCCAACCAGCCGTACGACATGCTCACCGTCATCGAGCACATCGTCGACGGCGGCGACTTCCTCGAGATCCAGCCGCTGTTCGCGCCGAATGTCATCGTCGGCTTCGGACGCATCGAGGGCCGGACGGTCGGCATCATCGCGAACCAGCCGAATGTCATGGCGGGCACGCTCAACATCGACGCCGGCGAGAAGGCGGCGCGCTTCCTGCGCTTCTGCGATGCCTTCTCCATCCCGATCGTGACGCTCGTCGACACCCCCGGCTACCTGCCGGGGACCGACCAGGAGTGGACCGGCGTCATCCGCCGCGGCGCGAAGCTCCTGTACGCGTACGCGGAGGCGACGGTCCCGCTCGTCACGGTCATCACCCGCAAGGCGTACGGCGGCGCGTACATCGTCATGGGGTCCAAGCAGATGGGCGCGGACCTCAACTACGCGTGGCCGACCGCGGAGATCGCCGTCATGGGCGGTCAGGGCGCGGTGAACATCCTGTACCGCAGCGAGCTGCGCAAGGCGGAGGCGGACGGCCAGGATGTCGCCGCGGTCCGCACGAAGCTCGCGAATGAGTACACGTACAACGTCGCCTCGCCCTTCCTCGCGGCCGAGCGCGGTGAGCTCGACGGCATCATCGAGCCGGCTGCGACGCGCGTGGTCGTGACGAAGGCGCTGCGCTCGCTCGCGACGAAGCGCGCATCGCTCCCGCCGAAGAAGCACGGGAACATCCCGCTGTGACCGACGACCTCGACCTCCGCATCCTCACTCCGGGGCTCTCGGAGGAGGAGATCGCCGCGGTCACGAGCGTGGTCACCGCGATGGTGGCCGAGCAGCGCACACAGGCGGAGCAGTCGACGGCGCCGGTGCCGCGCTGGCGGCGGTCGATCGGTCGGCTCGTGGAGCCGCCGATCGCGGGTCGCCCGTGGCGGACGTCGCTGAGGTAGCGTCTGCCGGGCGCTGCGGGGCGTGTCGTGCGCGCTGACGTCAGATCGGCGGGGGCGCTCCGGTCTCGCGCGATCGAATGTCGGATCGCATTGACCTGGAACCGCAGGTACGATTGACTCAGCCGTAAGGCGCTTCTACGAAGCATCCATCGCCGCCCGTTCGACGGTCGGCATGGGGGCGGTTCAGGCGATATTCGGGTTGTCGACCTGAACCGAATCTCGGAGCGGGCGAGGGGTTCTCTCTCGCCCGCTTCCCCATGTCTGCGCACCGGGCCCCGTTCGCACCCTGGGCCACGCCCGGCTGGACGCCCGGCTGGACCCCCGGCTCGTAACGCCTGGCCATGCAGCCCGACGCCGAGCTCAGCGCCGCACGAACGTCGCGATCGACTCCAGGTGATGCGTGTGCGGGAAGAGGTCGAATGCCCGCAGCCGGGTGAGCTCGTAGCCGCCGGCGATGATCGCCCCGGTGTCCCGCGCGAGTGCGACCGGGTCGCACGCGACGTACACGAGCTGGGATGCGCCGAGCTGGGTGAGCGCGGCGGCGACGTCGCGGCCCGCGCCGGTGCGCGGCGGGTCGAGCACGATCGTCGCCCCGTCGAATCGCTCGCCGCGTCGCGCCACATCCGCGATCCAGCGGTCCACGCGGGCGTGCACCGCCTCCGCTTCGGGCAGGTCGGCGAGGTTGGTCCCCGCGTGCTGGGAGGCGCGTGCATCGGACTCGATCGTCGTGACGCGCGTGGAGGGGCCGCCGAGGTCGGCGATCGCGGTGGCGAGGAGGCCGACGCCGCCGTACAGGTCGAGGTTCTCGGCATTCGGATCGAATGCCTCCGGGTCGATCGCATCGCGCGTCGCCGCATGGAGGATGTCGGGTGCCGCGCGGTGCACCTGCCAGAACCCGGTGTCGTCGACCTGGAACTCGCGGCCGGCGGCGCGCTCCGTCACGACGGACGGCTGCTGGTCGCCGATGACGAGGCGGAGGCCGGATGGGGTGGCGATGACCTCGATGCGCTCCTCGCCCGCGAACCGCTCCTGCAGGACGCTCGAGATGGCGGCATCGGCGAGCGGCAGGTCGGTGACGGGGACGACGCGATGGCTGCGCGCCGCGTACGGCCCGGGGGTGCCGCCTTCGTCGACGTGGAGGCTGACGCGCGTGCGCCAGCGGAGGCCGCCGACCTCGTCGTCGCCCGGGACGGCCTCGACGACGACATCGCGCTCGACGTGCGCGAATCGGCGGAGCGCGTCGACGAACACCTCGCGCTTCAGCTCGCGCTGGTGCTCCAGCCGGATGTGACCGAACTCCGCGCCGCCGGCGCGCTCGGCGGGGTCGCGCTCGATGGCGGCTTCGGGCCACACGTGCGGGACGCGGTCGGGACTGGGCGCGATGACGTCGATGGCGACGGCGCGGGCATAGGACCGCTTGTCCTCGATGATGCGGGCGAGCACGCGCTCCCCGGGCAGCGTGTCGGCGACGAAGACGACCTTGCCCTCGTGTCTGGCGACCGAGACGCCGCCGTGTGCGATGCCGGTGATGTCGAGTGCGATTTCCACCACGCCAGCCTAGGCACCCGCATATGATCGGCCCGTGCCACTGACGCTCGCCTCCACCTCGCCTTCTCGACTGCAGCTGTTGCGCATGGTCGGCATCGAGCCGACGGTGATCGCTCCCGATGTGGACGAGGAGGCGGTCGTGCAGGACATGGACGACCTGACGCCGCAGGATTACGTGCAGGTGCTCGCGACGGCGAAGGCGCGCGCGGTGGCGACACGGGACGGCATCGGCAAGGCGCTCGTGCTCGGGTGCGATTCGGCGTTCGAGTTCGACGGCGACCTGTACGGCAAGCCGGGGACGGCTGAGGTCGCGCTGGAGCGCTGGCTGCACATGCGCGGGCGCTCGGGCATCCTGCACACGGGCCACTGCCTCATCGACCCGGTGTCGGGCGCGCAGGCGACGCGGGTGGTGTCGACCGAGGTGGAGTTCGCGGATATCACCGAGGCGGAGGTGCAGTGGTACGTGTCGACGGGCGAGCCGCTGCAGGTGGCGGGTGCGTTCACCCTGGAAGGGCTCGCGGCGCCGTTCATCACGCGCGTCGTGGGCGACCCGCATTCGGTCGTCGGGCTCTCGGTGGCGGCGCTGCGCCAGCTCGCGATCGAGCTCGGGTCCCGGTGGTCGGCACTCCTGGCGCGGTAGCCGCGCACGGCGAGGTGGGATAGCTACAGCGCTCCCCCCGGGGATTTGTGCATGGCCTCCAAGATCGGCGGCCCCAGCGTTTATAGGCTGGAGCCCTTATGGCTCGCATCACGAAAGTGCTCATCGCGAACCGCGGCGAGATCGCCGTCCGGGTGATCCGAGCAGCACGAGACTCCGGCATCTCGACGGTCGCGATCTACGCGGATCAGGATCGCGACGCTCGCCACGTCAAGCTCGCGGATGAGGCATACGCCCTCGAGGGCACGACGAGCGCCGAGACGTACCTCGTCGTCGACAAGATCCTCTCGATCGCGCGGCGCTCCGGCGCTGACGCGATCCACCCCGGCTACGGCTTCCTCGCTGAGAACGCGGACTTCGCCGAGGCGGTCATCGCCGCCAGCATCACGTGGATCGGGCCCTCTCCCGAGGCCATCCGCCTCCTCGGCGACAAGGTCTCGGCCCGCCACATCGCCGAGCGCGTCGGGGCTCCGCTCGCCCCCGGCACGCTGAACCCGGTGTCGACGGCCGAGGAGGTCGTGGCATTCGCCGACCAGCACGGTCTGCCGGTCGCGATCAAGGCGGCGTTCGGCGGCGGCGGTCGCGGGCTCAAGGTGGCGAGGACCCGCGAGGAGGTCGCGGAGCTCTTCGAGTCGGCCGTGCGCGAGGCGACGGCGGCATTCGGTCGCGGCGAGTGCTTCGTGGAGAAGTACCTCGACCGCCCGCGTCACGTCGAGACGCAGTGCCTCGCGGACGCCCACGGCAACGTCGTGGTGATCTCCACGCGCGACTGCTCGCTGCAGCGACGCCACCAGAAGCTCGTCGAGGAGGCCCCCGCGCCGTTCCTCACCGACGCGCAGCACAGTCTCCTCGTGGACAGCTCGAAGGCGATCCTGAAGGAGGTCGGCTACGTCGGCGCCGGCACGTGCGAGTTCCTCATCGGCCGCGACGGCACCGTGAGCTTCCTCGAGGTCAACACGCGGCTCCAGGTGGAGCACCCGGTCTCCGAGGAGGTCACGGGCATCGACCTCGTGCGCGAGCAGTTCCGCATCGCGGAGGGCGGCCGCATCGACTACGACGACCCGACGCCGCTCGGCCACTCGATCGAGTTCCGCATCAACGGCGAGGACCCGGGCCTCAACTTCATGCCGACGCCCGGCCCGATCCACACGCTCCGCTTCCCCGGCGGCCCCGGGGTCCGCATCGACTCGGGCGTCACGACCGGCGATGTCATCTCCGGCGCATTCGACTCGCTCCTGGCGAAGGTGATCGTGACGGGCGCGACGCGCGAGGACGCACTCGAGCGCGCCCGCCGCGCGCTCGACGAGTTCGAGGTGACGGGGCTGCCGACGGTGCTCCCCTTCCACCGCAAGGTGGTGCGCGACCCGGCGTTCATCTCGGAGCCGTTCAACGTCTACACCTCGTGGATCGAGAACGAGTTCGTGAACGACATCGAGCCGTGGTCCGGTGAGCTCGCCGCTCCCGCCCCGCTCGCCGAGCGCACGACCGTCGTCGTCGAGGTGGGCGGCAAGCGCGTCGAGGTGAGCCTCCCGAAGCGCATCGTCGGCGCCGCGCCGGGCGCCGCGGTGACGCCTCCCCCGACGCGTCGCACGCACGGTTCGGTGAACACCGCGACGGGCGACGCGGTGAAGGCCCCGATGCAGGCGACGATCGTGAAGGTCGTCGTCGAGGAGGGGCAGCGCGTCGTGAAGGGCGACACGGTCCTCGTGCTCGAGGCGATGAAGATGGAGCAGCCGCTCACCGCGCACAAGGACGGCATCGTAACAGGGCTCAACGCCGAGGTGGGCGCGACGATCGCGTCGGGCACGGTGCTGCTCGCGATCACCGACGACGCAGCCTGAGCCCGGGCACTCGCGCCGTCCGGCACTCGCCGGCACTCCGGCGCTGCTCGGCTACCGGGATGACGGCACGACGATGTGCGCGGCGCGCGCGGCATCCGTGATGGAGCCGGACAGCGACGGGTACACCGAGAACGCCCTCGCGAGCTGATCGGTCGTGAGCCGATGCTCGACCGCGACCGCGATCGTGAGGATGAGCTCCGAGGCCTTCGGGCCGACGATGACCCCGCCGAGGACCTGGCCGGTGGTCGTGGTGGAGATGATCTTCACGAAGCCGTCCTGGATGCCCTGCATCTTGGCGCGAGGGTTGGCCTGGAGCGGGATGGTCGTGACGACCCCCTTCACGGTGCCGGCCTCGACGTCCTTCTGCTGCCAGCCGACCGTCGCGATCTCGGGGACGGTGAAGATGTTCGACGTGACGTTGCGCACCTCGGTCGGGAGGGCGACGTCGCCGAGCGCGTGGAAGACCGCGGTGCGTCCCTGCATGGAGGCGACCGAGGCGAGCGGGAGGAAGTCGGAGCAGTCGCCGGCCGCGTAGATCGACGGGATCGAGGTGTTCGCGACGCGGTTGACGCGGATGTGTCCGCTCGCGGTGAGCTGCACGCCGGCCTTCTCGAGGCCGATCCCCTTGGTGTTGGGGATGGAGCCGACGGCGACGAGGCAGTGGCTGCCTTCGATGGTGCGGCCGTCGGCGAGGGTGACGACGACGCCGTGCCTGGTGCGGGTGACGGACTCGGCGCGGGATCGCGCGAGGACCTCGAGGCCGGCCCGCTCGAAGACGCTCTCGAGCACGCGGGCGGCGTCCTCGTCCTCGCCGGGGAGCACTCGGTCGCGGCTGGACACGAGGGTGACGCGCGCGCCGAGGAGTCGGTACGCGGAGGCGAACTCGGCGCCGGTGACGCCGGAGCCGACGACGATGAGGTGCTCGGGGACCTCCGTGAGCGAGTAGAGCTGCGTCCAGGTGAGGATGCGCTCGCCGTCGAATCGCGCGGTGGGCAGCTCCCGGGGGTGGGCGCCGGTGGCGACGACGATGGTGTCGGCGGGGATCTCGGCGATGACCTGCTTGCGTCGGCCGTCCTTGCGCCAGGCGACGACCCTGCCGGGGCCGTCGAGCCTGCCCTCGGCCTGGATGACGCGAACACCGGCGCGCTCGAGCTCGGCGTGCATGTCCTCCGACTGCGCCTTGGCCAGTCCGAGCAGTCTGGCGTTGACCGCCTCGAGGTCGACCGTGGTGGTGACATCGACCTTGCGTCCGTCGACGACGAACTCGAGGCCGAGGACGCCGGCGCGCTGGATGGAGTGGGCGGCGTCGGCGGTCGCGATGAGCGACTTGGAGGGGACGACGTCGGTGAGCACCGCGGAGCCGCCGACTCCCGCGCGCTCGATGAGCGTGACGTCGGCGCCGAGCTGGGCTCCGGAGAGCGCCGCCTGGTACCCACCAGGTCCGCCGCCGATGATCGCGATGCGGTGCTTGCGGTCGAACTCGTTGCTCACCCGCACCATTCTGCCGTGTGCGGGCGTGCGGGGGCCGGGCGATTTGTCGCGAGCGAGCTGGCACCGGCCGCGGACCGTGCAGAACCGCCCCGGCGCGAGAAGCGGGATTCACCTCGCGCCGAGGCGGTGGTCATCGGCTGGGGAGCTCCGGGTCCCGCTTCCCGGGTCGCTCCCCAGCCAATCGCCTACGCTGCGCTACTTCTTGGCGACAGCCTTGGTCGCAGCGCTCGTCTTGGTCACCGTGACGGTGTCCTTGGCCTTGGCCGTCACGACCACCTTGATCTTCTTGCCCTTGTCGGCGGCGACGAGCTTGTAGCTGGCCTTCGTCGCACCCTTGATCGCGGTGGTGCCGCGGTACCACTGGTACGTGAAGGTCGGCTTGGGGCTCCACGTGCCGGTGGTGACCTTGAGGGTCTTGCCGACCTTGGCGGTGCCGGTGATCTTCGGCGTGGCCGACTTGGTGAACACGTTCATCGCCTTGACCGCCGCGCTGGTGACGGTCGCGTCGACCGTGTTCGGCGCCGTGGCGGTGACTCGGACCGTGATCGCCTTGCCGGCGTCCGCGGCGACGAGCTTGTACGTCGCCTTCGTGGCGCCCGCGATCGCCTTGCCTGCGCGCAGCCACTGGTAGCTGAGCGTCGGCTTGGCGGTCGGAGCCCACGTGCCGGTGAGCTTCGCCGTGAGGGTCTTGCCGACATTCGCGGTGCCGGTGATGGCGACCTTCTCGGCCTCCGCGGCGGCATAGCCGGGCGCGGTCACCGTGACCTTGAGCTTCAGCGGCTGGCTGGCGTCGGCGGCGACGACCGTGTAGGTCGCAGCCGTGGCGCCGCCGATGGCGGTCGCGCCCCGGTACCACTGGTAGGCGACCTCGCCGTCGGCGGGGATCCACTCGCCGAGGTTCGACGTGATGACGCTGCCCACGACCGTCTTCGCCGGCGCGGCGATCGTGACGAATGCCGCCGGGGCGATCTCGACCTCAGCCGACTCGAGTGTGACGGTGGTGTAGCCGTCGAGCGCATACGTCGCGACCGCCTTCACGGCACGGCCGACGTGACCTGCCGCCGGCGCGTAGACCGCACCGCTCGCGAGGACCTCGTCGCCCGCACGCCACGCAGCAGGCGAGCGGAATATGCTGATTCGATGGCACACAACCCGCTCGACGACCCGTCTGCCGACCCGAAGGAGATCGCCGCCACCGCCGCGGCTGAGATCGCACAGCTGACCGGGGTGGCCCAGCACGACATCGCGCTCACGCTCGGTTCCGGCTGGGCCAGGGCCGCCGACCTCATGGGCGAGGTCGTCGCGGAATTCCCCGCGACCGAGGTCACGGGCTTCAGCGCACCCGCCGTCGTCGGACATGTCGGCACCCTCAAGTCGGTCCGCCTCCCCGACGGTCGACACGCACTCGTCATCGGGGCCCGCACCCATTTCTACGAAGGCCACGGTGTGCGCCGCGTCGTCCACTCCGTCCGCACCGCCGCCGCGACCGGCGCACGCGTCATGGTCCTCACGAATGGCGCCGGCGGCATCAAGCCGCACTGGGAGCCCGGCACCCCCGTGCTCATCTCCGACCACATCAACCTCACCGCCGCCTCCCCGCTCGAAGGCGCGACCTTCATCGACCTCACCGATCTCTACTCGCAGCGCCTCCGCGACATCGCCCGGACCGTCGACGCGACCCTCGACGAAGGCGTGTACGTGCAGTTCCGCGGGCCCCACTACGAGACGCCCGCCGAGGTCGCGATGGCCCGCACGATCGGCGGGCACATCGTCGGCATGTCCACCGCGCTCGAGGCGATCGCCGCCCGCGAAGCCGGCATGGAGGTCCTCGGCCTCTCCCTGATCACCAACCTCGCCGCTGGCATCTCCGACGAGCCTCTCTCGCACGAGGAGGTCATCGCAGCGGGCAAGGCCGCAGAGGCGCGCATCGGCCGCCTCCTCGCCGACATCGCGGTGCGGCTGTGAGCCTCCTCGAGCGGGTGCGCGACTGGCTCGCGCAGGATCCGGACCCCGAGACGCGAGCCGAGCTCGAAGCGATCGTCACGGCCGTCGGCGCAGGCGACACGACCGCCGCCGCGGACCTCGCGGCGCGGTTCAGCGGCCGACTCGAGTTCGGCACCGCCGGCCTCCGCGCCGAGCTCGGCGCGGGTCCCATGCGGATGAATCGCGTCGTGGTCGCGCAGACCGCCGCGGGACTCGCCGCATACCTCCGCGAGCGCGAGGAGCACCCGAGCATCGTCATCGGCTACGACGGCCGCAAGAACTCGGATGTCTTCGCGCGCGACACCGCCGAGATCATGGCTGGTGCGGGCATCGCGGCCATCCTCCTGCCGCGCAAGCTCCCCACCCCGGTCCTCGCCTACGCGGTCCGCCACTTCGGCGTCAGCGCGGGCGTCATGGTCACCGCCTCGCACAACCCGCCGCGCGACAACGGCTACAAGGTGTACCTCGGCGGCGAGGACGGCGGCTCCCAGATCGTGTCGCCCGCGGACGCCGAGATCGCCGCCCGCATCGAGGAGGCCGCGCGGACTCCGATCACCGAGTACCTCCGCGCGGGCGACTTCGCGGTCGCCGATGAGGCCGTCATCGACGCGTACATCCAGGCGACCGCCGCGATCGTCTCCGGTGGGTCTGCCGGGACGACCACCGCATCGGCCGGCACTGCTTCCGGGCTCAAGGTCGTCTACACGCCGCTCCACGGCGTCGGCCTCGAGACCATCACCCGGGTCTTCCGCGAGGCGGGACTGCCTGAGCTCACCGTCGTCGAGGCGCAGGCGCAGCCCGACGGCGACTTCCCCACCGTCGCATTCCCCAACCCGGAGGAGCCCGGCGCGCTCGACCTCGCCTACGCGGAGGCGACCGCGCACGGGGCGGATCTCATCGTCGCCAACGACCCTGACGCCGACCGCCTGGCCGTCGCGATCCCGGCAGGCGATGGCTGGCGCAGGCTCAGCGGCAACGAGATTGGCACCATCCTCGGCTGGGCAGCCGCCGAATCCGCGGTGGCCGCCGCGAGCCCCGGCCAGGCCCCGCGCGGCGTCCTCGCCGCCTCGCTCGTCTCCTCCCCCGCCCTCGGTCGCATCGCACGTCACTTCGGCCTGGAGCACGCCGAGACGCTCACCGGGTTCAAGTGGATCTCCCGCGTCCCCGGCCTCATCTACGGCTACGAGGAGGCGCTCGGCTACCTCGTCGACCCGGACAAGGTCCGTGACAAGGACGGCATCTCCGCCGCCGTGCGATTCGTCGACCTCGTCCGTCGCTGGCACGCCGAAGGCCGCACCGTCAACGACGTCCTCGCCGAGATCAGCGCCGCCATCGGGCCCAGCGCGAGCGGGCAGGTCTCCATCCGCGTCACCGGCCTCAGCGAGATCACCCGCATCACCACGGCGCTCCGCCAGACCCCGCCGACCGCGATCGCGGGCCACGCCGTCGTCGACGCGACGGACTATGCGGGCGGCATCGGGGCATTCCCGCCGTCCGACATCCTCCGGTACACGCTCGACGACGGCTCGCGCATCATCGTGCGCCCGAGCGGCACCGAGCCGAAGCTCAAGGTCTACCTGGATGCGGCGAGCGATGCGGCCATCGCCGAGCTCGACGCGGGCGTGCGCGCACTGCTCGACGCCCTCTGAGACACCGCAGACACGAGGACGGGGCGGCTGGCCGATGCCAGACCGCCCCGTCCCATGTCAGGTCATGTCGGTCAGGAGTATGCGCGCATGATGACCTCGGCGAGCTCCTCGCGGTCCTCGAGCGGGAGGAACGACCCCGCCACCGCGTTGAACTGGAACTCCCCCAGGTCGCCGAGGTCGTAGCCGAACGCATCGGCGAGCAGCGCCATCTCGCGGGTGATCGACGTCGCACTCATCAGGCGGTTGTCGGGGTTCACGGTCACCCGGAATCCGAGCTGGTACAGCGTGTCGAACGGGTGCTCCTCGAGCTCGCGCCCCCAGGCGCCCGTCTGCAGGTTCGACGATGGGGCCACCTCGAGGATGATCTCCCGATCGCGCACCCACTCGGCGACCTCGCCGAGCTTCACGTCCATCCGGCCATCCTTGTGGTCGATCTGAATGTCCTCCATGATCCGGACACCGTGGCCGAGGCGCAGCGCTCGACCGTCGAGGATCGCACCCCGGATCGACTCGACGCCATCCGCCTCACCGGCGTGCACGGTCGCCGGGAAGAACGACGAGGCGAGGTAGTCGAAGGCATCGCGCATGCGCGACGGCGGGAAGCCGAGCTCGGCACCCGCGATGTCGAACCCGACGACGCCGCGATCACGGTGCCGCACCGCGAGCTCTGCGATCTCACGACCCCGGTCGGCGTGCCGCATCGCCGTGACGAGCTGCCCCACATGGATGCGGCGACCGGTCGACGCGACCGAATCGATCCCCGCCTCGATGCCCCGCTGCACCGCCTCGACCGTCTCGTCGAGCGTCAACCCGCGGGTCAGGTGCTGCTCGGGAGCCCAGCGGACCTCCCCGTAGATGACACCGTCGTCGGCGAGGTCCTCGACGAATTCCTTCGCGACGCGCTCGAGCGCGCTCGCCGTCTGCATGACCGCGATCGTCAGGTCGAAGGTCTTCAGGTACTCGACGAGGTCCCCGCCCGTGCACTGCTCGTGCACCCACTGGGCGAGCGCCGCCGGCTCATCCGCCGGGACCGGGTGACCGACCTCATCGGCCAGCTCGATGATCGTCTGGGGCCTCAGCCCACCATCGAGGTGGTCGTGCAGGCTGATCTTGGGCAGTTCGCGGAGCTCGTCCTCATTCACCTGTTCAGGCTAGCCTGCGCGCCGACCATCGGGCTGAGGTGCGTGAGCGATCCGACCCGTCGGCCCGGGGTCTGGCCGCCGCGCGGGCTCAGGCGATGCGGTCGAGGATGAGCGGGCCGGTGTCCTCCGGGGCGCTGCCCGGCTCGCCGATCTGGAGCGCCTCGCCGATGTCCTTGAGCGCCGCCTCGAAGCGAGCGGGCTCATCGGTGTGCATCGTGTAGAGCGGGTCGCCCTTGCGCACCACATCGCCCGGCTTCACGTGCAGGTCGATGCCGGCACCCGCAGACACGACGTCCTCCTTGCGGGTGCGGCCAGCGCCGAGGCGCCATGCCGCGACACCGAGGCCGCGTGCCTCCTGCCGGATGACGACGCCGTCGCGGTCCGCGGTGATGACCTGCGTCTCCTTCGCGGTCGGGAGCGGAGCGTCCGGGTCGCCACCCTGGGCTCGGATCATGCGGCGCCACACATCCATCGCCTGGCCGCCCTTCAGGTGTCCCTCGACATCCGCGTCCGGAAGCCCCGCGAGCGCGAGCATCTCACGCGCGAGGGCGACCGTGAGCTCGACGACATCGGCCGGGCCGCCGCCGGCGAGGACCTCGACCGACTCGCGCACCTCGTTGGCGTTGCCGATGGCGAAGCCGAGCGGGACGTTCATATTGGTCAGGAGCGCCACGGTGCCGACCCCCGCGTCCTTGCCGAGCTGGACCATAGTCTCGGCGAGCGCGCGACCGCGCTCGGGGTCCTGGAGGAAGGCTCCCGAGCCGAACTTCACATCGAGCACCAGATTCTCCGTGCCCTCCGCGATCTTCTTGGACATGATCGACGACGCGATGAGCGGGATGCACTCGACCGTGCCGGTGATGTCGCGGAGTGCGTACAGCTTGCGGTCCGCGGGCGCGAGCCCCGCACCGGCGGCGGAGATGACGGCGCCGACCTCGCGGAGCTGTGCGAAGAACTCCTCGTTGGAGATGCTGGCGCGCCAGCCGGCGATCGACTCGAGCTTGTCGAGCGTTCCGCCGGTGAAGCCGAGACCGCGGCCGGAGAGCTGCGGCACTGCGACGCCGAAGGAGGCGACGAGCGGCGCGAGCGGCAGCGTGATCTTGTCGCCGACGCCGCCGGTCGAGTGCTTGTCGCTCGTGACCTTCCCGAGCCCTTCGAAGTTCATGCGCTCGCCCGAGGCGACCATCGCGAGCGTCATGTCGCGGATCTCCCGCGGCGTCATGCCGTTCAGGAAGGTCGCCATGGCGAAGGCCGACATCTGCTCATCGGCGACGACACCTCGCGTGTAGGCGTCGATCAGCCAGTCGATCTGCTCGGTCGACAGCTCGCGGCCGTCGCGCTTGGCCATGATGACGTCGACCGCGGCGAAGGGTTCGATGCTCACGACGCGTACTCCTCGAGGGTGCGGGGACCGAATGCGTCGGGGATGACCTCATCGATCGTCTTGATGCCGGACACGGTGGCGAGCAGCATGCCGGGTGCCGAGTGCTCGAAGAGCAGCTGGCGGCAGCGACCGCAGGGCATGAGCGCGTCGTGCTTGCCGTCGACGCACACGAAGGCGACGAGCCTGCCGCCACCGCCCATGTGCAGTGCGCTCACGAGCGAGCACTCCGCGCAGAGCGTCAGGCCGTACGAGGCGTTCTCGATGTTCGCCCCGGTGATGATCCGGCCGTCGTCGACGAGCGCCGCGACGCCCACCGGGAACTTCGAATACGGAACGTAGGCGTGCTCGAGTGCCCCGATCGCCGCGTCCCTGAGTGCCTGCCAGTCGATGTCCGGCATACCGAGCCTCTCGCTATGACTTGATGTACGGCTTGCCCGCCGCTGCCGGCCCGCGCGAGATCCCGACGAACCCGGCGACCGCGAGAATCGTCACGATGTACGGGAGCATGCGCATGAACTCGCTCGGGACGGCCGAACCGATGATAGACAGCGTCGACTGCAGGTTCGTCGTGAAGCCGAAGAGCAGCGCGGCGAGCGCTGCCTTGATCGGGTTCCACTGGCCGAAGATGACCGCGGCGAGTGCGATGTAGCCGGCACCCGCGGTCATGTCCTTGTTGAAGGCGTTGACCGAGTCGAGCGTGTAGTACGCGCCGCCGAAGCCCGCGATCGCACCGGCGAGCGAGACATTCCAGAATCGCCAGCGGTTCACGCGGAGGCCGACGGTGTCCGCCGCCGTCGGGTGCTCGCCGATCGCACGGAGGCGCAGACCCCACTTGGTGCGGAACATCCCCCACCACACCACGAAGACCGCGATGAAGGCGAGGTACACGATCGGCGTCTGCTGGAAGAACATGGGGCCGATCACGGGGATCTCGGCGAGACCCGGGATGTTCCAGCGCTCGAAGCGCGTCGTCTGGTTGAGCGCCTGCGCGTTCGGCGAGAGCACCTCGGAGAAGAGGAAGCCCGTCAGGCCGCTGATGAGCACGTTGATGACGACACCGACGATGATCTGGTCGACCAGGTACTTGATGCTGAATGCCGCGAGCAGGAACGCCACGAGCATGCCGGCGACCCCAGCGGCGAGGAGCCCCGCCCACGGGTTCTTCGTGACGCTCGAGACGATCGCCGCGGAGAACGCGCCGAAGAGCAGCTGGCCCTCGATCGCGATGTTCACGACGCCGACTCGCTCGCCGATGACACCCGCGAGTGAGCCGAAGAGCAGCGGCACCGACAGCGCGATCGAGCCCGCCAGCAGCCCGTCGACCGGGATCATCTGCGTCTTCGAGGCCGCGGCCGCCCACGCGAGGAAGCCGAACAGGAAGAACACGGCGAAGATGATGGTCAGCCAGATCGGGATCTTCCGCGCCGACTTCGCGATGAAGAAGGACGCGACGGTGATCGCGACGAGCACGACCGCGACGACGATGCCGGCGATGCGGCCCGGCACGAGGATCGGGTCGACCTGCCACAGGTCGTCCGACTGCGTCAGGACGAACCTGGCGACGCCGTCGCTCGCGAGCCCCACGAAGAGCACGATCCCCACGAGCGCGAAGAACGCGAAGGCGATCGGCGCCTTCCAGCTCACGATGGCAGCCGTCTGGAGGCCCTCCGGGTGCGGAGTGGGGGTCTTGGACGGCAGGGTGGCCGACACCGGCACGTTCTCGGCGCTCATGCGCTCACCGCCTCAGTCGTCGAGTCGATATCGCCCTTCGCCTTCTTCTGGCGGCGCTTGGAGCCGGGCGAGGGCAGTCGGAAGATGGAGCGCACCAGCGGCGGCGCGGCGATGAAGAGCACGATGAGGGACTGGACGACCGCGACGATGTCGATCTGGATGCCCTCGGCGCCCTGCATCGTGTAGCCACCCGCCTTGAACGCGCCGAAGAGGATGCCCGCCACGAAGATGCCCCACGGCGTCGACTTGCCGAGGAGCGCGACGGTGATCGCGTCGAAGCCGATGCCCGCATCCACACCTGACGAGAAGCCGCTGGTCTCGGTGCCGGTGACCTGGTTGACACCGGCGAGACCGACGAGTGCACCCGACATCGCCATCGCGACGACGATGATCGTCTTGACGTTGATGCCCGCGGTCTTCGCGGCCGACGGGTTGAGGCCGACGGCGCGCAGCTTGAAGCCGAGGCTCGATCGCTCGAGCACCCACCACACCGCGATCGTCGCGATGATCGCGAGGATGAACCCGAGATGCAGTCGGTACTGATCGCCGAAGAGCCTCGGCAGGATCGCCGTCTCCATCGTCGGAGGTGACTTCGGATTCTGCTGGCCGGGCGCCTGCAGGAGGCCCTGCGTCGTGAGCATGTAGACGATGAGTGCGCCCGCGACGTAGTTGAGCATGATCGTCACGATGACCTCGTGCGCGCCCGTGTAGGCCTTCAGCACACCGGCGATCGCCGCGAAGAACGCGCCCGCGAGCATGCCGACGAGGATCGCGACCGCGGCGTGGACGCCCGGAGGCATCGGGATCGCGAAGGCGACCCAGCCGCCGAATGCCGCACCGAAGAGCATCTGACCGCGGCCGCCGATGTTGAACAGGCCGGCGCGGAAGCTCAGGCCGATGCCGAGACCCGCCATGATCAGCGGCGTCGCGAAGGTGAGCGTCTCGGTGATCGGCTTGATGCCGGTCGCGAACTCGGGGCGGTTCAGGTTGTAGAAGGCGCCGTTGAAGAACGCGACGTACGCACCGGACACGGCACTCCAGATGGCCGCGAACGTGTCCCCCGGACGAGCGAAGAAGTACTGGCTGGTCTCGATGACCTGAGGATCCGTGACGGCGATGAGGATCGAGCCGGCGAGGATCGCGAGGATGACCGCGCACACGACGACGAGCCAGCTGCTGCGCATCATGTCGTGCAGCGCGCCGCCGAGTCGGCCCGCGAGCGAGTCTGCGGGCGGGGTCTCGTCGCCCTTGATCTGGACCGTGCTCATGCTGCGACCTCCCCGGCCATCATGAGACCGAGGGTCTCCCTGCTCGTGTCACCCGGCACGATGCCGACGATCCTGCCGCGATACATGACCATGATCCGGTCCGAGAGCGCCTGGATCTCCTCGAGCTCCGTCGAGACGACGAGGACGGCTGCGCCGGCGTCGCGCTCGGCGACGATCTGCTTGTGGATGAACTCGATCGAGCCGACGTCGACACCGCGGGTCGGCTGCGAGGCGATGAAGAGCTTGAGGTCTCGACTGAGCTCTCGTGCGAGCACGACCTTCTGCTGATTGCCCCCGGAGAGACGGCCGGCCTTCTCGCTGATCGACGGCGTGCGGACGTCGTACTCCGCGACAGCCTTGGCGGCGAACTCGGAGATCCTGCGACGCTGGAGCGCGCCGCCGCGGGCGAAGGGCGGGCCGTCGACGCGGTCGAGGATCAGGTTCTCCGTGATCGAGAACTCCTTGACGAGGCCATCCTCGGAGCGGTCCTCGGGGACATACCCGACACCCATGTCGAGGATCTCCCGGATCGAGGCCTTCGTGATGTCCTCCCCGTTCAGCGTGACCGTGCCGCGCAGGATGTGCTCGAGGCCCACGAGCGCCTCGGCGAGCTCAGACTGGCCGTTGCCCTGGACACCGGCGACGCCCACGATCTCGCCGGCGCGGATCGAGAAGCTCACATCGTTCACGACGAGGTTGCCGAACTGGTCGGCGACGGTGAGCCCGTCCACGACGAGGACGTCCTCGCCCGGCTTCGCGGGCTCCTTGTCCACGGTGAGGTCGACGTCGCGACCGACCATGAGGTTCGCGAGCTCCGCATTCGTCGCAGTCGGCGACGCCTCCCCGACGACCTTGCCGAGGCGGATGACGGTGATGCGGTCCGCGACCTCGCGGACCTCCCGGAGCTTGTGGGTGATGAAGACGATCGCCTTCCCCTCGTCCCGGAGCTGACGCATGATCTGCATGAGCTCGTCGGTCTCCTGCGGGGTGAGGACCGCGGTCGGCTCGTCGAAGACGAGGACCTGCGCGTCACGCGAGAGCGCCTTGATGATCTCGACTCGCTGCTGCACACCGACCGGCAGGTCCTCGACGATTGCATCGGGATCGATCTGGAACCCGAATCGGTCCGCGATCTCCTTCACCATGGTGCGCGCCGCCGCCGCGTCGAGCTGGCCCCCGAACTTCGTCGGCTCGTGCCCGAGCATCACGTTCTCGGCGACCGTGAAGACCGGGATGAGCATGAAGTGCTGGTGCACCATGCCGATGCCCGCGCGCATCGCATCGCCAGGGCCCTCGAAGTGCTGCGGGACTCCGTCGAGGAGGATCTCCCCGGAGTCGGCCTGCAGGAGCCCATAGAGGACGTTCATGAGCGTCGACTTGCCTGCGCCGTTCTCGCCGAGGAGGCAGTGAATCTCGCCGGGCTCGACGGTGAGGTCGATGTGGTCGTTGGCCACCAGAGCCCCAAAGGACTTGGTGATGCCTCGGAGCTCGAGTTTCATGACGACGATCCTATTCAGGGATGCGAATTCCGCCGAACATGCCAGTGGGGGCCGATGCCGCAGCACCGACCCCCACCGATTCAGCAGGCTGGATCAGCCAGCCAGGTACGAGGTGACCTCGATCTGGCCGGAGATGATGCCCTCCGCGACCGACTCGAGCTCAGCCGAGAGCTCCGGCCGCACCTTGCTCGCCCAGTCGTGGAACTCGGCGATGCCGACACCGGCGTTCTCGAGCGTGCCGATGAACGGCTCCGTCGTGAACGAGCCGGTGCCCGCAGCCATGACCGTGTCGTAGACAGCGGCGTCGATGAGCTTGCGGACCGAGGTGAGGAAGAACGGCTGGAGGCCGGTCTGGTCGGTGAGGTAGGTGTCGGAGTCGACACCGATGAGGGCGATGTCCTTGCCCGAGTCCTGGATCGCGATACCAGCGGACTGGTAGATCGGACCGCCGACGGGGAGGATCACGTCAACACCCTGGTTGAGGATGCCCTGCGCCGTCGCGAGCGCCTCCGGGCCGGCCGAGAAGCCGATGCCGGGCTCGGTCGAGACGAAGGTGCCGTCCATCGTGGCGTGGTCCCAGCCGACGACCTTGACGTCCGCTCCCTTGACCTCGTTGTAGTACGCGACGCCCTGGGCGAAGCCGTCCATGAAGATCGAGACCGTCGGGAAGTTGACGCCACCGAAGGTGCCGACGATGCCCGTCTTCGAGGTGTCCGCCGCGGCGTAGCCCGCGAGGAACGCGGCCTGGGCCGTGTCGAAGAGCAGCGGGCGGATGTTCGGCGCGTCGGTCGCGCCGTCGAAGTCGTTGTCCGCAGCGTCGTCGACGATCGCGAACATGATGTCCGGGTTCGCGAGCGCGGCCTCGACCGTGCCCGCGCTGAGCGCGAAGCCGACCGTGATGATCAGGTCGCAGCCCTGGTCGACGAGCGTGTTGATGTTCGGGGCATAGTCGTCCTCAGCCTCGGACTCGACGGCCTTGGCCTCGACGCCGAGCTCCTCGGCGGCGCGGTCGATGCCGATCTTCGCGAGGTAGTTGAACGAGGCGTCGTCCCAGCCGCCGGCGTCGGAGACGATGCAGGGAAGGAAGTCGGCAGCGGGCTCGACCGTGGGGTCGGTCGTGGCGTCGCCAGACGTCGTGGGCGCGGGCGTTTCGGTCGGTGCGGCGGCGCAGCCAGCAAGCACGGCGCCGGACGCGACCAGAGCGAGGCCGGTGTACATGGCCTTGCGAATAGTGATCACGGGATCTCCTCCTGAATGACTGGCCTTCCAGACGGGCCAGTGCAAGACAGATTACGCAATATGACTCACAGGGAACCCCCTGCGGGGCAAGCCGAAACGGAGTCGTTACAGAGTGTCAGACCGAGATTCGGGGCCTACGGCGCCGACGGCGACTCGACCACGATCTCGCCGGCGATGATCGCGGCGCGCAGCTCGTCGATCTCCTTGGCGAGCTCCGGGCTCACCGCCGACTCGAGGTCGTGGAACGGCGCGATGTCGACACCGCCGTTCTCGAGCGTGCCGATGTACGGCTCGTTCGTGAAGGAGCCGTCGAGGTGCTCGCCGACGATCTGGAGCACGGCGTCCTGCGTCTTCTTCAGGACGCTCGTGAGGAGCGCCGGACGGTACTCGGCCGAGAGGGTGTCGTAGCCGTCGCTGTCGACCCAGATGAACAGGGTGCCGGGGTGCTCGATCGCGGCGGCCGCGGTGCCCTCGCCGACCTGGCCGGCCACCGGGAGGATGACATCCGCGCCCTGCGCGATGAAGTTCTCGGTGAAGGTCTTGCCCTTCGCGACATCCTCGAAGTCACCCGTGAAGGTGCCGTCCTGGGTCTCCTTGTCCCAGCCGAGCACCTGCACCTGGGTGCCGTGCACCTCGTTGTACTTCGCGACGCCGTCGACGAAGCCGTCCATGAAGAGCGTCACCGGCGGCTGGTTGCCGCCGCCGAACGTCGCGACGATGCCCGTCTTGGAGACACCGGCTGCGAGGTAGCCGGCGAGGTAGGAGGCCTGGGCGGTGTCGAAGACGATCGGCTTGACGTTCGGGGCCTCGACGATCTCATCGACGATCGAGAAGTGGAGGTCGGGGTTCGCCGCGGCCTGCGTAGCGGTCGCCTCCGCGAGCTCCCAGCCCACGGTGAGGATGTAGCCGCAGCCGGAGGCGACGGCCTGGTCGACATTCGGGACGAGGTCGGTCTCGTTGAGCGACACGATCGCCTGCACATCGATGCCGTACGTCGCGGCGGCCTGCTCGAGGCCCTCCCAGCTCGACTCGTTGAACGAGCGGTCCTCGAGTCCACCCGAGTTCGTCACCATTCGCGCGCAGTCCTGGGTCGTCGGCTCTGCGGGCGTCGTCGGCTCGGCAGTGGGCGAGGTCGGGGCCGGGGCGCAGCCGGCGAAGGCGAGCGCCGCGGCGATCGCGGTGATCGGGAGGAGGAACTTCGACGAGACGGTCATTGGTCCATTGTGTTGCGAGCGCCGTGACGGCAGTGCCAGCGTGACCGATTCGTTAGTCGCCGCGACCGATCGGCCGCGATGCGGTCGCGGTCAGCGCGATTCGGGCCGTCGAATCGGCCGACAGCGCCCCGAAGATAACGAAACGATCACAGGACTTCGCCATGCCCGCCGAGGCGCAGCGCATCGACGACGGACTTCACGCGCTGCGCGTTCTCGGTCGTCGTGACGAGGAGCGCATCAGGGGTGTCGACGACGACGATGTTCTTCACCCCGATGAGCGAGATGACGCGCTTGCCCGAGGCGAAGACGACGCCGGTCGAGGAATCGGAGAGGACGGTCGGGTTCTCGCCGAGGATCGCGAGGTCGGTCGGGCGGCCGCTGGAGTGCATGCGCGCGACCGCGGCGAAGTCGCCGACGTCGTCCCAGTCGAAGTCGCCGGGCACGACCGCGAGCGCGCCCGCGGCCGCCGCCGGCTCAGCCACGACGTAGTCGAAGGCGATGCGCTTGAGCTTCGGCCAGATGCGGTCGACCGCCGGGCCGCGCAGCGAGGGGGTGTCCCACGCCTCGGCGAGCTGCTCGAGACCGTCGGCGAGCTCGGGCTCCGAGCGACGGATCCACTCGAGGATGACCGAGGCCTTCGCGACGAACATGCCCGCGTTCCAGAGGTAGTCGCCGGATGCCACGTACTTCCGGGCGGTGTCCAGATCGGGCTTCTCCTTGAAGGCCTCGGCACGCCGGGCGTTCGGCGCGCCCTCGATGTCGAGCCTGCCGTCCACGTGGATGTAGCCGAATCCGATCGCCGGCTCGGTCGGCGTGATGCCGACGGTCGTCACGAGGCCCGTCCGCGCGACCGCGACAGCCTCCTCGACGGCGCGTCGGAACGCGCGCGTGTCCCGGATCACGTGATCCGCCGCGAACGAGCCGATGACGACTCCCGGCTCGCGCCGTTCGAGGACGGCCGCGGCGAGGCCGATCGCCGCGGTGGAGTCCCGCGGCTCCGACTCGAGCAGGATGTTCGGGTCGATGAGGTCGGGCAGCTGCTCTTCGACCGCGGCGCGGTGCGCGCGACCCGTGACCACGACGACGCGCTCCGGCCCGGCGAGGGGCACGACGCGGTCCCACGTATCGCGCAGGAGCGTCTGCCCGCTTCCCGAGAGGTCGTGGAGGAATTTCGGTGCATCCGCTCGAGAGAGCGGCCACAGCCGGGAGCCGATGCCCCCGGCGGGGATGACTGCCGTGAATCCTGGAATCGGACCGCTGGAGACCATGCGCCACAGCCTACGGTGCGAAGTGCGAACGCCTCCTGTCCGTGTCGGCCATAGGATGGAGGCCGTGGCAGCGAAGTCTTCGAGCCCCGTGGCTCGCATCGAGGGCGTGAACGCCCCACCGCAGCCGTCAAAACTGGGCGGCACCCTTTACCGAGGCCGCGAAGGCATGTGGTCGTGGGTTCTCCACCGGATCACCGGCGTCGCGATCTTCTTCTTCCTCCTCGTGCACGTCCTGGACACGGCACTTGTGCGGGTGAGCCCCGAGGCGTACAACGCCGTCATCGGCGCGTACAAGACGCCGATCATGGGCTTCGGAGAGATCGGCCTCGTCGCGGCGATCGGATTCCACGCCCTGAACGGCCTGCGCATCATCCTGATCGACTTCTGGAGCAAGGGCGCCAAGTACCAGAAGCAGCTCTTCTGGGGTGTCATCGTCCTGTGGCTCGTCCTGCTCGCGGGCTTCGTGCCGCGGCAGCTCATGCACATGTTCGGAGGTGCCTGATGAGCCAGGCCACGATTCCTGCACCCGGGACCAAGATCAACCGCCCGAAGCGCCGCGGCATCAACCTCGAGCGCTGGGGCTGGGTCTACATGCGCGCCTCGGGCGTGCTCCTCGTCGCCCTCATCTTCGGCCACCTCTTCGTGAACCTCGTCGCTGGCGAGGGCGTGAAGGCCGTCGACTTCGCATTCGTCGGCGGCAAGTGGGCTGACCCGTTCTGGGTCGTGTGGGACACCCTCCTGCTGTGGCTCGCGCTCATCCACGGCGCGAACGGCATGCGGACGCTCGTCAACGACTACGCGACGAACCGCGCGCTCCGTCGGGTGCTGCTCAGCGGTCTGTTCATCGTGACCGCGGTGCTGATCATCCTCGGCACGCTCGTCATCTACACCTTCGAGCCGTGCCCCGAGGTCGCCGCCGACCTCCAGCACCTGCTCCCCGATTTCTGCTCCGCACTCTGATCGGCTCACGGAAAGCGAACATGGCTACACGTACCTACCGCGAATCCGACCCTCTCCATGAGGAGACCGAGGTCCGCGACGGAGTCCACTACCACCAGTACGACGTCGTGATCGTCGGCGCCGGCGGCGCCGGCATGCGCGCGGCGATCGAGGCCGGCCCGAAGGCCCGCACGGCGGTCATCACCAAGCTCTACCCGACTCGCTCCCACACCGGCGCGGCGCAGGGCGGCATGGCCGCAGCCCTCGCGAACGTCGAGGAGGACAACTGGGAGTGGCACACCTTCGACACCGTCAAGGGCGGCGACTATCTCGTCGACCAGGACGCTGCCGAGATCCTCGCCCGTGAGGCGATCGACGCGGTCATCGACCTGGAGAACATGGGTCTGCCGTTCAACCGCACGCCCGACGGGAAGATCGACCAGCGTCGCTTCGGCGGTCACACGCGCGACCACGGCAAGGCACCGGTCCGCCGCGCCTGCTACGCCGCCGACCGCACGGGTCACATGATCCTGCAGACGCTCTTTCAGAACTGCGTCAAGCTCGGCATCGAGTTCTACAACGAGTACTACGCGCTCGATCTCATCCTCTCTGACGACGGTCGAGCGAGCGCAGTGGTCGCATACGAGCTCGCGACCGGCGACCTGCATGTCTTCCGCGCGAAGTCGATCGTCTTCGCGACGGGCGGCTTCGGCAAGATCTACAAGACGACGTCGAACGCACACACGCTCACCGGCGACGGCGTCGGCATCGTCTGGCGAAAGGGCCTCCCGCTCGAGGACATGGAGTTCTTCCAGTTCCACCCGACGGGCCTCGCCGGCCTCGGCATCCTCCTCACCGAGGGTGCGCGCGGTGAGGGCGCGATCCTCCGCAACGCCTCGGGTGAGCGATTCATGGAGCGCTACGCCCCGACCATCAAGGATCTCGCGCCGCGCGACATCGTCTCGCGCTGCATGGTCCAGGAGGTCGCCGAGGGCCGCGGCGCCGGTCCGAACAAGGACTACGTCCTCCTCGACTGCACTCACCTCGGTGCCGAGGTCCTCGAGACGAAGCTCCCGGACATCACGGAGTTCGCCCGCACCTACCTCGGTGTGGACCCGGTCTACGAGCCCGTCCCGGTCATGCCGACTGCGCACTACGCGATGGGCGGCATCCCGACGAACGTCAAGGCCGAGGTCCTCCGCAACAACACCGATGTGGTCCCCGGCCTCTACGCCGCGGGCGAGTGCGCGTGCGTCTCGGTCCACGGCTCCAACCGTCTCGGGACGAACTCGCTCCTCGACATCAACGTCTTCGGAAAGCGCGCCGGCAACAACGCGGTCGAGTACGCGCAGCAGGCGGACTTCGCACCGCTCCCCGAGGACCCGGCTAAGCACATCCGCGAGCTCGTCGAGATGCTCCGCAACTCCAACGGCACTGAGCGGGTCGCGCAGATCCGCAAGGAGCTCCAGGAGGAGATGGACCGCAACGCGCAGGTCTTCCGCACCGACGAGTCGCTGCGGCACGCCCTCGGCGTGATCCACGATCTGCGTCAGCGCTACAAGAACATCGGCATCCACGATCGCGGTCGCCGGTTTAACACGGACCTGCTCGAGGCCATCGAGCTCGGGTTCCTGCTCGACCTCGCGGAGGTCGTCGTCTACTGCGCCCTCAACCGCCACGAGTCCCGCGGCGGCCACATGCGCGACGACTACCCGAATCGTGACGATGAGAACTACATGAAGCACACGATGGCGTACCTCACGGGCGACCCGACCTCGCCCGATCCCGAGGACCACATCAAGCTCGACTGGAAGCCCGTCACGATCACGAACTACCAGCCCATGGAGAGGAAGTACTGATGGCCGACGCCACCGCCACGGTCGACTCCGCTGCGGGTTCCTCCCCCGCCAACATCGGCCAGGTCCAGGAGTACACGGCGACGATCATCATCCGTCGCTTCGACCCCGAGGTCGACAGCGAGCCTCGCTGGCAGGACTTCGACGTCAAGGTGTACTCGACCGACCGAGTCCTCGACGCACTCCACAAGATCAAGTGGGAGATCGACGGCTCCCTGACCTTCCGCCGCTCCTGCGCGCACGGCATCTGCGGCTCCGACGCGATGCGCATCAACGGTCGCAACCGTCTCGCGTGCAAGACGCTTATGAAGGATCTCGACCTGACGAAGCCCGTCTATATCGAGGCCATCAAGGGCCTCCCGCTGGAGAAGGACCTCGTCGTCGACATGGACCCGTTCTTCGCGGCGTACCGCGAGGTGAACCCGTTCCTCATCGCCCACTCCACCCCGGAGAAGGGCAAGGAGCGACTCCAGTCGATCGCCGCGCGCGAGGTCTTCGACGACACCACGAAGTGCATCCTGTGCGCTGCGTGCACCTCCTCGTGCCCCGTCTTCTGGACCGATGGGCAGTACTTCGGCCCGGCGGCGATCGTCAACGCACACCGCTTCATCTTCGACGACCGCGATGACGAGGCGCAGGTCCGCCTGCAGATCCTCAACGACAAGGAAGGCGTCTGGCGCTGCCGCACGACCTTCAACTGCTCGGAGGCGTGCCCCCGCGGCATCCAGGTCACGAAGGCCATCGCCGAGGTCAAGCAGGCCATCATGCGAGGCCGCCCGTAGGCTCGAGATCTTCCGACGACGCCCGCGCTCCCCACGGAGAGCGCGGGCGTCGTCTCGTCTCTCCTAGAGTTGCCCCGATGAAGACGCTCAAGGACCGCATCGATCGCACACTGGCGTGGGTCAAGTCGACGTTCCTCTGGGGCGTCTGGGATCGGTACACGACCGCTCGAGGCCCGCTGCTGTCCCGCGGCCTCGCCTATCAGGCGATCTTCGCGAGCTTCGCGGCGGTGTGGGTCGCATTCGCCATCGCCGGGCTCATCGTGAGCGGTGACGACCCGCTGCGCGACGCCGTCATCGACATCCTCGCGTCCGCCGTGCCCGGGCTCATCGACACCGGCTCCGGGGGCGCGATCGACCCGTCGACCCTGCTGAGCGCCTCGGTGCTCGGATGGACCGGAGCCTTCGCCCTCCTCATCCTCGGCTACACCGCGATCGGCTGGCTCTCCGACGGGCGGGACGCCGTCCGCACGGTCGCCAGCCTGCTGAGCATGGCGACGAATGCGATCGTGCTCAAGCTCAGGGACGCCGGACTGGCACTGGCTTTCGGCGTCATCATCCTCGTGTCCGCTGGACTCTCGTTCCTCGGCAGCACCCTCGTGCACGCGCTCGTCGACTGGCTGGATGGGCCTGGATCGACCGACGAGGTCTCGTTCTGGAATCGGGCGGTCGGATTCGTCATCTCGTTCGCGTTCGACACGCTCGTGTTCCTCGCCTTCTACCGCCTCGTCTCGGGGTTGCATGTCGCACGGCGCGCACTGTGGGAGGGGGCGCTGCTCGGCTCATTCGCATTCGGCGTCATGAAGGCGCTCGGGACCGCGCTGCTCGGAGGCGCGACCTCCAATCCGCTCCTCGCCGGATTCGCCGTCATCGTCGGTCTGCTCATCTGGTTCAACCTGATCTGCCAGCTCCTGCTGATCGTCGCGGCGTGGATCACCGAGCGAGCCAGGCGACTCGGCATGGCACGCGTGACCGTGCCGAACGTGTCGAAGGACGGGGCTCGGCCCGCGATCACGACCGCTGAGGACGGGAGTGTCCCCGGCGCCAGGTAGGCTCCGAACGTGTCCACGAAGCCTGTCCGCATCGCCACTGTCAACGTCAACGGCGTGAGAGCCGCCTACCGCAAGGGCATGGGCGAGTGGCTCGAGCACCGTGGCATCGACATCCTCGCCCTGCAGGAGGTGCGGGCTGAGACCGACGACCTCGTCGCGCTGCTCGGCCCGGGCTGGCATGTCATCCACGACGCCGCCACGGCGAAGGGCCGGGCTGGCGTCGCGCTCGCGAGCCGCGATGACAACGGCCCGCGCGAGCCCGAGATCCATCGCGTCACACTCGGCGACGATGACTTCGACACCGCGGGTCGCTGGCTCGAGGCCGACTACAAGATCGGCGACACCCTGATCACCGTCGTGTCGACCTATGTGCACTCGGGCGAGGTCGACACCCCGAAGCAGGTCGAGAAGTACAAGTTCCTCGACGCCATGACCCAGCGGCTCCCCGAGCTCGCGGCGCACAGCGAGTATGCGCTCGTCGTCGGCGACCTCAACGTCGGCCACACCCAGCTCGACATCAAGAACTGGAAGGGCAACCAGAAGAACGCCGGCTTCCTCCCGCAGGAGCGCGCGTACTTCGACCGCTTCTTCGGGGAGCTCGGCGCCGACATCGAAGGACCGGACGGATCGCATGGCCCCGGGCTCGGCTGGGTCGATGTCGGCCGTCGGTGGGCTGGCGAGGTGCCCGGCCCGTACACGTGGTGGTCGCAGCGAGGCAAGGCGTTCGACACCGACACCGGATGGCGCATCGACTACCACGTCGCGACGCCCGCCCTCGCGGCGAAGGTCGTCGACTACCGCGTCGACCGTGCCGCCTCGTACGACACGCGCTGGTCGGACCATGCGCCGGTCGTCGTCGATTACGCGATCTAGGCGCGGCGTGCGAGCCGAGGCATCGATTCATCGAGTCGCATCGACGAGTCGTGAAGCGTCGGACTGAGAGAATGTCTCAGTGACCAAGGCTCGACTCTTCTCCGGCATGCAGCCCTCCGCCGACTCGCTCCAGATCGGCAACTACATCGGCGCGCTGATGCAGTGGCGGGCCATGCAGGATGAGTTCGACGCGATCTACTGCGTCGTCGACCTCCACGCGATCACCGTCGAGCAGGATCCCGCGCAGCTGCGAGAGGCGACCCGTCGCACCGCAGCGCAGTACATCGCCGCCGGAATCGATCCGTCGAAGTCGATCCTCTTCGTCCAGTCGCATGTCGCCGCACACCCGCAGCTCGCCTGGGTGCTCAACACGATCACGGGCTTCGGCGAAGCGAGCCGCATGACCCAGTTCAAGGACAAGTCGTCCCGCTACGGCGCCGACAAGACGAGTGTCGGACTCTTCACCTACCCGATCCTCATGGCCGCCGACATCCTCCTCTACGACGCGGAGGTCGTGCCGGTCGGCGATGATCAGCGCCAGCACGTCGAGCTCACCCGGGACCTCGCCGAGCGGTTCAACTCGCGATTCGGCGAGACGTTCGTCATCCCGGAGGCGCGCATCCCCGCCGAGAGCGCGCGCATCTACGACCTCCAGGAGCCGACGAAGAAGATGTCGAAGTCCGCGTCGAGCGAGAAGGGCGTCATCTGGCTCCTCGACGAGCCGAGCGTGACGGCCAAGAAGATCAAGTCCGCCACGACCGATTCGGACGGCTCCATCCGCTATGACGTCGACGCCAAGCCGGGTGTCTCGAACCTCCTGACGATCTACTCGGCCCTCTCCGGCCGCACGATCGCCGACATCGAGGACGAGTACATCGGCCGCGGCTACGGCGACTTCAAGTCGGGCCTCGCCGAGGTGGTCACGGAGGTGTTCGGCCCGATCCGCGCCCGCGCGCTCGAACTCCTCGACGACAAGGCCGAGCTCGACCAGCTCCTCGCGGAGAACGCCGACCGCGCCGCCGAGATCGCCGACGCGACGCTCGCTCGCGTGTACGACCGCATCGGCTTCCTTGCCCGGCACTGAGCCCGGATCGCCGCGCTCGATCACCGCTCGTCCCGCGTCCGATCGCCGCTCGGTCAGCGAAAGCCCCCGCGTCTGGGCCCAGTGCCCCGGGCATAGAATGCTGAGGCAACATGCTCCGGGGTCGGTGATGTTCGGCAGGGCTCACGCCCCGTCGAGCTAGTCCGAACCGGCGGTGACAGTCCGCGAACCCTCGTCCGAGGGCCGAGCCGGTGGAATTCCGGCACCGACGGTGACGTTCGACTCGCTGTGCTCAGGCACAGCGTGGTCTGCGGAGTCCGGATGGGAGGCGGCATGGGAGGCGACGGCTGATGGATGACGTCCCGCGCGCAGCGGAGGACGCGATGCACACCGCCCGATACGAGGCGGTGATGCGGCGAGCGCTCGAGCTCGCGACCGTGGGCCCTGTGACGGGTGGCAACCCGCAGGTCGGTTGCGTCCTCCTCGACGCCGACGGCGAGGTCGTCGCCGAGGGCGCGCACCACGGCGCCGGTACCCCGCACGCCGAGATCGAGGCGCTGCGCGCTGCGGCGCGAGCCGGCCGCTCCCGCGACGTCCACACCGCGGTCGTGACCCTCGAGCCGTGCAACCACACGGGCCGCACCGGCCCCTGCGCTGAGGCGCTCATCGATGCCGGGCTCTCCCGGGTCGTGTATGCGGTCGAGGATCCAGGGCAGGATTCGGGTGGTGGCACCGAGCGTCTCCGGGACGCCGGGGTCGAGGTCATCGGCGGCGTCCTCGAGGCTGAGGGCGAGGAGTTCATCCGCCCCTGGCTCACCGCGATGCGCCGCCGTCGGCCGTGGGTGACCGTGAAGTGGGCTGCGACGCTCGATGGCCGCGCCGCTGCGGCGGACCGCACGAGTCAGTGGATCACGGGGCCCGAGGCTCGAGCAGACGGCCACCGTCTGCGGAGCGAGTCCGACGCCATCGTCACCGGCACCGGCACCGTCCTCGCCGACGACCCGTCGCTCACGGCGCGGAGCATCGACGGCGAGCTCCTCGCCCACCAGCCGCTGCCGGTCGTCATCGGCTCGCGAGCAGTCCCCGCGGACGCGAAGCTGCGCGCGCATCCCGCGGGCCTGTTCGAGGCGCGCGCACAGCCCGTCGAGGATGTGCTCGTCGAGCTCTTCGACCGAGGCGCGACCCGGGTGCTCGTCGAGGCTGGTCCGACCCTGACGAGCGCGGTCGTCGCCGCTGGGCTCGCGGACGAGTTCGCCATCTACCTGGCCCCGAAGCTGCTCGGCGGCCCGCACACTGCGATCGGGGACCTCGGAATCCCGAGCATCGGCGGGGCGCTGCGCCTCGAGATCGTCGATGTCCGGCGACTCGGCCCCGACCTGGCCATCACTGCGCGCACCAAGGAGATCGACTGATGTTCACTGGGCTCATCGAGGAGATCGGCGAGATCGTCGCCGTCCGACCGGACGATGTGGTGACGCGCCTGACGATCCGCGCTCCGAAAGCAGTGGACGGTGTGCAGTACGGCGACTCGATCGCCATCTCCGGTGTGTGCCTCACGGTCGTCGGCTGGGGTGACGACTGGTTCGACGCGGATGTCATGCAGGAGACCCTGCGGGTGACGACGGTCGGCAGCTTCGAGCCGGGGCGCCGGGTGAATGTCGAGCGTGCGCTCCGCGCCGACGCCCGCCTGGGCGGTCATATCGTCCAGGGCCACGTGGACGCGACCGCGGAGGTGCTGTCCGTCGTCGCCGGCGAGCGCTGGAGCGTCATCCGCATCGCGCTCGAGCCCGCGATCGCACCGCTCGTCGTGCGCAAGGGGTCGATCGCGATCGACGGCGTCTCGCTCACGGTGAGCGATGCGGGGCGCGACTGGTGCGAGGTCTCCCTCATCCCGGAGACGCTCGAGGCGACGACCCTCGGCGCCCTGACGCCAGGCGACCGGGTGAATGTCGAGACCGACATCCTCGCGCGCCACATCCAGCGTCTGGCGGAGTTCGCCATGCCGCTCACGCAGACCTCGACGCAGCCTTCAGAGGAGGCCTGAATGCCACTGTCCACGATCCCCGAGGCGGTCGCCGCCATCGCAGCCGGTCGCCCCGTCCTCGTCGTCGACGACGAGGATCGGGAGAACGAGGGCGATGTCGTCATCTCGGCGGCGCTCGCCACACCGGAGACGCTCGCCTGGATGGTGCGCGTCACGAGCGGCTACCTGTGCGCGCCGATGACGAATGAGCTCGCCGACCGTCTCGACCTGCCTCCGATGGTGCAGGTGAATCAGGATTCTCGCTCCACCGCGTACACGGTGAGCGTGGATGCCGCCGAGGGCATCACGACGGGCATCTCGGCCGCTGACCGCGCCCGGACCCTCAACGTCCTCGCGAGCCCGAACTCGACTGCGGCGGACCTGATCCGTCCCGGTCACATCCTGCCGCTCCGCGCCGTCGACGGCGGTGTCCGCCAGCGCGCCGGCCACACCGAGGCCGCGGTCGAGCTGATGAAGCTCGCGGGGCTGCCGCCGGTCGGCGCGATCGGCGAGATCGTCGCGGATGACGGCAGCATGATGCGCCTTCCGCAGATCCTCGAGCTCGGCGAGGAGCGCGACATCCCGGTCATCACGATCGCCGACCTCGTCGAGTTTCTCGGCGGCTCCGGCTCGACGGCGACGCGCGGCAACCCACCGATCTCGCTCCGCGCTGAGACGACGGTGCCGACGGTCCACGGGACGTTCCGCATGCGCGCGTACCGCGACACGTCGAGCGGCTGGGATCACATCGCGATCATCAGCGACCCGGTCGGCGACGTCCCGCTCGTCCGTCTCCACTCCGAATGCCTGACCGGCGAGGCATTCGGCTCGCTGAAGTGCGAGTGCGGTCCCCAGCTCGACAGCGCGCTCGACCAGATCGCCGCCGAGGGCGGCGTGGTCATCTATCTGCGCGGCCACGAGGGTCGCGGCATCGGGATCGTGGACAAGCTCCGCGCGTACCGCCTGCAGGAGGACGGCCTCGACACGGTGGACGCGAACACGGCGCTCGGCCTGCCGGTCGACCGCCGCGATTACACGGGGGCTGCGCGCATGCTCGAGGATCTCGGCATCTCCCGAGTGCGGCTCCTGACGAACAACCCGGACAAGGTGCGCCAGCTCACCGACCGCGGCATCGAGGTCGTCGAGACCGTGCCGATGGTCGTCGGGGTCCGCAGTGAGAACCTCGGATACCTGAGCGTGAAGCGCGACCGCATGGGACACTCGCTCCCTGACGACGAAGAGCTCGTCGGCTGAATCGCCGAACCCACCCAAGGAGCAGAACATGGCAGGAGAAGGTCGGCCCGACGCGGCTGCGCTCGACGGCACGGGACTCAAGGTGACGATCGTCGCCGGTCGCTGGCATGAGGCGATCACCGAGGGCCTCATCGCTGGTGCGATGCGGGTGCTCGAGCCGTCGGGGGCGGCGGTGGAGCTCGTGCGGGTGCCTGGCTCGTTCGAGCTGCCGGTCGTCGCGAAGGCGGTGCTCGACGCGGGCGCTGACGCGGTGGTCGCACTCGGCGTGATCGTGCGCGGCGGCACTCCCCACTTCGACTTCGTCGCGGATGCGGCGACGAGCGGGCTCACGCGTGTCGCGCTCGACACGGGCAAGCCGGTCGGCTTCGGCGTGCTCACGCTCGACGATGAGCAGCAGGGGCTCGATCGCGCGGGTCTCCCCGGGTCGAAGGAGGACAAGGGCGCGGAGGCTGCGAGCGCGGCGCTCGAGACGGCGATCATCCTGCGGAGCCTCCGCGGCTGACGCCAAGCACGCGCGGGGAGAATGGTCCGGTGGTGCGACAGCGAACGACCGACGGACCGCGTGCGACATTCCGGCAGCTTCTGCCGCATCTGACCCGGCAGCGAGGTCCGCTCGTCCTCGCCGTCGTGCTGTCCATCCTGGCGTCGCTCGCCTCGCTCGCGCAGCCGCTGCTCGTCGGGCTCATCATCGCGGACGTCCAGGCGGGCAAGCCGTTCGGCTCGACCGTGTGGTTCGTCGTCGGGCTTGTGATCTTCTCCGCCCTGATGGGCGCCGCGCAGCACTACCTGCTGCAGCGGATGGGCGAGAGCGTCGTCCTGTCGACGCGCCGCCAGCTCATCGCACGCATGCTGCATCTGCCGATCCGCGAGTTCGATGTGCGCCGCACCGGCGACCTCGTCTCGCGCGTCGGCGCTGACGCGACGCTGCTCCGCGCCGTCCTCACGCAGGGACTGGTCGAGGCGGTCGGCGGGGCGCTGACCTTCGTCGGCGCGATCGTGGCGATGGCGATCATCGACTGGGTGCTGCTCGCGGCGACCGCCGGCGTCCTCGTCGTCGCGTTCGGCGCGGTCGGCGCGCTCTCTGGGCGCATCCGCCGGGCGAGCACCGCCGCCCAGGAGCGAGTGGGCTCGCTGACCGCCGCGGTCGAGCGCGCGGTGTCCGGTGTGCGGACGATTCGAGCGGCGAATGCGACAGCGCGCGAGATCGAGGAGATCGACCGCGAGTCGGTCGGCGCCTACCGCGCCGGTCTGGGTGTCGCGCGCGCATCGGCATTCGTCGTGCCGGTCGCGGGCATCGCGATGCAGGTCTCGCTCCTCGTCGTCCTCGGCCTGGGCGGCCTGCGTGTCGCGGAGGGCTCGATCGGGGTCGCCGAGCTCGTGACGTTCGTCCTGTTCCTCTTCATGCTCGTGCTGCCGCTCGGCACCTTCTTCGGCGCGATCAGCGCGGTGAATCAGGCGCTCGGCGCGCTCGGCCGCATCCAGGAGATCATCGACCTGCCGTCGGAGGGCGAGCTCGAGTCGACCTCGAGGATGACGGCCGACGTGACCGGGATCGAGCCGGGCAGCGCGGTCGCATTCGTCGGCGTGTCCTTCGGCTATGACGAGGTCGAGGTCCTGCACGAGGTGACGTTCAGCGCGCCGCGAGGTCGGCGCACCGCGCTCGTGGGCCCGAGCGGCGCCGGCAAGTCGACGATCCTCGCCCTCATCGAGCGCTTCTACGAGCCGACGAGCGGGACGATCGCGATCGACGGCGTCGACATCCGCGACATCGACCGCCATGACCTCCGGGCGCGCATCGGCTACGTCGAGCAGGACGCGCCTGTGCTGGCGGGCACGGTCCGCGACAACCTCCTCATCGGCCACCCCTCGGCGACCGACGCGGAGTGCGAGGCCGTGCTCCGCGCAGTGAATCTCGGTGCGCGCTTCCTCGATCCCGGTCCGGACGGCTCCCCCGCCCCGGGTCTCGACGCGAATGTCGGCGAGGACGGCATCATGCTGTCCGGCGGCGAGCGTCAGCGGCTCGCGATCGCCCGCGCGATCCTCGCCCGTCCGCCGATCCTGCTCCTCGACGAGGCGACCGCATCACTCGACGGCGGCAACGAGGCGCTACTCCGGGATGCGATCGACGCGGCGAGCCAGGGGCGCACCCTCATCGTGATCGCGCACCGGCTCGCGACGGTGGTGGATTCGGATCGCATCGTCGTGGTCGACGAGGGCCGGATCATCGGCACCGGCACGCACGAGGAGCTCCTCGGGTCGACTCCGCTGTACCGCGAGCTCGCGCAGCATCAGCTGCTCGCCTGAGCCGACCGCAGAACGAGACCGTGTCCAGGACGGCTCCGCCTCGGACCAGAGCGGCGACGCCAAGCCCTCGACCAGCCGCAGCTACTCGGCGGTCGACTCCGCGACGACGATGCCCTCGCTGCGCATCGTGTCGAATGCCGCGGCCGACGAATCGGGGTGGACACCCGCGACGAGGTCGGTGAGGACCCGGACATTGCGTCCGCTCTTCTTGGCGTCGAGCGCGGAGGCGAGCACGCAGTAGTCGGTCGCGATGCCGACGACGTCGATGTCGCTCACGCCGTGCGAGTCGAGCACCTCGGGGAAGTCACGACCGTCGTGCGTGAAGCCCTCGAAGATCGAGTACGCGGGCACCCCCATGCCCTTCAGGATGTGCACATCGAGGCGGTTCACGTCGAGCGCCGGGTGGTACTCGGCGCCGCTCGTCCCGGCGACGCAGTGCACCGGCCACGAGTCGACGTAGTCGGGCTCCGACGAGAAGTGGCCGCCGTTGTCGCCATCCGCCGAGTGCCAGTCACGCGAGGCGAAGACGACGTCGTAGCGGTCCCCCGCCGCCTTCAGGTAGCTGGTGATCCGGGCGGCCACGGCGGCACCGCCGTCGACGCCCAGCGCTCCCCCCTCGGTGAAGTCGTTCTGGACGTCGATGACGAACAGGGCGCGACGGCCGCTCACGCGGTCACCGTCTCCTGGGCCTCAGTGTGCGAGCCATCGCACCACTCATCGCTCGGGACCTGCACCCGCACAGACTCGACGTGCTCGCCGCAGCCAGCCCACGTCGTCTTGCCGCACGTCTCACACGTCACGGGGTAGCACATGACAACTCCTTCTGATCGGACAGGACAAGCGTACGCGGACGCACGACGCCATCGGCAGGGTGCGCACGTCAGGTGACGCGCGGTTCCGCTCGCGCGGACGTCACATCCCCGCCGCGGCGAGGTCCACGTCGATCGCTGCGGCAGTCTCGAGCAGTGCAGGCAGGTGCCGCTCGAGCAGCTCTTCCCGGCTGACGCGCGAGGTCGACGTGGCGACGTTGATCGCGGCGATGACGCGGCCATCTCGGCCGTGCAGGGGCGCCGCGATCGAACGCAGCCCCGGCTCGAGCTCCTCGTCGGCGATCGCCCAGCCCTCGGCCGCCTGCCCCGTCAGCACGTGGCCCATCGAGGTCCGGGCCGCGGGGAATCGGGTGCCGATCGTGATCGCGACATTCATCACCCGACGGACCGCGACGCGGGCCACGTAGACGATGTCGTCGCCGTCGAGGACAGCCGCGGAGACGGACTCGCCGAGTCTGCTCGACAGCTCCTCGAGGTGCGGCTCGACGAGCTCCGGGAGGCTCAGCGCCGACAGGTACGAGAATCCGAGGTCGAGCACGCGCGGGGTGAGCGCGAAGTCTCGACCGTCCGAGCGGACGTAGCCGAGCGTCTGAAGGGTCAGGAGGAATCGCCGCGCCGTCGCGCGGCTGAGCCCCGTCGCCTCGGCGACCTCACTCAGCGTCATCACCGGACGCTCGGCGTCGAATGCGCGGATCACGGCGAGGCCGCGGGCGAGCGACTGGACGAACTCCGTCGACGCCGTCAGCTCCTCGCCGCGAGCCGCGTCAGCCATTCAGCGCTCCAGGACGACGGCGAGCCCCTGCCCGACGCCGATGCAGAGTGCCGCGACCGCGACACCGCCACCGCGCCGCTTGAGCTCATGCGCGGCGTGGCCGACGACACGGCCGCCGGACGCGCCGAGCGGGTGTCCGATCGCGAGCGCGCCGCCGTGGATGTTCACCTTCTCCGGGTCGAGGCCTTCCCACAGGCCGATGCACGCGAGCGCCTGGGAGGCGAAGGCCTCGTTGAGCTCCACGATGTCGACATCCGCCCACGTGCGGCCGGCGCGCGCGAGTGCGCGGTTGGCCGCTTCCACGGGCGCGATCGGGAAGAGGTCGGGGTCGTTGCCGTACCAGCCGCGACCGGTGATGCGCGCGAGCGGCTCGGCGTCGATCGCGCCTTCGGCCGCGAGCAGCACCGCGGAGGCGCCGTCGTTGATCGAGGAGGAGTTGCCCGCGGTCACCGTGCCGTTGCCGTCCTTGGCGAAGAGCGGCTTGAGGCCGGCGAGCTTCTCGAGCGAGGTGTCGGGGCGGATGCCCTCGTCTCGCGCGAGCTCGGCACCGGGGACCTGGACGATCTCGGCGTCGTACATGCCGTCGGCCCAGGCTTTCGCGGCGAGCTGGTGCGAGCGCACGGCGAACTCGTCCTGCGCCTCGCGCGTGATCCCGAACATGCCTGCGGTCTTCTCGGCGGCCTCGCCGTTGGAGATCGTCCAGTGCTTCGGCAGGGCGGGGTTGACCATGCGCCAGCCGATCGAGGTGTTCCACATCGTCTGGTTGCCGACGGCCGGCCACGGCTTCGGCGACTTCTCGACGATGAATGGCGCACGGCTCATCGACTCGACACCGCCGGCGAGGATGATGTCGGCATCCCCTGCCTCGATCGCGCGCGAGCCCTGGATGACGGCCTCGAGGCTCGATCCGCACAGGCGGTTCACGGTGGTGCCGGTGACGCTCGTCGGGAATCCCGCGAGGAGCGCCCCGAATCGGGCGACGTTGCGGTTGTCCTCGCCGGCCTGATTCGCGTCGCCGAAGATGACGTCGCCGATGCGCTCCGGGTCGATGCCGGTGCGCTCGACGATCGCCTTCATGACGACCGCGGCGAGGTCGTCGGGGCGCGTCCCGGAGAGCGCTCCGGCCGCCTTGCCGAACGGCGTGCGGACTGCGTCGTAGACGAATGCTGCGGTCATGCTCCCGCTCCTGTCCCATCGACGAGCTCGAGCCCCGTCATCTCGCGGAGCTCGTCCACGGTCGTGTCTCCGAAGGTCTCGCGCACCGAGAAGCCTTCGGGCGTGACGTCGAAGATCGCGTAGTCGGTGTACACGCGGCTCACGCAGCGGACGCCCGTGAGCGGGTAGGTGCACTCGGCGACGAGCTTCGGGGCACCCGTCTTGGTCAGCAGGTCGGTCATCACGTAGACCGACTTGGCGCCGATGGCGAGGTCCATGGCGCCGCCGATCGCGGGGATGGCGCCTTCCTCACCGGTCGACCAGTTGGCGAGGTCGCCGTTCTGCGCGACCTGGAATGCGCCCATCACGCACACGTCGAGGTGACCGCCGCGCATCATGCCGAAAGAGTCGGCGTGGTGGAAGAACGCGGCACCCGGCACGGTCGTCACGGGCTGCTTGCCCGCGTTGATCAGGTCGGGGTCGATGTGCGCGGGATCCGGCGCGGCGCCCATGCCGAGCAGCCCGTTCTCCGTGTGGAGGAGGATCTCGACGTCCGCGGGGATGTGGTCGGCGACGAGCGTGGGTGCGCCGATGCCGAGGTTCACGATGGATCCCTCGGGGATGTCCTGGGCGACTCGCTTCGCGAGCTCGACTCGTCCGATTCGCGTGGCCATCAGGCTGCCCCTCCCGTCGTGGTCTGCGCTTCCGCGCTGACCGGTACACCGTTGATGTCGACTCCGCCGACGAACTCTCCTCGCTCGTCGAGCCACGGGCGGTATCCGACCGGGACGACGCGGTCCACGAAGATGCTCGGCGTGATGATGTGCTCGGGGTCGAGCGCGCCGACGGGCACGACCTCGTCGACCTGGACGATCGTCGTCGTGGCGGCGGCGGCCATGATGGGGCCGAAGTTGCGCGCGGTCTTGCGGTAGACGAGGTTCCCCAGGCGGTCGGCGCGGAATGCCTGGATGAGCGCGAAGTCCGCCTTGATCGGGTACTCGAGGATGTACTCCCGACCGTCGATGACGCGCGTCTCCTTGCCCTCGGCGATCTGGGTGCCGACGCCCGTCGGGGTGAAGAATGCGCCGATCCCCGCGCCGGCGGCGCGGATGCGCTCGGCGAGGTTGCCCTGGGGGATGATCTCGAGCTCAATCTCGCCGGCGCGGTACTTCTCGTCGAAGTGCCACGAGTCGGACTGACGCGGGAAGGAGCACATGATCTTGCGGACGCGGCCGAGGCCGATGAGTCTCGCGAGACCGACGTCGCCGTTCCCGGCGTTGTTGTTCACGATCGTGAGGTCGGTGACTCCTCTGTCGATGAGCGCATCGATGAGGTCGACCGGCTGACCGGCGCGGCCGAAGCCGCCGATCATGACGGTCGCGCCGTCTTCGATGCCATCGAGGGCCTCATGGATGTCGGGGACGACTTTGTCGATCATTGGCCACCTCGGGGGTATCGGGGATGTTCACGATGCGAACGACAGTTCGCATCACAAACATCGTACTCTCGTGCCGTCAGCAGCACCATGCTCCCCCCTGATCCTCCAGGTCCCCTCCGCATCCGGCACCCGGTCGACAGTTCTCGGCACCGAGCAGTCCCAGGACCATGCACGATGGAATGACGCACGCATTCCAACGATGGAGCTCCACATGACCGCACTCGACCTCGACCGCATCATCACCGGCACCCGCGTCGATGACGCCGTCTTCGCCCTGCGCCCCGACTACCGCGTCGGACTGCTCGTCGTCGACGGCATCGAGCCCGGCGAGAGCGACCAGGTCAGCGAGGCGATGCTCCAGGAGGCCGAATCCGCCGCCCGCGCAGCGCTCGCCGTCGGTCCAGTCACCGACATCCCTCATGTCGCAGCGTGGCGCGAGACGTTCCAGGCCTTCGGAGCGAAGCCCAGCCGATACCGCAGCAGCGTCGAGGCCCTCATCCGTCGCGCTGAAGGCGGGCTCCCCCGCGTCAACCGCCTCACCGACGTCTACAACGCGATCTCCGTGAAGCACCAGATCCCGCTCGGCGGCGAAGACCTCAGCGCCTACGTGGGACTGCCCCAGCTCGTCCGCGCAGCCGGAGGCGAGCCCTTCGACACGTACGCCGATGGCGAGCCCATCATCGAGCACGTCGACGCCGGCGAGGTCATCTGGCGTGATGACGAAGGCGTCACCTGCCGTCGCTGGAACTGGCGCCAGTGCCGCCGGACCCAGCTGACCGATGACACGCGCACCGCGCTCTTCATCCTCGATGTGCTCGAGCCGATCACGGACGCGGCGCTCGAGACCGCGCTCGACGAGCTCCAGGGTGCACTCGAAGGGTTCGGCAGCGAGATCCGCGTCGCCCGCCGCATCATCGGCGCGCCCTGAGCAGCCGCATCGCCCGGCGATCGGGCGGGCGGACTAGGAGAGGATCTCGTTCGCGAGCTTGAACGCCCAGTTCGCGGCCGGAACTCCCGCATAGATCGCCGACTGGAGGATGACCTCCTTGATCTCGTCCGGCGTCAGGCCGTTGCGGAGCGCCGCGCGCACATGCATCGCGAACTCCTCGTGGTGGTTCAGCGCGATGAGCGAGCTGAGGACGGCGATCGAGCGCTCACGACGCTGGAGGCCCGGACGCGACCAAACGTCACCCCACGCCGTGCGAGTGATGAAGTCCTGGAAGTCGGCGGTGAACTCGGTCGTGTTCGCGATCGCGCGATCCACGTGCTCGTCGCCGAGGACGGCGCGGCGGACCGTCATGCCGCCGTCGTAGCGCTGCTCGTCGGACTTGCCGGCCATCGAAACCTCCAGTGGATCAGGCGAAGAACTCGCGAAGTGCGGACGCGACGATCGCCGGCTGCTCAGCCGGCGCGAGGTGCGAGGCATCCTCCACCGGGAAGACCCGACCGTGCTGCACGCCGTTGGCGATCTCCTCCGCGTGCTCGCGCGTCGTCACCGTGTCGTACTCGCCGTAGATCGCGAGCACCGGGACCTCGATCTCGCCGAGGCGGTCGCGCACGTCGTACTCGCCGAGCGCCTCGGCGACGAGCGCGTAGTTCTCATCATCGGCATCCGCGAGCGTGTGCAGCAGACGACCCGTGATGTACTGGCGCTTGCCCATGCTCTCCGGGGCGAACCAGCGCTGCGCCGACGGCACGACGAGCGACGACGTCGACTGGGTGCGGACGTGGCTCGCGCGCTCCGCCCACGACTCGCGGGTGCCGATCTTGGCACCCGAGCAGACGATCGCGAACGCGTCGAATGCCCCTGGGAAGCCGATCGCCGCCTCGAGGCCGATCGCGCCGCCGACCGAGACACCTGCCCAGTAGGCCTTGCTGCCGCCGAGCTCCCTGCGGAGGTTCACGACCGCCTCGGCGATCTCGGCGAGCGAGAACGGCTCCGTGGCCTTCGGCGACTGACCGTGGCCGGGCAGATCCCACGAGACGATGCGGAAGCGGTCGGCGAGGATCGGGATGACGTCCCCCCAGAGCACCGCGCTCGCCGTGCCGAGCGACGGTCCAAGCAGCAGGAGCGGGCCGCTCGTCGACGACTCATGCGCGATCGCCTGGATCTGAGGGACAGTCATGATGCTCTGCTCCGTTCGATAGCTTCTGCTCGAGCGACGGCGCGGTCGACGACCGCGGTCGCGAATCCGATGTATCCCGTCGGGTCGAGAAGCGCCGGGACGTCGACGCCGATCAGCGCTGGCTCGGCCCGCAGCAGCTCGGCGAGGTCCTCCCCCTTGCCCGCGAGGTCGATGATCTCCTGCACCCGTGCGCGGCCGATGAATGGCGCGGCGACGAGCATGACGCGCTCGCTCATGACGGCCCCGCCGCCGAGCGCGAGGTTCCGCGCGACCGCCGCCTCGTCGACGCGGAGCCCCTCCGCGAGGTCCGCGGCGTGCGCGGCTGCGCCGAGGGCGAGCCGCAGGAGCTCCCGCAGCGCTGGCCATTCGGCATGCCAGGCACCGTCGGGACGCTCGTCGACCGCGGTCGCCGCACTCACGTGGAGCGTCGCGGCGAGCTGGGGCGCACGGAGCGAGGCGGAGCGCACGAGGACGCTGCGCACCGGGTTCTGCTTCTGCGGCATCGCCGAGGACCCGCCGCCGCTCGGCTCGAAGAGCTCGCCGATCTCGGTGCGGGTGAGCGTCGCGACATCCGTGGCGATGCGGCCGAGCGCGTCGGTGGCTCGCGTGATCGCGTCACCGAGCCTGGTGATCGCCGTGCGGCGCGTGTGCCACGGCGCGTCGTAGCCCGCGAGCCCGAGCGCGGAGGCGAACGCGGCAGGCACCTGCGCGGCGCGCTCGACCCCGAGCGACTCCACGAGGACTGCGAGCGTGCCAGCTGCGCCGCCGAGCTGGGCGGGCAGCGTGGATCGCGCGAGCTCGTCTCTCGCGTCGGCGACCTGCCACAGCCAGTCGGCGAATCGCGCGCCCACGGTCGTGGGGACGGCGTGCTGCGTCAGCGTGCGGGCCACCGCGGGGGTCTCACGGTACTGCTTGGCAAGACGAGCGAGTGCCGCGATGACACGGTCGAGATCATCGATGATCTGCGCCGTCGCGCGATGGGCGACGACCGCGAGCGCCGAGTCGACGATGTCCTGGCTCGTCGCGCCGCGATGGACCCACAGTCCGGTCTCCGCGTCGACGGCTGCGCGCATGCGCTTGACGAGCGGGATGACCGGGTTCCCGTCTGAGACCGCCTCCGCGGCGAGTTCAGCCGGGTCGATGTCGAGCGATGCCGAGGCGCGCTCGATCGCAGCCACAGCCTCGAACGGTGCTACACCGATCGAGCCGAGCGTGCGAACGAGCGCGACCTCGACAGCCACCATCGCGGCGACGATCTCAGCATCGGAGACGATCCGGTCATGGCCGACGCTGACGGGATTCAGCAGGCCAGTGTCGACGACCGGGGTCGGCTCCGAGTCAGTAGGCAAGGAAGACGGTCTCCTTCTCACCCTGCATGTAGATGTCGTGCACCAGGTGGCCGTCGGCCGTCCTGGTTGCGATGAGCGTAGCGCGCTCCTGCGGAGTGAGGCTCTGCAGGAACGGGTCTGCCGCCAGAAGCTCCTCGTCGTCCGGCAGGTAGATGCGGGTGTGGAGCTTGTTCGGCAGACCGCGGGCGAAGATCACGACCGCGAAGTACGGCGCCTTGCCCTCGACCGACCCCGGGTTGCGGGTCCAGAAGTGGAAGCGGCCGTCGTCAGCGGTCGCGCAGCGACCCCAGCCGGTGAAGCCGAAGTCGTCGCGGTGCAGCGAGCCGCGGGTCGTGGGGATCGTGCCATCGGAGTCCGCACCCCAGATCTCGACGAGGCAGTCCGGGATCGCGTAGCCCTCGCCGTCGTGCACGTGGCCCTCGAGGTGGACCGCCCCCGGCGAGAACGGCGGGACGATGCGGTTGTCACCTTCGTACTGAAGGCCGAACTTGAAGAACGGGCCGATCGTCTGGCCCGGCGTCCCGCGGAGCATCCCGCCGGTGGACTCCTTCTCGATGCGCGTCATCAGTGGTCTCCCTCAGGCTCGAACCAGGTGGCGTGCTTGCCCGTGAGCACGATGTCCCAGCGGAAGCCGAGCATGAACTCAGGACTGGTCAGGTCGTGATCGTAGGTCGCGACGAGGCGGTCGCGGTCGCGCTGGTCCGGGATCGACTGGTAGATCGGGTCGAGCGCGAAGAGCGGGTCACCCGGGAAGTAGCACTGGGTGACGAGTCGCTGCGTGAAGGCGGTGCCGAACAGCGAGAAGTGGATGTGGGCGGGACGCCACGCGTTCACGTGGTTCTTCCAGGGGTAGGCGCCCGGCTTGATGGTGATGAACTTGTACCAGCCCTGGTCGTCCGTGATGCAGCGGCCGGCGCCGGTGAAGTTCGGGTCGAGCGGGGCCGGGTGCTGGTCGCGCTGGTGGATGTAGCGGCCGGCGGCATTCGCCTGCCAGATCTCGACGAGCTGGTTGCGGACCGGACGTCCCCATCCGTCGAGGACGCGGCCGGTGATCACCATGCGCTGGCCGAGCGGCTCACCCGAGTGCTGGAGCGTGAGGTCCGACTCGATCTCGGCGACGTCGAGCTGGCCGAAGGCGGGGCTCCAGCGCTCGATGGTCTCCGGGTCGACGAGCTTCGGGTTCTTCGTCGGGTGGCGCAGGATGCTCGAGCGGTACGGCGGGAAGTCGTAGAGGGTGGCACCCTCGGTGCGCTGCCCCTCGGCGCTCTCCTTCTCCCACCGGGCGAGCGTGCGCTCCTGGATCTCCTTGATCTCCGCGTTGATCTGCGTCTGCGACGCCTGGTCAGGCGCGGCGAGCAGACTTTCAGGCTTGTGGGCGCGAACTTCTTCGGCCATATCGTCTCCCTCGACTGCGTGGTCTCGGATGAGTGTGACAGGGTGGACGCACGGTCCGGTCAAGATTCCCGATGAATGAGAAGGTGGGCACATGGCGAACTCCCCCTCCGGCGAGACGATGATCGACCGCGTCGTGCGCATTCTCGGAAGCTTCGACTCATCGCACACCGACTTCACGCCGACCGAGATCGGACGGCGGTCCGGGCTGCCCATCTCCACAGCCCACCGTATCGTCGGCGACCTCACCGCCGCGGGCCTCCTCGAGCGCAACGCCGAGGGCCGCGTCCGCATCGGCATGCGGCTGTGGGAGCTCACAACTCGAGGCTCGCGGGCCCTCGCGCTCCGCCAGGCCGCGCTCCCCCACATGGAGCGAGTCCAGGAGGCCACCGGCGAGCACACGCAGCTCGGCGTGCTCGACGGCGACGAGGTCCTCCTCATCGAGCTGCTCTCGGCACCCGACGCAGTGTCAAACGTCGCCGCCGTCGCGAGCCGCCTTCCGCTCCACGCCTCATCATCCGGGCTCATCCTCCTCGCGTACGGCCGGCAGTCGCTCCGCGACCGCGTGCTCTCGCGTCCTCTCCCGGCAGTCGGCCCCGCGACGATCACCGACCGCGCGACGCTCGAGCGCCGCCTCCAGCGCGTCCGCGCCGACGGGTACGCGGTGCTCGCCGGCTCGATCGAGTCCGTCTCGACCGGCATCGCGGTCCCGGTGCTCGACCGGGCCGGGACGACCGTCGCCGCGCTGTCCGCCGTCGTCCCGGTGAACTGGTCGCGGCAGCGGGAGACGATCACCCTGCTCAAGTCGGCCGCGGCGGACATCACCTCGGCGATCGCCGACTACGGCATTCTCAGCCACTGAATCCCCACATCACCCCGCATCGACGAGGATGGGCACATGGCCGGTGGAGCGAAGGACGACCGCGGCGTCGCCCGGCGCCTGCTCGACGTCCTCGCGGCGTTCGAGCGCGATGATGCCCCCGCGCTCACGCTCACGCAGATCGCGGACCGCGCCTCGCTGCCGATGGCCACAGCGCACCGCATCGTGAGGGAACTCACCGATTGGGGGGCGCTCGAGCACACCTCGGATGGCGCCATCCGGCTCGGGCGGCGGCTGTGGCGGCTTGGGACCAGGTACCCGCCGGCGCGCACGCTCCGCCAGGTCGCGCTGCCGTTCCTCGAGGACCTTCTCGCGCTGACGCGGCAGAACGTCCAGATCGCGATCCGCGATGGGCTCGCCGCGCTGTATGTCGAGCGGCTCACGTCGCGGGACTCGGTGGATGTCATCGCGGACGTCGGCCGCCGGCTCCCGCTGCACTCGACCGGGGTCGGGCTCGTGCTCCTCGCGCACGGCCCTGCGGATCTGCTCGACCAGGTCGTCGCGGCGGGACCGAAGCGCTACCTGGAGGCCACGATGACGACGGCGGCGGAGCTGCGCCCGAGACTCGATCGCATCCGCCGCGAGGGCATCGCCCTGACGCGGGACGAGATGACGCTCGGGTCGGCCTCGATCGCCGCTCCCGTGCGCGACGCGAAAGGCAGCGTGGTCGCCGCGCTGTCGATCATCATCCCGAGCTCGCAGCAGCCGGAGCCGCGCTACGAGCTCGCGGTGCGCCTCGCCGCGACGGGGATCTCCCGTGCACTCGGCTGGTCGCCCTGACGTTCCGCTGAGTGGAATCCGGGTCGCGCGCGCGTCCTCCGCTGTCGCAAGGTGCCCTGGTCCCACGCAAAGGAGCACATGAACATGTCGGAAGCCACGAAGACCCAGGTGGCCATCATCGGGGCTGGCCCCGCAGGCCTTCTCCTCTCCGCTCTCCTCCACAAGGAGGGCATCGACTCGATCGTCTTCGACTCGCGCTCGCGCGAGGAGATCGAGCAGACCATCCGCGCAGGCATCCTCGAGCAGGGGACCGTCGAGATCCTCCGCGAGGTCGGCGGCTCCCGGGTCGACACCGTCGGCGCCCGCCACGACGGCATCGAGCTTCGCTTCAACGGCGTCGGCCACCGCATCGACTTCCAGGGCCTCGTCGGCCGCTCCGTCTGGCTCTACCCGCAGCACGAAGCCCTCATCGACCTGATCGCCCTCCGACTCGAGCAGGGCGGCGATATCCGCTTCGGATGGACCGCGATCGCCGCGACCGACGTCGAGACCGACTCGCCGAAGGTCCTCGTCGAGGACCCCGAGGGCCGTCGCGTCGAGATCTCCGCCGACATGGTCGTCGGCGCCGACGGCTCGCGGTCGGTCATCCGCGAGGCCGTGACCGGCTCGCTGACCGGCGGGTACTTCCGCGAGTACCCGTTCGCATGGTTCGGCATCCTCTGCGAGGCTCCGCCGAGCGCCGAGGAGCTCATCTACTCGACCTCCGACCGCGGATTCGCGCTCATCTCGCAGCGATCGCCGAAGGTCCAGCGCATGTACCTGCAGTGCGACCCCGAGATGGATCCCGAATCCATGAGCGAGCGGGAGATCTGGGACGAGCTGCAGGCCCGCGTGGGCGGCGGCCTGAAGGAGGGCCCCATCTTCAAGCGCGATGTCCTGCGCTTCCGCTCCTTCGTCGCGCATGAGCTCCGCAAGGGACGCGCCGCGCTCGTCGGCGATGCGGCGCACACCGTCCCGCCGACCGGCGCGAAGGGCATGAACCTCGCCGTCGCCGACGTCGTCGTCCTCAACCGCGCGATCCAGGCCCTCATCAAGGAGGGCTCGGAAGCGCTCCTCGACGAGTACGTCGAGGCCGTCTCCCACCGCATCTGGAAGGCGCAGCACTTCTCGTGGTGGATGACCTCGATGCTCCACTCGGCGCCCGACGCGACCGACTTCGACGAGCGACGCCGCATCGGCGAGCTCACCTCCGTCGTCGAGTCGCAGGCTGGCAGCACCTACCTCGCCGAGGCGTACACGGGTTGGCCGCTCGCCTGATTGCTCCCTGAGCGGATCTAACAGCGCTCGCTCCTGTCGGGTGACTCCCCGGCAGGAGCGAGCGCTTCTGCTTCTGCGCCATCCGCGCTTTCATCTCATGCGTAAGACATCGATCGATACTCAGGAAACCTGATAATCTCTGACCCAATCTCGCACGACGCGACTGCGAAGGAGCACTCATGTCTATCTCTCTGGCCGGCAAGGTGGCCATCGTCACCGGCAGCGGTGCCGGTCTCGGCGCCGCGTACGCAAAGGCACTCGCCAAGGCTGGCGCAGCTGTCGTCGTCAACGACGTCTCCGCAGCGGCAGCCGCGGGCGTCGTCGACGAGATCAAGGCCGCGGGCGGCCAGGCCGTCGCGGTCGTCGCGCCCGTCGGCACCTCCGAGGTCGCCCAGCAGCTCGTCGACACCGCGGTGAACGAGCTCGGCGGACTCGACATCCTCGTGACCAACGCTGGCATCCTCCGCGACAAGTCGCTCCTCAAGATGACCGACGAGGACTTCGACGCGGTCATCCACGTCCACCTCCGCGGCACGTTCACCACCGTCCGCGCCGCGTACGCCTACTTCAAGGAGCAGGGCAAGCCGGGTCGCATCATCTCGATCGGCTCCCCGACGGGTCAGCGCGGCAACTTCGGCCAGACCAACTACGCCGCCGCCAAGGCTGGCATCGTCGGCATGATCCGCACGTGGGCGATCGAGATGAAGAAGGCCGGCGTCACCGCCAACGCCGTCATCCCCGTCGCCGCGACCGCGATGACGAAGACGATCCCCTACTTCGCCGCCGCCGTCGAGGCGACCGAGCGCGGCGAGGCGATGCCCGCGTTCTTCCGCCACGACCTCGGCTTCGGCACCCCCGAGGACGTCGCCGGCCTCATCGTGTACCTCGCCTCGGATGAGGCCGCGGGCGTCACGGGCCAGGCGATCGGAGTCGGCGGCGACCGCCTCCAGATCTGGACCCACCCCGAGGTCCTCGCCTCGTACTACCACGAGGGCGGCTGGACGGCCGACGACATCGCGAACGAGCTCGGCGACGAGCTCCAGTCCAAGCTCCAGTCGGTCGGCGAGGCCCCGTGGCCGCCGCTCCCGCCGGAGCTCGACCGCTCGCAGGGCTGATCTCGCGCATCATGTATCGCCCCGAGATCGACCTCGACGCGATCACCGCGATCGACACGCACGTCCACATCGAGATCGATGACCACGGTCACCGCTCGCTGCCGGACGCGCTCGCCGAGGCGGCGTCGAAGTACTTCAAGACGGACGGGATGACGCCCGACCTCGCCGGTGTCGCGCAGTACTACCGCGAGCGGCACATGGCGGCCGTCGTCTTCACGGTCGACTCCCGCACGGCCCTCGGTCACCCGCCGATCAGCTCGGCGGACATCATCGACCAGGCCGCGGACCAGGCCGATGTGCTCATCCCGTTCGGCTCGATCGACCCGCTCATGGGCCAGGCCGCGATCGACCTCGCCTACGAGCTCGTGCGGGACCACGGAGCGCGCGGATTCAAGCTGCACCCGACCGTCCAGGGATTCGACCCCGCCGACGAGTCGATGGAGCCGATGTGGGCGGCACTCGAGGACCTCGGCGTCCCTGTCGTCGTCCACACAGGCCAGACGGGCATCGGCGCCGGCACGAGGGGCGGCGGCGGATTCCGCCTCGAGCTGTCGAACCCGATGAAGCTCGACGCCGTGCTCGCCGCTCACCCAGGACTGGACATCATCCTCGCGCACCCGAGCGTGCCGTGGGTCGACGAGCAGATCTCCGTCGTCACGCACAAGGCGAACGCGTGGATCGACCTGTCCGGCTGGAGCCCGAAGTACTTCCCGCCGCAGCTCGTGCGCGCAGCGAACTCGTACCTGCGCGATCGGGTGCTCTTCGGAAGCGACTTCCCGCTGCTCACCCCGGAGCGCTGGCTCAGCGACTTCGCCGCACTCGAGCTCAAGGACGAAGTGCGGCCCCTCATCCTCAAAGACAACGCAGTACGACTCCTCGGGCTCGCAGCGGCGTAGCGCGACCCGTATCGAAAGGAACAACCATGGCCAACGTCAGTGTCACCGTCGCTGAGCTCCCCACGCTCGAGGGCAAGGAGCTCGGCTCGTCCTCGTGGCTCGAGATCAGCCAGGACCGCATCAACCTCTTCGCCGACGCGACCGATGACCACCAGTACATTCACGTCGACCCGGAGCGCGCGAAGGACAGCCCCTTCGGCGGCACCATCGCGCACGGCTTCCTGACGCTCTCGCTCTTCATCCCGATGTGGACGGAGATCCTCGAAGTCACCGACGCCTCCACTTTCGTCAACTACGGCCTGGACAAGGTCCGCTTCACCTCGCCGGTCCCCGCGGGCTCGAAGGTGCGCCTCACCGCCACCCTCAAGACCGTCGCCGAGGTCAAGGGCGGCTACCAGCTGCACGTCGACGGCATCATCGAGATCGAAGGTCAGGAGCGCCCCGCTGTCGTGATCGAGTCGATCTCGCGCGTCTACGCCTGACCCCGATGATTCCAGAGGGCATCGGCACCTGGATTCGTCGTCGCGCAGTCCGCTCCCGCGGATTCGACGCGATCGTGTTCCGCGATGAGGCGACCACCTACGAGGCGCTCGCCGACCGCATCGACCGCCTCGCCGCCGCGCTCCGCGAGCGCGGCGTCGAGCGCGGCGATCGCGTCGCCTATCTCGGCAACAACCACCCGTCGCTCATCGAGACGATGTTCGCCTCGACGATGCTCGGCGCGATCTTCGTCCCGCTCAACACGAGGCTGAGCGTCCCCGAGCTCGAGTTCCAGCTCGGCGACTCGGGCGCGAAGGTGCTCGTGTCGACGGCGGCGCTCGAGACGCTCGCGGCGGGAGCGACGGAAGGCCGCGAGATCCGGCGCATCGTCGTCTCCGAGAAGGCGGCAGGTCCCGCCGCGGTCGACGGCACCGAGGACTTCGAGTCGCTCATCGCCGGCACCGCGCCGCTCAGCGTCGAGGACACCCCATACGTGACGCTCGACGAGCCCGCGCTCATCATCTACACGTCCGGCACCACCGGAAAGCCGAAGGGCGCGATCCTCACCCACGGCAACGTCACGTGGAACTCCTTCAACGCGATCGTCGACTACGACGTCACGAGCAGGACGCGGCAGCTCATCATCTCGCCGCTGTTCCACGTCGCGTCGCTCGGCATGGGCTGCCTCCCGACCTTCCTCAAGGGCGGGACCCTGCTCCTGCAGGAGCGCTTCGTCCCGGCGGAGGCGCTCAAGGCGATCCAGGACTTCAAGGCGACGCACATCTCGGGCGTCCCGACCACGTACCAGCTCATGATGGAAGACCCGGCGTGGGAGACGACCGACATCTCCTCGCTCGAGTCGATGACGTGCGGCGGCTCCGCCGTCCCCGCGAAGGTCATCGAGGCGTACGCGAAGCGCGGCCTCGCCTTCTCCGGTGGCTACGGCATGACGGAGACCTCCCCCGGCATCGTCCTCATGCCGCCGTGGCATGCCGACGACCACCCGGGCGCGAGCGGCCTGCACCACTTCTTCACGAAGTTCCGCATCCGCAACACCGAGACCGGCGAGCTGGTCGGGCCCGGCGAGCGCGGCGAGATCGAGGCATTCGGACCGAATGTCACGATCGGCTACTGGAACCGCCCCGACGCGACCGCCGACTCGTTCACCGAGGACGGGTGGTTCAAGACGGGCGACATCGGCTACACGGATGAGGACGGGTTCCTCACGATCGCCGACCGCGTGAAGGACATGATCATCTCCGGCGGCGAGAACATCTACTCCGCCGAGGTCGAGCTCGCGATCGCCGCGATCGAAGGCGTCACCGGTGTCGCCGTCGTCGGCGTCCCCGACGAGCGCTGGGGCGAGGCGCCCCACGCCGTGGTGACCCTCGCACCGGGAGCGAGCCTCACGACCGAGTACATGGTCGAGTTCCTCTCGCAGCGCCTCGCGCGCTACAAGGTCCCGAAGACGCTCGAGATCGTCGACGAGCTCCCGCGGACCGCGAGCGGCAAGGTGCAGAAGGCGATCCTCCGCGAGCGCGCCATCTCCGCGCGATCCTGACAGACCGTCCAGATCGGCGCCGACCCCACTGGGGCGGCGCCGATCTGCATGTCAGCCCGATCAGCCAGAGCACCGCGACCGCGCGATGCCGTGGAGAAGCGAAGGGACTCGGCGAATCCGAGCGTCAGCGCTCCCCGAAGACCTTGCCCCGCCCCTTCAGCAGGATGCCGATGAGCGCGAGGCCCAGCAGCGTCGCCAGCATGAGGATGATCGACGACTCCCAGCCGCCCGTCACCTCGTGGAGCCAGCCGAACACGACCGGACCGATCGCCGCGATCACATACCCGACCCCCTGCGACATGCCCGACAGCGCCGAAGCAGTCGAGTGGTCGCCCGCGCGCTCCGTGATGTACGTCAGCGCCATCGCGAGCGTCGCGCCACCGCTCACGCTCATCGCGCACACCCACAGCGGCAGCAGCTGCGGAGCGACGAGCAGCCCGATGCCCGCGACCACCGAGATGAGCGGCAGCAGCGCAGGCACCCACGGGCCGATCTTGGAGCGCAGCAGGAACGGCAGCAGGAGACTGCCCGGAATGCCGAAGATCTGCAGGAGCATGACCTCGAAGCCCGCCTGCGTCTCCGAGTTGCCGAACGAGATCGACATCGGAGACAGCCACGTCACGAACATGTAGAACTGCACGGCCTGGAGCCCCATGTACGCGGCGACGAGCCACGCGACCCGGTCGGTCCACACCGTCCTGCGGCGCCCGGAGGCGTGTCGAGGCTGGACGGGCACCGCCTCGGGATCCGTGTCGACGCCGCGGAAGCCCGGGCGCTCCGCGACGACCCACAGGATGATCGCGAGCGGCAGGAGCGCGCCCGACGCGAGCAGCGCGATGCGCCACCCCGCCTCAGCACCGCCGATCTCGATCTGCGAGATCGGGACGACGAATCCGGACACGAGGGCGCCGACGCCCACCATGAGCGCCGTGTAGATGCCGGTGACACCAGCCGCGCGGTCGGGGAAGTCGCGCTTCACGACCGCCGGCATGAGGACATTCGCCAGCGCGAGGGCCAGGCCGATCAGGATCGTGCCGACCCACAGACCCCACTCCATCGGAATCACCGAGCGGATCGCGGTGCCCGCCGTGAGGATGATGAGCGACCAGAACATCGTCGCCGACAGGCCCACCCTGCGGCTCACCGCGTGTGCGAACGGCGAGACGAGAGCCCACAGCAGCAGCGGCACCGACGCGAGGAAGCCCATCCCCGGCACCGAGATCCCCGTGTCGGCGCGGATCTGCTCGACGAGGGGACCCACCCCCGCGATAGACACGCGCATGTTGGCTGCGACGACATAGATCGCGGCGAGGAGGAGCCATCGCGCGCTGCGGACAGAAAGATCGCGCGAACTCATCCTGGGATCGTAACCAGAGCGCGAAGCGGCATGCCGAAAGACCTATCACTGAACGGAATGTCTCGGTGATCGCGGATTCGCGACCGCACGAGGCATGAGGTAGACACATAGGGCGCCGTCAACCCCCGGCGCCCTGGACGGCATGCCACCTCTCGACTCCGCGCAACCGAAACCCGCGTCGACCCCCGCACCGAAGCGCCGCATCGCGCTCCTCATCCTCGTCGGGACCATGACGGCGCTCGGCCCGCTCGGGACCGACACCTACCTGCCCGCGCTCCCCGCCGTCGTCGATCACCTCGAGGCGACGGACGCGCACGGTCAGTCCACGCTCGCCATCTACCTGCTCGGGCTCGGACTCGGGCAGCTCATCTGGGGACCGCTCAGCGACCGGGTGGGACGGCGAGCGCCGCTGATCATCGGACTCACGGCATTCACCCTCGCCGCGGTCGCGTGCGCCTTCGCGCCGAGCATGGTCGTCCTCATCCTCGCGCGGCTCCTCATGGGCATCAGCGGCTCCGCAGGCGTCGTGATCTCGCGCGCGATCGTCCGCGACCTGTATGAGGGACCGAAGCTCGCGCAGATCTTCGCGCGACTCACCATCGTCTTCGCCATCGCGCCGATCATCGGACCGCTCTTCGGCGCCTTCCTGCTGCAGTTCACCGACTGGCGCGGGACATTCATCGCGCTCGCCGGAGTCGGCGTCGCCCTCGTGCTCGCCGCACTCGCCATCGTCCCCGAGACGCTCACCGAGGACCGCAAGGTCGTCGCGGGTCGCGCCGCCCAGCTCGAGGCATGGGGCTCGGTGATCCGACACGCGCGATTCCGCCTCTACGTCGCGATCCTCGTGCTCGTGTGCGCGGGCATGTACCTGTACGTGACCTTCGCCTCGCTCGTCCTGCAGGGCGAGTGGGGCATCACCGAATGGCAGTTCGGCCTGATCTTCGGCATCAACGCGATCGCCGTCCTCACCGGCGGGCAGTTCACCGCGTGGCTCGTCAAGCGCGTCCCCGGCGACCGGATCCTCATCGTCGCGCTCAGCGCCAACATCGTCATCACCGGGCTCGTGCTGTGGGGCGCCGTCGGGCACTGGCCGATCGAGTGGTTCGATGCGGTCATCTGGCTGTTCGTCTTCCAGGTGAGCATCAGCCAGCCGCTCACGATCGCGCTCGCGCTCGCCCCCTTCGCGAAGGGCGCCGGCACCGCCGCCGCCGTCCAGGGCGCGGTGCAGTTCACGATCGGCTCCGTCGTGCCGATGATCATCGCCGCGATCTGGGGCACGAGCGGCATCGTCATGGGCGTGAGCCTCGTCGCGCTCGGCATCGCCGCGCTCCTCGTCGCCGTCATCGGCATCCGCACGCTCGGACGACGCGAGCGCGAGGCGATCGACGACACCGCGGAAGGCGAGGAGCAGTAGCGACCGACCCCCGGGCCGGGCGTCAGCTGAGCGCGCGGGAGATGATCGCGGACAGCTCGAGTGGGAGCTGCTCCTGCACATTGTGCCCGCTCGGCACCTCGACGACCTCGGCGCGCGGGACGCGCTCCCGGAACTCCTGCACGACCGGCGGCGCGAGGAACCCGTCGGTCGCACGCACGAGCAGCGTCGGGACAGCGCTCCGCTCGAGCGCCGGCCACAGCGATGAGAAGTCGAGGTCGAACGACACCCCCTGCGGCGGGCTGCCGAAGTGATGCTTGAAGACCACCTTGCCGTCCTCGCGGACGCGCGTGTTGAAAATGACGCCGCGCATGAGCGCGTCCCGATCCGAGCCGATGCCCGCCGCGATCGCGAGCTCCACGATCTGCTCACGGGAATCGAACTCGAGCGGCCCCGACAGGAACGCCATGAGCTGCTGGGCGTCCTCGCGTCGAAGGCCCGGCGTGATGTCGACCAGGATGAGACGCTCGACGAGCTCCGGGCGGGACTCCAGGAGCGCGATCGCCGTCATGCCGCCGAGCGAATGCCCGACGATGACCTGGGGCACGTGCGGGACGAGCTGGTCGAGCGCCGCCGCCACGGCACGCGCATTGGTCCTCGGCGAATAGTCGAAGTCGTCGCGCCACGAGGAATCGCCGTGACCGGGCAGGTCGAGCGCGAGCGCGGGACGTCCGAGCGACAGGATCGCGCCGTCCCAGGTGTGGGCGTTGAGCGCGGCACCATGCAGGAAGGCGATGCGCTGCTCGCTCGCCCAGACGAGCGCACTCAGCCGCGCACCGGCAGGATCAGCGAGCGGAACGTCGACGCGCTCCACGTGCGGCACATCACCCGGCATTCCAAGTGCATCGGCCTCATCCACGATGAGATCGAACTCGGACTCGCCGTGAGCCATCACCGCTCCTGACCGGGGCTCCCCTCCAGTCTCAGCGCGCGTCCTTGCGATCGCTGTCGTGGTCCCCTGGTGCCGCCTCGGAGAATCGAACTCCGGACCTATTCATTACGAGTGAATCGCTCTGCCGACTGAGCTAAGGCGGCGTACCCTTGCGGGCCGAAGGAGAGTCTAACGGATGCTGAGGCATGCCGTGTGCAACTCTCCGCCAAGTCGATGCGGCGGCGCCAGGCGCTCCCCGCGGGTGGAGGATGGACAGATGGAACAGCGCGCACTCGGCCGGACCGGCCGACAGGTCTCGATCGTCGGAGTCGGCACATGGCAGCTCGGCGCCGACTGGGGCGAGGTGAGCGAGCAGGACGCCCTCGCGGTGCTCGACGCCTCCGCGGCGGCCGGTGTCACGATCTTCGACACCGCGGATGTCTACGGCGACGGCCGCAGCGAGACGATCATCGGGCGCTGGCTGAAGGCCAACCCCGCCTGGAGCGGCACCGTCATCACCAAGATGGGTCGCCGCCTCCCCGCGCAGGTCCACGAGGGCTACTCCCCTGAGAACTTCCGCACCTGGATCGACCGTTCGCGCCGCAACCTCGGCCTCGACACCATCCCGCTCGTGCAGCTCCACTGCCCGCCGTCGAGCGTGTACGGCGATGCCGCCGTGTACGACGCCCTCGACGCGCTCGTCGCCGACGGCTCCATCGCCGCGTACGGTGTCTCCGTCGAGAAGGTCTCCGAAGCGCTCGAGGCGATCTCGCACCCCGGCGTGCAGAGCGTCCAGATCATCCTCAACGCCTTCCGCCTCAAGCCGCTCGACGAGGTCCTCCCCGCGGCGATCGACGCCGAGACCGCGATCATCGCGCGCGTCCCGCTCGCCTCGGGGCTCCTGAGCGGCCGCTACGACACGACCACCCAGTTCGCGCCCGACGACCACCGCAGCTACAACCGCCACGGCGAGGCATTCGACGTGGGCGAGACCTTCTCCGGTGTCGACTTCGCGACCGGCGTCGAGGCGGCGCGCGAGTTCGTCGCGCTCGTCGCGGACCACGTGCCGGGCGCCACGCCTGCGCAGGCTGCGATCGCATGGGTCGCCGCACAGCGAGGGGTCACGACCGTCATCCCCGGCGCCCGCTCCGTGCAGCAGGCCGAGGCGAATGCCGCCGCCGGGTCGGTCACGGTGCCCCAGGCATTCCTCGATGCGGTCCGCGACCTGTACGACCGTCGCATCCGCGCATCCGTCCACGACCGGTGGTGAGCTCGCGTCAGCGGCGGGTGTGCACCCGTCGCTGACGGGCCGCGGTCACCGGCCGCTCAGCGGCAGAAGAGGTCCTGCGATGGCAGCGTGCCGTTGATCAGGTAGTTGTCGACGGTGTCGACCACGCACTCATCGCCGCCGCTCCCACGGTACGCGAGGTGGCCTTCGCCGTCGTACGACAGCAGGAACGCGTTGTCGAGCTGCTCGGCGAGCTTGACGCCGTTCTCATACGGGGTGGCCGGGTCGCCCGTGGTCGACACGATGAGGATCGTGGGGGTGCCTTCGCCCTTCACGACGCGCGGCCAGTAGCCGTCCGCAGGGTAGGGCCAGCTGCCGCAGATCGGGTCCGGGAAGATGGGCATCGACGGGTCGTGGGTCGTCGGCGCCGCCTGCGCATACGCCTCGGACTGCTGGCCGAGCACACGCGGGTCGGTCTCGACCGCCCAGTCGGAGCAGGAGATCGCGGTGAACGCGTCGTAGAAGTTGTCCGGGTAGCCGACACCCGGCACGAACTGGAAGTAGCTGTCCGAGAGGTAGAACGCTGTGTCGGTCGAGATCGTCGGAGCGAGGAGCTCCGCGAACATCTCCGCGAGATCCGGCCACATGCGCTCCGAGTAGAGCGCCGAGGCGATCGCGGTGCTCACGACACCGCCGTCGAGCCAGCGGTCGTCACGCGGATCGGTCGCGCGGACGGGGTTGCGATTCAGGTCGACGATCAGGCGGTTGATCTCGCGCTTCGCCGCCTCGGTGCCCGAGGTGAACGGGCAGGTCGCGAGCGTCAGGCGCGGGCAGGCGTCGAGGAAGTTCGTGAGCGCGAGCTCGAAGCCTCGCTGCTGGCCCAGCACGAGCTCGAACAGCCCCGTGGAGGTGTCCATGACGCCGTCGAGGACCATGCGACCGACCCGCTCGGGGAAGGCGTCGATGTAGGCCTGCCCGAGCATGGTGCCGTACGACCAGCCGAAGTAGTTCAGCCGCTCGTCGCCGACGAGGGCGCGCATGAGGTCGAGGTCTCGTGCGGTGTCGATCGTGCGGATGAACTGGAGATCGGCGGAGTGCTCCTCGCACGCCTCCACATAGTCGACGGCAGCCTCCTGGACCTCCTCGATGTACTCGGCGGGGTCCTCGTGCCAGGAGTGGTCCGGCATCCCGTACAGCCACTCCTCGATGTCGTCCGGGTCCGTGTAGCACTGCACCGGGAGCGTGTCGCCGGTGCCGCGCGGGTCGAAACCGATGATGTCGAACCGCGCGACGAGCGCCGGGCTGAAGAAGTAGTTCCAGTAGTCCTCGATGTAGTCGGTGCCCGCGGCACCGGGACCGCCGAAGTTCGCGAACAGCGACCCGACCTTCCCCGCGGTGGCGCGGTGGCGGTTCATGGCGATCGTGATGTCGTCGCCCGCGTCGGGGTGATCCCAGTCGAGCGGGGCGATGACCTTCGCACACTCGATCTCGTACCCGCACTCCTCCCAGTGGATCGTCTGCGAGTAGTAGCGCTCGACGCCGGACGGCGCTGCGGTCGGGGTGCTCGATGGCGACGCGGTCGGCTCCGGCGCGCCATTCAACGGGTGCCCGAGCGGGAATCCGGGTGTGACCACGCACGCGGAGAGCACGAGCGCGGCGATGCCGATGGCCGCCGTGGCAGACATGAGCCGTGCGAGTCGCCGAGTCATGCGGTGGAGCCTATCGAGGGCTGGCTCGGAACATCATGGCCATCGCTTCGAGCGCCAGCAGCGGCGGGACGTTCCCGTCGATGCGGTGACGCGCCTCGGTGATCGCGTCGAGCGCGGCGAGCGCGGCCTGCGGCGTCGTGCGCTCGGCGGCGGTGCGGATGAGGCGATCGAACTCGCGATTCACCAGGGCGTCCTCGACCCCCAGGCGCACGAGCAGGACGTCGCGCCAGACCGACAGCAGGTCGACGAGGATGCGGTCGACGCCGTCGCGCAGGGCACGGGTGGCCCGGCGCTTCTGGTCCTCCTCGAGCTGCTTGACCTGGGCTCGGAGCGGCGCCGGGATCGTGCCTCCCTCCTCGACGCCGAGGCTGCGCAGGAGCGCCGCGCGCTCAGCCTCATCCTGCTGACGGCCGTAGGCCTCCGCATCCTCCTTCGCGAGGTCGAGGAGCTCGGCGGCGGCGATCACGGCGTCGCTCGCCGTGCGGATCCCGAGCGCGACCTCGACCGTCCGGTCTCGACGACGACGCGCAGCCTCATCCGTCGCGAGCCGCAGGGCCATGCCGATGTGCGACTGCGCCCCGCGAGCGGCGCGCCGCGCGAGCTCCTCCGGGACGTGGTCGCGCGCGACGAGCAGGCGGGCGACGTCGTCGACCGACGGGACCCGCAGCCGCACCGAGCGGACGCGCGACCGGATCGTCGGGAGCAGATCGGCCTCGCTCGGCGCGCACAGGATCCACACCGTGCTCGGCGGCGGCTCCTCGAGGGCCTTCAGCAGGACATTCGACGTGCGCTCGGTCATGCGGTCGGCATCCTCGATGATGACGACGCGCCACTGGGCGACCGACGGCGAGAACTGGCTCGCGGCGACGAGCTGCCGCACCTCCTCCATCGTGATGACGACGCGATCGGTCGCGAGCACGCTCAGGTCGGGGTGGGTGCGGGACTCGACCATCTCGAGCGCGCGATCCGGGTCGACGCCGTCGCCCTGCGCCAGCAGCAGCCCGGCGAAGGCGTACGCGAGCGTCGAGCGCCCCGAGCCAGGAGGACCCGTGATGAGCCAGGAATGGGCGAGGGTCGCGGGGTCGGCCGCCGCGGCCTCGATGATCGCGATCGCGTCGTCCTGGCCGACGAGCTCCTCGCGATAACCCATACCAGCCAAGCTACCGCCCGGCACCGACACTCAGCGCACGGGTCGCGCCGCGACGAAGGTCCGCCCCGGGTCGTAGCGCTCCGCGAGCTCGACGAGCCGCTGCGTGCTCTCGCCATACGCGCGCGGGATGTCCGTCTCCGTCTCGATGAAGGTCACGAGGAGCGCATCATTCCGCCACGGCTCTGCCGCCGCGACCGCGGCGCGAGTCGCCGTCCGCCCGAGCTCGGCCAGCTCCGGGGTGGGCGCCGGATTCAGCGCGAAGAGGGCGAACTCGCCCTCGATGTGCCCCCCCCGCACCCGCGTGCTCCGGGCGCACCCCCGCCTGCCCGCCGAGCTGCCTGAGCTCGAGGATGCGGAGGCCGGTCTCCGGTCGCGTCTGCGCGACGAGCACCTCGACGGCCTCGTCCGGGAGCGAGCCGAGCACCAAGTGCGCGGCGATGCCCGGAGATGGCTCCGGCGGGTCCATGTGCACGGGGATGAGCTCGGTCGTCGGGATGCGCTGGAAGGTGTCGATGTCCGGCTGGAGTGCGCGCAGCGGCGCGAGGATCCGCTCCGCCTCGACATCGTCGCCGATGATCGCGCCGTCGATCGAGACGATCGAGCGGCCGGCGAGGAACGGCGGCAGCACCGGGATGTCCGGGAGGTGCATGATCCGGAGGCTCGTCGTGACCGCGTCGGGCGCGGTCCTCGCCCAGTCACGCCACGCGGCGAGCACCTCGGCGGCGCGCGCATGGTCCCACAGCAGCATGCCCGCGGTGACATCCCGCAGCGGCAGGAGGTCGATCTCAACCGCGGTGACCACACCGAATGCCCCGGCCCCGCCGCGAAGCGCCCAGAACAGGTCCGCATGCTCGTCCGCGGTCGTGCGGAGCAGCTGCCCGTCAGCGGTCACGACCTCGATCACGCGGACCGTGTTGACCGCGAGCCCGTACTTGCGTCCGTAGAAGGACAGTCCGCCGCCCAGGAGGTACCCGATCGCCGAGACATCGGCGGCACTCCCATGCAGCGGGGTGAGGCCATGCGGTGCGGCGGCCGCCACGACGTCAGCCCACGGCGTGCCGCCGAGGATGCGGGCGCGCTGCGCGTCCGGATCGACCTCGACACCGGTCAGCTCGGTCATGCGGCAGAGGATGACATCCCGCAGATCGCCCGTCGCCGCGAGCGCCCCCGCGCCGTGACCCGCCGCGAACGGCGCGACCTTGAGCCCGGACGCCGACGCCGCCCGGACGATGACGGCGACCTCACCCGCCGAGGCGGGCAGCGCGACGGCCGCGGGACGCAGATCGAAGGCGAGGTTCCACGGACTGCGGGCCGCGTCGTAGCCGGGGTCGCCCGGGGTGACGAATCGATCGCCGAGCTCTGCTCGGAGGAGTTCGAAGGCCGCGTCAGAGTAGGAATCGCCCATGGTGCACTCCGTGGGGGTCGTGAGATCCGGTCCGCGCCGTTGCGGAACCGCCCCCACTATGGCGCAGTCCGCGGACATTCGGGACCCCGGGCGTCTCGCACGACGCGGGATCAGGGGCCCGTCGGGTCAGCGCACGACGGCGGCGATCGCGGAGAGCTCGACGAGCGCACCGGGCACGGCGAGTCCCGCGACCCGCGCGCTCAGCACGAGCGGCGGCTCCGGCGAAGCGAGCTGACCGGCGATCGCACCGTATGCGGCGGCCACATCGACGCCGTCGACGAAGAGGACGGTCCACTGGATGACGTCGGCGAGTCCCGCCCCAGCCGCCTCGAGGGCGCGCCGCGCGTTGTCGAGGGCTCGCACGGACTGCGCTGCGACGTCGCCTTCGCCGATGAGCGCGCCCGTCTCGTCGACGGCGTTCTGCCCGCCGATGTAGATCGTCGTCGCACCGGGCGGGACGACCGCCACATGGCTGAATGCTGGGCTGTGCACGAGTCCCGCGGGCCTGATCCGCTCGATCCCGGTCATGTCTCCTCCTTCCGGGAGCGCGATCTAGCCGCGGTGCGCTCCTCGGAGCGTCCACGCTAGGTACGCATCGACGAGGTCGTCAACGACCTGGTCTGCCGCGCGCTGGAGCGCAGGCTGGGGCCGGGTGATGATCGCGATGCCGGTGATGAGGGCCTCAGCGGTCAGGTCGTCGCGGATCGCGCCGCGGAGCGCGTGGAGCGCCGCGGTGATCGAGGCGACGGCGCGGCGCTGGAGCCGGGTGACGGCGGCGCGGGATTCGGCGCTCAGCCCGCTCGCGATCGCATCGGTGAGCGCGCCGAGCTCGAGCTGGACGAGGGCGGCGATGAGCTCGCGCCACGCCGTCTCGGGGTCATCGGCTGCCGACTCCGCGCACGCGTCCGCGGCGGCGGCGATCGACTCGACGATGTCGCTCGCGACGGCTGCGAGCAGCTCCTCCCGGGAGGCGAAGTTGCGGTAGAGCGTGGCGATCCCGACCTCGCTCGCGCTCGCGATCGCCTCGAGCGCGATGTCGGCGCCGTGCTGCGCGATGAGGTGGCGCGCGGTGCGCAGGATGCGCGCTCTGCGCTCGGCGGCGTCGGATCGCATCGGCAGCCTCCCTCGCGTGTGAATTGACAGTAGCGCAAAACCGGAGGATACTCATCCGGTTGCTAAACGGAGGATTTTCCTCCGAAAGCGCGCGGCGCTACGAGCCGACCGCGCGACGGCCCCGAGCCTGCCGAGAGAAGAGACATCAGATGACGCACGACGCCGCCCCCGCCACGAGCACCGCCGGTCGCCGCCGCCCGCCCGCCGCCATCCTGTGGGTGGGACTCATCGCCGGGCTGAGCGCGATCCTCATCGGACTCCTCGCACTCTTCATCCTCCCGTCGCTCAGCGGCGGTCCCCGAGACCTCGCGGTCGGCGTCGTCGCGAGCGAGGAGGAGCTCACCGCGATCGAGACACAGCTCGAGACCGGCTGGCCAGAAGGCTTCGACGTCGAGGCATTCTCGACCTCCGCAGCGCTCGACGCGGCCGTCGAGTCCCGTCAGGTCGCCGGAGGGTTCGACCTCAGCGACGGCACCGTCCGCACCGTCGTCGCGAGCGCAGGCTCGACCGCGATCTCGGGGACCTTCACCACGATCGGCCAGGCCATCGCGGGCGGGTTCGGCACGACCGCCGTGGTCGACGACATCGTCCCCCTGCCCGCGGGCGACCCGACCGGCATCGGCATCGGCGGACTCGCCTTCCCCCTCGTCTTCGGGGGCATCGTCCCCGCCGCCGCGTTCCGCGCGCTCTTCGCCGGTCGCCGCCCGTGGATCCTCGCCGGGCTCATCGGCTTCTCCGCCGTCAGCGGCCTGATCGTCGCCTGGATGCTCCGCTTCGCCTTCGGCAGCATCGAGCACTCCTTCTGGCCGGTCGCCGGGGCGGTCGCGCTCGGCATCGCCGCGCTCGCGATCCCGCTCGGCGCCCTCAACGAGGCCTTCGGCGCGAAGGGCTTCACGATCGTCGCAGCCCTCATGATGTTCGTCGGCAACCCTTTCGCCGGGATCGGCACGACCGCCGCATGGCTCCCCGCGGGCGTCGCCACCATCGGTCAGCTCCTGCCCCCTGGCGCGGATGGGACGCTCGTGCGGGCGGTCGCCTACTTCGGCGGCGCGGGTGGCGGCGCTGCCTTCGCCACCCTCGCCGTGTGGGTCGTCGCGGGACTCGCGCTGTGGTGCGCGGCGCCAGCCATCCAGCGGCGCCGCGAGGCACGCGCCGCGGTGAAGGCCGCGAATGCCGGCCGCGCCGCCGAGCCGACCACCGCGGAGCTCCCGCAGGTCTCCTGACACGGCGCCGAAGTCCCCCAAGGTGGGAGGCCCTCAGCGGACCTTGATCCCCCGCTGGTCCGACTGGAGGGCCTCCCGTTGCTTCATTGTGGGAAGCACCACCGACATTCGCCTCCGTGCCCCACGGGGGATCGATCGGATGGGAGGATTGGCGGGTGAATCACGCCCCCACCGTCGACGAGTTCTGGGCCGCCTGCCGCGCCGCCCACCCCGAGCTGCCGGATGTGACACCGGAAGCATGGGCATTCGGCTCCACGCGGGAGCACGCCGACTCGCTGCTCGCGCTCGTCGCGGCCGGGATCAAGACCGGCACCGCCTCATCGCTGTGGGACTACGAGCACACGGGCGACCCGCTGCCTTACGTCGGGCTGATGAACGTCATCCTCGACGGCGATGGCATCCCGCGAGCGCTCATCGAGACGACATCGGTCGAGATCATGCCCTTCGATCAGGTGCCGGAGGAGCATGCCTACGCGGAAGGCGAAGGCGACCGGACGCTCGAGGCGTGGCGGGAGATCCACGAGCGGTTCTGGACCCACTACTCGGACAACCCGCGCGGGTACGAGCCGGACATGCCGGTCGTGTGCGAGCGATTCCGGCTGATCCATGTGGATCGCGAGTGGGCCGCCGCGCACCCGCCGGAGTGAGCTGACGGCGCGACCCACCCGCGCTGAACTCGGCGTGGCCTAGCCGATCGAGCCCAGGGATTCACCATCCTGTGGGCATGTATGGTGCGCGCCTCGAGCGCTGGAACCGCGTGATGGAGTGGCCGATGATCGCGGCCGCCCTCATCTACATGGGCTGCTATGCGGCGCAGATCCTCGGGCCGCAGTCCGATGAGTTCCAGAACGTCACGAACGTCGTCCTCTGGATCATCTGGGGCCTCTTCCTCATCGAGTACGTCGTGTGCCTCGTCATCACCGAGCACCGCGTCCGGTGGTTCTGGCGGCATCTGCTCGATCTGCTGATCGTCGCGCTGCCGATGTTCCGACCGCTGCGCCTCATGCGGTTCCTCACGACGATCACCATCATCGAGAAGAATGTCGGGACTGCGCTCCGCGGTCGCGTCGCGATCTACACGGTGGGCGCCACGATCCTGACGATCTTCATGGCGTCGCTCGCGGTGCTCGACGCGGAGCAGGGGCAGCCGGGGGCCAACATCGAGAGCTTCGGCGATGCGATCTGGTGGTCGTTCACGACGATCACGACCGTCGGCTATGGCGACGTCTACCCCGTCACGCTCGTCGGGCGCATCGTCGCGGTCGCGCTCATGGTCGGCGGTATCGCACTGCTCGGCATCGTGACGGCGACGCTGTCGTCGTGGATCGTCGAGCGCGTCGTCGCGGAGCGGAACCAGGCGGAGGCTCCTGCCACAGGCGCGGACACCAGCGATGTAAAAACTTCTTGACACATAGTCAAGATTTCTTTTCGGGTGCATCACCGCCGGCATCGTCATGGCGATCCTCATCGCGTACCGCCGGGGGTTCTGATGGTCAAGCCGACGCATGTCACGAACCGCATCCGTGCGCTGCGCTTCGCCGCAGGCGAGATGACGCAGGCTGAGCTCGCCGAGCGGATCGGCGTCACGCGCCAGACCGTGATCGCCATCGAGCAGGGGCGGTACTCGCCGTCACTCGAGATGGCCTTCCAGATCGCGCGCGTCTTCGGCGTCGGGCTCGATGACGTCTTCGCCTACGAGCCGGAGGCGGAATGATGCGCGCAGTCGTCCGACGCTCCTACGGCGACACCTCGACGCTCAGCATCGAGGACATGCCGACCCCGGTGGCAGGCGCAGGGGAGGTCGTCATCCGCGTCGAGGCCGCCTCAGGTGAGCTCCGCGTCCCCCTCGCGGGCACCTACCCGCTCGAGCAGGCCGCCGCCGCGGTCGACTCGCTCCGGCGCGCGGCGCACGCCGGCAAGCTTGTCCTCGTCCCCTAGTGCGGGCGACTAGCGCCAGCCGAGTCCGGGCGCGACGTACTTGATGATCGACTCGAGCAGGTGGGCGTTGTAGTCGGGTCCGAGCTGCGACGGGATCGTGAGGAGCACGGTGTCGGCGAGCTGCAGCGCCTCATCCTGCCGCAGCTCCTCGATGAGCTCATCGGGCGAGCCCGCGTAGGACCGGCCGAAGATCGCCTGGCCGGTACCGGAGATCATGCCGATCTGGTCCTGGCTCTGACGATCGCGCCCGAAGAGCTGCCAGTCCTGGTCGTCGACGAGCGCGAAGATCGACCGGCTCACCGAGATGCGCGGCGTGCGCTCATGCCCCATCTCCGCCCACTTCGCCTGGTACTGCTCGATCTGGCGACGCTGCTGGACGTGGAACGGCTCGTCGGATTCGTGCACGACGAGCGTCGACGACTGGAGGTTCACCCCGAGCTCCGCCGCCCACTCCGCGGTCTTCCGCGTGCCGGCACCCCACCAGATGCGGTCGCGGAGCCCCGGGGACTGCGGCTGGATCCCGAGCGGGCCCGGGTAGGGGTTCGGGAACATGGGGCGAGGATTCGGCTCGGCGAACCGTGCGCCGGAGATCGCCTTCAGGAAGACCTGGAAGTTGTCGCGGGCCATCTGCGCGCCATCCGGGTCGTCCTCGGCAGGCTGGTAGCCGAAATAGCGGAACCCGTCGATGACCTGCTCGGGTGAGCCGCGGCTGATGCCGAGCTGGAGCCGCCCACCCGAGATGAGATCGGTCGTCGCCGCCTCCGCCGCCGCATACAGCGGATTCTCGTAGCGCATGTCGATCACGCCCGTGCCGATCTCGATGCGCGAGGTGCGCGCGGCGACCGCGGCGAGCAGCGGGTACGGGACGCCGTGCTGCTGCGCGAAGTGATGGACGCGGTAGTACGCGCCATCGATGCCGATCTCCTCCGCCATCTCCGCGAGCTCGATCGCCTGCAGCAGCGTGTCGGACGCGGTGCGCGCCTGGCTGAAGGGACTGTTCGACCAGTGGCCGAAGGACAGGTACCCGATCTTCTTCACAACCACTCCAAACGATGCGCGCGCATCAGCCATTCCCCCTGGACGCCAGGCGGCATCAGTCCGGCTCCGCCGCGCCGGCCTCGCCCCACACGCGGCGGGACTCCGGGTAGGCGTACATGTCCTCGGGCCGCATGACGAGCTCGCGGGTCTCCGGGTGCCGCTCGTACGGGACGATGACGCCGATCGAGTACGGCTCGCGGTGGTGGATCTCGCCCCGCACCGCGTTGCCGCGATCGCTCGCGGGCAGCTGCGGGATGCGCACCTGGACGACGAATGCGACCGCGCGCGTGTCCTCGGCGAGCGACGCGGCGACGTCGTGCAGCCGCGCCAGCACCACATCGGCCGGCGCATCCTGCGGCATGTCGGGACCGGCGAACACCGGGGCGAACTCGCCGGCCTCGCTCATGCGCATCCCGAACGGGTAGATCACCCCGAACTGCCGCAGCAGCTCCTCCGCATACGGCATGATCCGCGCGAAGACACCGTCCATCTCGCCGAGCACCGGCTGCGGCACCCGGTCCCGCCACGTCGTCGCGGTCATCCCCACACCCCGGCTACGGCTGGTCGTCCAGGTCGCCCGCGGGACCCCACACGCGGTGCAGCCCCGGGTAGGCGGCGAGCTCGTGCATGTGCACGTCCACATCGCCGGTGACATCGTCGCGCGTGTACGGGACGATCACGGTCACGGTGGGGCCCTCGCGATGCTCGATCTCCACCCGGATGGCATCCCCCAGCTCGACGCTGACATCCGCGACGAACGCGACCGCCTCGCTGTCGATCGCCTCGACCGGGGCGACCTCGTACAGCCGGTCGAGCACCTGCTCGGACGTGGGGTGGTTGCCGACACCGGGGTCGCCGTCGATCGGGTGGAAGTCGCCGGTGGCGTCCACATGCACCGCGAACGGGTACATCTCGCCGTACTTCTCGAGCGACTGCACGGCGAACGGCATCACCGCGCCGAAGACGTTGTCGATCTCATCCTGCACGGCCTGCGATGCGCCGTCCCGCCACGAATCCATCCGCCCAGCATTCCAGACAGCGGGTGCGACGTCACCCGGGTCCGCTGACCGCCAGCCGCGGATCCCCCGCGGATCCCCCGCGGTTCCGGCGCGAATCCCCGCGCTGCCCGCGACTATGCGGCGGGCCAGACGCGACGGATGCCGTCGAGCGCCATCATGTCGTCCATCTGGAACTGGACGGTGGTGCTGCCCTCCTCGCGCACATACGGGACGACGATCATGATCGCGTAGCCGTCGCAGTGCTCGAGCTCGACGCGGACGCCCTCGCCGCCGTCGAACTCGACATCGGTCGCGATCGCCGCGACCCTGCTCCCGGATGCGACCGACACGACCCGCGCGTAGAGGGAGTCGAGGAGCTGGCCCATGGTCGAGCCGACCCAGGTGTCCTCGGCCGGGTAGATCGGCTCGATCGCGCCGTCGTCGTCGATGTGCGCGGCGAAGGGGTAGAGCTCTGTGCCATCGCTCAGGACGCTCTCGGCAGCCACCATCACCGCGTTGAACGCGGCATTCATCTCATCCTGGACTGCGTCGGGCATGTCCTGTGCGTTGCTGGTCATCGGCTCAGCATTCCAGGCCGCACCTGGGAGCGCCAGGGATGCGGCTCCGAATCCCCAGAGCGCCGCGCCATCCCGGCCGCTCAGTCCTCGGCCGCGGCCCCCTCCTCGGCACCCGGCACGATCCACACCTTCGGGGTGCCGGGGGCGACGCGAGAATCGTCGAAGCGCACCCGCCGGAACAGGCGGGAGAGCGTGTAGGGGACGACGATGCGCAGCGTCTTGCCGTACAGGTGCTCCAGCTCGACCTCGAGCGCCGACATCGGCTGGCCATCGGCATCCTGCACCTCGATCTGGGTGGCGATCGCGACCGCGCGCAGCTCATCCGCGTGCTCGCGGAACTGCGCGTAGATCTGGCCGACCGCCTCCTCGGCGGGCAGGTCCGACGACAGCGCGCCGACGACATCCAGCCGGCCCTCGCTGTCGATCGATGCACCAGCGGGGACGAGGTACCCGTACTTGCCGATCATCCGCTCCGCGAACGGCATGAGCGCGCGGTACAGGCGATCGATATCGGCGAAGGCGTCCTTCGCGAACGGATCCGGTGCAGTCCCATCGGCCACCGCACCAGCATCCCAGATCGGCCGGGACACCGCGGATTCGGGGACAATGGAACGCTCATGAATGCCGCCGCGCCCGCGGACCTCCCCGCGATCACCTACCCCGAGGACCTCCCGGTCTCGGGGCGGCGCGACGACATCCTCGACGCGCTCCGCCGCCACCAGGTCGTCGTCGTCGCCGGCGCGACCGGCTCCGGCAAGACGACGCAGCTGCCCAAGATGCTGCTCGAGCTCGGCAAGCGCTCCATCGCCCACACCCAGCCGCGCCGCATCGCCGCGCGGGCGGTCGCCGAGCGCGTCGCCGCCGAGCTCGGCCAGGAGGTCGGGGACCTCGTCGGGTATCGCGTGCGGTTCACCGACCGGGTGTCCAGCGGCACCGTCCTCACGGTGATGACCGACGGCATCCTCCTCAACGCCATCCACCGCGACCCCGAGCTCCGCGCCTACGACGCGATCGTCATCGACGAAGCCCACGAGCGATCCCTCACCGTCGACTTCCTGCTCGGCTACCTGAAGCGCCTCCTGCCGCGCCGCCCCGACCTCACCGTCGTGGTGACGAGCGCGACCATCGACCCGGAATCCTTCGCGCGCCATTTCGCGGCCCCCGACGGCACCCCGGCCCCGATCATCGAGGTGAGCGGACGCACCTTTCCGGTCGAGATCCGGTACCGCCCGCTCGTCGGCGAATCCCGTGCGACCGGCGAGGACGACGCCGAAGGCCTCGACGCGGTCCCCGACGACCGGGACGCGGTCAGCGCGATCATCGACGCGATCCGCGAACTGGAGCGGGAGGAGCCCGGCGATGTGCTGGTCTTCCTGTCGGGCGAGGCGGAGATCCGCGACGCGCAGGACGCGATCGAGGGCGCGGGATTCACCGGGCTCGAGGTGCTGCCGCTGTACGGGCGCCTCTCGGCGGCGGAGCAGCACCGGGTCTTCGACACGAGCCGACGCCCAGGGATCCGCCGGCGGGTGGTCCTCGCGACGAATGTCGCCGAGACCTCGCTCACCGTCCCCGGCATCCGCTACGTGATCGACGAGGGCACGGCGCGCATCTCCCGCTGGTCGGCGCGGTCGAAGGTGCAGCGGCTCCCGATCGAACCGGTGTCGCAGGCGAGCGCCGCCCAGCGCGCCGGCCGCAGCGGACGCGTTGCACCCGGCATCGCCATCCGCCTCTACTCCGAAGAGGACTTCCTGAAGCGCCCCGAGTACACGGAGCCGGAGATCCTCCGCACCGACCTCGCCGCGGTCCTCCTGCAGATGGCGGTGCTCGGACTCGGCGACATCGAGGACTTCCCCTTCCTCACCCCGCCCGACAAGCGCGGGGTGCGCGATGGCCTCGCACTCCTCGGCGAGCTCGGCGCGATCGACCGCTCGGGCGCGGTCACCCGCATCGGGCGTCGCCTCGCCAGGCTCCCCCTCGACCCGAGGCTCGGACGCATGCTGCTCGCCGCGGAGGAGTTCGGCGTCGTCGACCACGTCATCCCGATCGTCGCGGGTCTGTCCATCCAGGATCCGCGCGAGCGGCCGCTCGAGCACCGGGAGGCCGCGGAGCAGGCGCACGCGCGATTCGTCGATCCCGCAAGCGACTTCATCACCCTGCTCCGGCTGTGGAACCATCTCGCCGAGCAGCAGGCGACGCTCTCCGGGAGCGCGTTCCGCCGCATGCTGAAAGCCGAGTACCTCGGCTACCTCCGCGTCCGCGAATGGCAGGACGTCGTCCGCCAGCTCCGCATCGCGCTCAACCTCCCCAAGCACCCGCCCGAGACCGTCGGCGCCCCCGACGCGGACCTCATCCACCAGGCGATCCTGAGCGGCCTGCTCGCCCGCATCGGCATCCTCGACCGCACCAGGCTCGAGAGGGGACGCGGCTCCGCAGGCGCGAAGGAGGCCCGCCGCGGACCCGGGGAGTACCTGGGGAGCCGTGGCGCGCGATTCGCCATCCACCCATCGAGCGTGCTCGCCAAGCGCCGCCCCGACGCGATCATGAGCGCCGAGCTCGTCGAGACGAGCCGCCTGTACGCCCGGATGAATGCCGCGATCGATCCCGCGTGGGCGGAGCGCTGGGCCGGCGACCTCGTCACCCGGACCTACTCGGAGCCCCGCTGGGATCCGAAGCGCGGCGAGGTCATCGCCGACGAGCGCGTCACGCTGTACGGCGTCGCGATCATCCCCCGCCGTCGAGTCCGCTACGGCCGCATCGACCCTGAGCACGCGCGCGAGCTCTTCATCCGGCATGCGCTCACCGACGGCGAATGGGACACCTCTCGGATGAGCCGCGCGCTCACCCAGTTCCACCGGGACAACGCCGCACTCCGCGAGCACCTCGAGGAGGTCGAGGAGCGCACCCGCCGCCGAGACCTGCTCCTCGACGACGAGGCGATCGTCGCCTGGTACCGGCAGCGCATCCCCATCGGGGTCGACTCCACGCTCACCTTCGAGCGATGGTGGCGGGAGACCCGCAAGACCGACCCCGACCTGCTCACCATGCGGGAGTCGGACTTCATCGACGGCGACGCCGAGGCGGACCCCGCGCTCGACCCGAGCCGATTCCCCGCCGAATGGGTCCAGGGCGAGCACACGCTGCCGCTCACCTACCGGCACGCGCCCGGCGCCGAGGACGACGGAGTGACCGTGACTGTGCCGCGCGCGATCCTGCCGGAGCTCGCGGCCACCGGATTCGACTGGCTCGTGCCGGGCATGCGCGAGGAGCTCGTGACCGCGCTCATCCGCACCCTCCCGAAGGTCCTGCGCCGCGAGGTCGTGCCGGCGGGCGACTGGGCGCGCAGGCTCACCCCTGACCTGCCGCCCGCACCGGACGGCACGCCGTTCATCGAGCGACTCGCAGCGGTCATCAAGCGCGCCACCTACGCGCCGGTCACCGCGGAGGACTTCGACCTGACGAGGCTGCCGGACCACCTGCGGATGCGGTTCCAGGTCGTGGACCAGCGCGGCAGCCCCCTCGCCGCGGGTCGCGACCTCGCCGCGCTCCAGGAGCGGTTCGCCCGCGAGCGCCAGGCCAGGGAGGCGAAGCGGCTCGAGGGAGCGCAGCGGGTCGCGGCGGCCGATGTGCGTGCGCTCAGCGCCCACCCCGAGACGCGCGCCCTCACGCGCGAGGCGCTCGTCCGGCTCCTCGTCGAGCGCGTCCCCACCCCCGTCTCCTACGTCCAGGAGCACCTCACGCAGACGGAGAAGCTCGCGCTCGGCGCGAGCCCGTACCCGAGCACCCAGGCGCTCTTCGACGACTGCTTCCGCGCCGCCGCCGACGATGCGATCGGGGATGCGCCGCCCACCGACGAGGCGGACATCGAGGCGCTCGTGACGCGATTCGCCGCCGAATCCCTCACCCGCACCTTCGACGCCGTCGCCCTCACCGCCCGCACCCTGCAGGCCGCGCGCGAGGCGGACCGCGCCATCCGCGAGTCCGCGAGCCTCGCGCTCATGGGACCGCTCGCCGATGCGCGCCAGCAGCTCGACGGCCTCGTCCACCCCGGATTCGTCGCCATCACCGGACTCAGGCAGCTGGCGCGAGTGCCCGTCTACCTGGAAGGCATCGCGCATCGGGTCAGCCGACTCGCCGGGAACCTGGGCCGCGACCGCGTGTGGCAGTCGGAGGTGGAGCAGGCGACCGAGCTGTACCGGCAGGCAGGTGGGCGCATCCCGCTGACCCCCGAGATCACCGGCGAGCTGCGGCATGCGCGGTGGCTCATCGAGGAGCTGCGGCTGAGCCTCTTCGCCCAGCATCTGCCGACCGCGGAGCCTGTCAGCCTGCAACGGATTCGCAGGGCGCTCTCGTCATCGCGAGAGTAAGGTTGTTTGCCTTATGGCCGGGTACATGGAGATCCTTCGCACCCCCGGCGTCGCCCGCATCATCTCAGCCCAGCTGACTGCGAGGGTGCCCTCGGGGATGCTGTCGCTCGCGATCCTCCTGCACGTCGAGGGCATGCACCACTCGTACGGCGCGGCGGGCCTCGTGCTCGCCGCCGTCAGCATCGGCCAGGCGATCGCCGGTCCCTTCACGAGCCGCTGGATGGTCTCGTGGGGCATGCGGAAGGTCCTCATCCTCACCGTCATCGTGTGCACGGCGGCGATCATCACCCTCGCGCTCTTCCCGATGGCGACGCCGTGGCAGATGCTCGTCGGCTTCGTCCTCGGCATCTCCACGCCGCCCGTGCAGTCCGCGGTCCGGACCATCTACCCGAAGCTCGTCTCCTCGCGCCACCTGACTCCGCTGTTCTCCATCGACGCGTCCGCGCAGGAGATCATCTGGGTCGCCGGGCCGGTCGCGTCGACCTTCCTCGCCATCCAGATCTCCACGACGACCGCGATGCTCGTCGCCGGGTTCTTCATGGTCGCCGGTGGAGCGTGGTTCATCGCCAGCCCCGAGCTCGGCCGGGTCAAGATCCCCATGCCCAAGAAGGGCGTCGGCGCGGTCATGCTCAAGCCGACGGTGCTCGTCTCGACGATCGTCGGATTCCTCCTGGTGGGCTCCTTCGCCGCGGTCGAGGCCGCGGTCGTCTCCGTCTACGGCGACGGCAGCGCCGAGTCCGGCATCGTCCTGGCGATCTGGGCGGTCGGCTCGCTCATCGGCGGGCTCGCGCTCGGCAAGGTCGCGATCCAGCCGTGGTCGCTCGCGCGCCGCATCACGATCGTGCTCGCGGGCATGGCGCTCGCGCTGATCTCGACGAACTTCTGGTGGCTGTCGATCGTGCTGCTCGTCTCGGGCATCGGCGTCGCCCCGACGCTCGCCGTCATGTACACGAGCGTCTCGTCGAGCGTGCGGTTCTCCGAGACCGCGGAGGCGTACGGCTGGTTCGGCACCGGGCAGCTCATCGGCGCCGCGGTCGGCTCGGCGATCGCGGGATTCCTCATCGACCACTTCGGCTCGTTCGGCGGATTCGCCATCTCGACCGGGCTCGCGCTGCTCGGCCTGTTCGTCTCGATGATCTTCCGGAAGGCGATGCCGGACCTCCGCGGTCGCGACGCGGGACCCATCCCAGACACAGAGCCGATCCGCACGATCACGTGACCGCGCGGACCGGCTCTGCGGATGTGACTGCTGTGTCGGTCAGTCGCTGAACCTCAGCGGCTTCCGGCTCACTGACCCTTCTTGTACTGGTACGGGTTGGAGAGGACCTCGGTCTCCGGGATCTCCGGGAACTGACCCGCAAGCCAGTCCTCGCCGACCACGCGCTCGAGGTACGAGACGGTGTCCTCGAGCTTGCGCTTGACGCCCGCGAGGTCACCCGAGACGAGCTTGCCCTCGGACTTGAGGATCTCGCCGCCGACGACGACGGTGTGCACGTCGCCGCGCTGGGCCTGGTACACGATCTGGCCGTAGGGGTTGATGAGCGGAGCCCACGTCGGCGAGTCCTCGTTCTTCAGCAGCACGATGTCGGCGAGCTTGCCGGCCTCGAGCGAGCCGATGAGGTGGTCCTTGCCGATCGCCTTCGCGCCGCCGATCGTCGCCATCTCGACGACGTCGCGGGCACGCAGCTTGATGTGGGTGACCGTCTCCGGCGGCTCCTGCAGGTGCGCGAGGTAGTGCTCGAGCGCGCGGTCCGCGTTGACGGTCGCGCGCATCGCCGCGAACAGGTCGGCGCTGAACCACACGCTCGTGTCGACCGAGAGCGACGCGGGGATGCCGTACTTGCGGAGCTTGTGCACCGGCGGGTAGCCCTGACCGCACGTGTCCTCCGACTCCGTCGCGAGCGAGACGTTGCCTCCGGTCGCGGCGATCATCTGGTACGACTCGTCCGACAGCGACGCGGCGTGGACGTAGGTGTAGCCCTCCTCCATGACGCCCGCCTTGTAGGCGTTGCGGATGCCCCAGTCATTCGTCGCACCCCACACACCCGCGTGGGTGGTGACGCGGAGGCCGAGATCCTTCGCGACGCGGTAGGCGGCGAGCTCCGGGAACTCCTCGTTCTGGTTGGGCACGTCGAAGGCGATCTGGGTGCCGAACATGCGGGAGTCGTCGCGCGACTTGATGAGGAGCGCCTGGACGGCGGGGTCCGCGGTCCACTCCCACGGGGACTGCGCGAGGTTGCCGTACGCGAAGATGAAGCGGCCGGGCGAGTTCACGAGCGCCTCATAGGCGGCCTCGCCATGCTCGACGGTGCGCAGGCCGTGCGACCAGTCGACGCTCGTGGTGACACCGGACTCGATCGCGTCGAGGGCGGAGATCAGGTTGCCGGCGGCGACGTCCTCGGGGCGGAAGTTCACCCCGTGCTGCAGGTAGTACCAGACGAAGTACTGCGTGAGCGTCCAGTCGGCGCCGTACGCGCGCATGGCCGTCTGCCACATGTGGCGGTGGGTGTCGACCATGCCAGGCATGATGATGCCGCCCGACGCGTCGATCTCGAACGTGTGCTCCGGGACGGCGAGGTCGACGCCGACCTCGGCGATCCTGCCGTCGATGACGAGCACATCGCCCTTGGGCAGGACCGTCTTCGCATCGTCCATCGTCAGCACGATGCCGTTGCGGAACACGATCGGCTGGCCTGGCCGAGCAGTCTCATTCCCGGTCATTGTGGCGCTCATCCTCCTTGATTCGCTGTGCCTCGCGTGCCTCGAATGCACGCCTTGCCGATCCCCTGGCTCCATCGCCGCCTGGGTGTTTCGTCTCCCTTGACTTTCCCAAGTGGGTCGGCTTCACTCAGGTTAAGCAATGCTGAACACTCATGTCCAGTAGGACTTGCATCCAGCTCAGACAGCGTCGTCCGAGCACGTCAATCAGACACCGTCGTCCGAGCACGTCAAGGAGAATGAATGACCCGCAAGACGATCCTCGTCGTTGGTGGCACATCGGGCATCGGCCTCGAGATCGCGAAGGACGTCGTCGCCCACGGCGATCGCGTCATCATCACCGGCCGCGACCAGGAGCGCACCGACGCCATCGCGGCCTCGATCGGCCCGGAGGCGAGCGGCATCGCGCTCGACATCTCCGAGCCGGAGACGATCGCCGGCCAGCTCGCGTCGCTCGACCAGCTCGACGGCCTCGTCCTCGCGGCGATCGAGCGCGACCAGAACACCATCCGCGAGTACTCGATCGAGCGAGCCAAGCGCCTCGTCATCCTCAAGCTCGTCGGCTACGCCGAGGTCGTGCACACGCTCCTCGACCGGCTCGCCCCGACGAATGAGACCGGCATCGTGCTCTTCGGCGGCCGGGCCAAGGACCTCCCCTACCCGGGGTCCACGACCGTCTCCACGATCAACGGCGGCGTCGAGGGCCTCACCCGCACGCTCGCGCTCGAACTCGCACCCATGCGCGTCAACGCGCTGCACCCGGGCATCATCGGCGACAGCCCGTTCTGGGCGAGCAAGCCCGAAGGCGTCCTCGACCAGTACACGAACCGCACGCCGGGTGGGAAGCTCGCGACCATGCAGGATGTCGTCGACGCCACCCGATTCCTCCTCACCGCGAAGGGCGTCTCAGGACAGAACCTGCACGTCGACCGCGGCTGGACGCTCACCTGATCGACGCGCGGAGGAGCGACCCGCGCAGACCACAGGGCCCGCCGGCGTACGCCGGCGGGCCCTGATCATTCCCCCCCTGGAATGGCCTATGGGAGCAGATCGCGGCGCGTGACCTCGGCGATCGCGCCCCAGTCCGCGTCCTTCAGCTCCTCATCCTCGAGCGCCCGGTCGAAGAGCGCCTTGAGCACGGGCAGCGACGGCATGTGCACGCCGCCCGCGAGCGCGACCTCCTCGGCGAGCCCGAGGTCCTTGCGTCCGAGCTCCATCGTGAACCCGGCGGGCTTGTACGCCTGCTCGACGATCTCCCTGCCGTATCCCTCGTAGACGACGCTGCCGAAGAGCGAGCTCGTGAGCATCTCCACGAAGAGCCCGGGGTCCACGCCCTGTCGCTCGACCATCGCGATCGACTCGCCGAGGGCGTGCATCGCGTGGATGATGTTGTAGTTCACCGCGGCCTTCACCGCATTGGCCTGGGCGGGCTCGGGCCCGAGATACCAGATGCGCTGGCCGAGATGCTCGAGGATCGGCTGCACCTCGTCGAAGGTCTCGCGCGCGCCCGCCGAGAGGATGCTCAGCTTCCCCGCCGCCGCGACCGGCGGACGTCCGAGCACCGGCGAGGCGAGATAGGCGGCCCCTTCGGCCTCGAACCGGGACGCGAGCCGGGAGGCGAGCGACGGCGAGATCGTCGCCATGTTGATGTGCGTCGCGCCGCGGGTGATCGACGACTCCCCGAGGACGCTCGTGGCGGCCTCGTCATTGGCGAGCATGCTGATGGACACGGCGCACGCGAGGGCCTCATCCGGGCTGTCGGCGACTGCGGCGCCCGCCTCGGCGAGGGCCGCGGCGGGCCCGGTGGAGCGATTCCACACGAGGACGTCGTGGCCGGTCTCGAGGAGCCGTCGCGCCATCCCGGCACCCATGGTGCCGAGACCGAGGAAACCGATGCGTGTCACGCCTCTCCGCGCCCCCAGACCGTGTTCAGGTGTGACTGCGAGTCGCGCTCGAGATTCAGCGGGCCGTCGATCGTGTAGTAGCGCTTGCCGACGACGAGGAGCTCCTCAGCGGGGAACTTCGTGATGACCTCGCAGCCGTCCTTCGTGACGACGACCTCCTCCTCGATGCGCGCGGCGCCCCAGCCGTCGGCGGCGGGCCAGTACGTCTCCAGGGCGAAGACCATGCCCTCCTGCAGCACCTCCGGGTGGTCGAGCGAGGTGAGGCGGGAGAAGATCGGCTTCTCCCAGATGGACAGCCCCACGCCATGCCCGTACTGGAGGGCGAACGCCGCCATCTCGTCCGGGAATCCGAACTCCTCGGCCTTCGGCCACACCGAGACGATGTCCGCCGTCGTCGCTCCCGGCTTCACGAGGGCGATGGCGCGGTCCATGTACTCGCGCGCCCGCTTGTACGCGTCGCGCTGGGCGGCACTCGCCGAGCCGACCGCGAAGGTGCGGTAGTAGCAGGTCCGGTAGCCGTTGAAGCTGTGCAGGATGTCGAAGAACGCGGGGTCGCCCGGCCTGATGATGCGGTCGGAGAAGACGTGCGGGTGCGGCGCGCAGCGCTCGCCGGAGATCGCGTTGACGCCCTCGACATACTCGGAGCCGAGGTCGTACAGGGTCTTGGCGACGAGCCCGACCGCCTCGTTCTCCCGGACGCCGGGGCGGAGGAATCGGTACAGGTCCTCGTAGGCCGCGTCGACCATGCTCGCCGCGAGCGTCAGCAGCCGGATCTCGTCGGAGGTCTTGATGCGACGGGCCTCCATGAAGACCTGCTGGCCGTCGACGACCTGGATCCCGGCCTTCTGCAGGGCGAAGAGCACGGGGAGCTCGATGACGTCGACGCCGAGCGGCTCGTTCGCGACGCCGAACTTCTCCAGCTCCCGCTTGACCTTGCGGGCGACGTCGTCGGCGATCTCCGCGTCGGGTGGGAATGCCCCGCGGAGCGTCGAGATGCCGGCGCGGGCGCCGCTCTCCAGGCGGGGTCGCTTCGCGCCCTCGTGCGGCGAGTGCGGGTCGGCGTCCATCTCGGAGGTCGTGTAGTCGAGCCACGGGTTGTAGAGCGCGTGGTGCTTGGCCGCCGAGCCGAAGTCCCACACGATCGGGTCGGAGTTGCGGGTGACGAGCGCGAAGCGGATGAGCTTGTCCATCGCCCACGTGCCGATGTGGGTCGCGCTCGCGTACCGGATGTTGGAGAAGTCGAATGCGAGGACCGCGCCGAGGTCGGATCGCTCGAGCTCGGCCTTGAGCCGCGCGAGCCGGTCGTCCCTCAGGCGGTCGAAGTCGACCCTCGCCTCCCAGTCAACGGCGTTGGTCCCCGTCGAACCAGTACTCCTCATCGAGTCCTCCTGCGTCGAGCCCGGTCGGGCACTCTCCATCGAGTTGTGCGCTGCACGAGATGATGTGCACTCCCCATTGAACGCGTAAAGTGCGACTGAACGCAACGCCGGTGTATTCTCCCGAATACCCCGTACCGCCCTCTGACCGCTGGAGCAGGATGCCTGAAGCGAGCATCGGCGCCCGACTGCGGACCGCCCGTACCGAGCGAGGCCTCAGCCTCCGCAGCGTCGCGCAGGCCATCGGCGTCTCGGCGAGCCTCATCTCCCAGGTCGAGACCGGCAAGACGCACCCGTCGGTGTCCACCCTCCTCGCGCTCGCGAACCACCTCGGGGTGTCCATGGACGAGCTCCTCGGCGTCGCACCGCCGAGCCCCGAGCCGGAGCCGATGTTCGGCCACCACAGCGGCGTCCCCCTCCCGGACGTGCAGCGCGCCCGCGAGAACCCCGTCATCGAGATGGAGAACGGCGTGCGCTGGGAGCGGCTCGCCGCGGGTGCCGGCGGCCCGGCCGACGCGCTCCTCGTGACCTACCAGCCGGGCGCGTCGAGCTCGATCGAAGGCAAGCTCATGCGTCACGCCGGCATCGAGTACGCGTACATCATCGAAGGCGAGCTGACGCTCCAGCTCGAGTTCGACTCCTACGTGCTGGGGCCGGGGGACTCGCTCCAGTTCGACTCGACCCGCCCGCACATGTTCGCGAACCATGGCACGTCGATCGCGAAGGGCGTGTGGTTCGTCTTCGGTCGGCGCGGCCACAACCAGACGGTGCCAGACGCGCCGGGGGCCGGCGGCCCGCAGCCGAATCCCGCGAACGCCGTCGACGTGCTCCGCGCGATGGATTCGCTCAACGGCTGAGCACGACGCCGCTCCGCGCCCGACGCGCGGACGCCGCGCCTCCGCGCCGCCGGTCAGCGCCGCGAGTGATCCGCAGGACGCGCGTCGGCGATCCACGGGTCGACGAGCGTCTTGATGTGCGCCGACCGCCCCTCGACGAGCGGCACGAGCGCGGCATCGACGACCTGGTCGAGCGGGATGACCTCCGGCGCGATGTCCGACCAGTCCTCACGGCTCGCGAGCAGGCGCACCGCCTCCGGGAAGTCCTCGCGGAAGACGTGGGCGACGCTGCCGACGATCGTGTACTCATTCAGCGTCCACCTCCCCAGCGGGAGCGCGGGCTCGCCGCGCTGGATCCCGACGGGGACGATCGTCGCCCCCGGCTTGGCCGCGGCGAGCACGGAGGCGAGCCCGGGCGCCGAACCGCTCACCTCGAAGAACACGTCGACATCCCAGCCGAGCTCCGCGATGCGCTCCGCGATCGACGGCTGGTCGGCACCCGCACGGAGCGTCTCCGCGGCACCGAGCCGCTTCGCGAGCTCGAGTCGCTCCGGGTCGAGATCGGTCACGAGGACGCGCGCGCCCTTCTCCACGGCGACCGCGGTGATGAACGCCCCGATCCCGCCGACACCGACGATGACCGCGTCGTCCCCCGCCGCGAGTTGGCTGCGCCGCACCACATGCACGGCGATCGCCATCGGCTGCGCGAGGGCGAGCGTGTCCGTCGACAGCCCGGTGTCGGTCACGTCGAGCACGATGTCCGCGGGCGCCACCACGTAGCCGGCGAGCCCCCCGTCCTGGTGGAAGCCGATGGTGCGGTACTGGCGGCACAGGTTGGTGCGACCGCGGCGGCACGGCTTGCACTCGCCGCACGAGATGCCCGCGCCGCACACGACGATCGCGCCGACCGGCGGCGCGTCCGTCCCGGGCCCGAGCGCCGCGATCGTCCCGACGAACTCGTGGCCGAGCGCGACAGGCGGCTCGGCGAGGACGAGGCCGCGACCATGCTCGGTCGCGTCGCTGCCGCACACACCGCATGCGGCGATGCGGATGAGGACCTCGCCCGGCCCCGGCTCGGGGACCGGCACCTCCTCGACGCGGAGGTCGCCGACATCGTGGAGGATGGCGGCGCGCATCGTGCTCATGCGAGCACGCCCTCTGCGATCGACAGCTGCATCGCGGTGCGCTCCGCGATCATGCGGCCGAGGTGACGCTCGTACACGGCCTTATGCGCGGGGTGGTCGAGGTAGGCCTCGAGCGCGGCGGCATCGTCGACGATCGCCGCGACGCCGAAGTCGGTGTCCGATGGCCGCACGCGGAGGTTCTCCCCGGCGATGTAGGACCGGACCTCGGAGATCTCGGCCGCCATGTCGTACAGGGCGGTCGTCAGCTCTGCCACCTCGGCGGGGGTGACCTCGGGCTTCCAGCGGAATGCGGCGATGTGCAGGATCGACATAGGTGCCTCGTTGCTCCAGATGTTCAGCGTTGTTGTACATTGTGCGGCCGATCCGGCCAGAACGCCAAGAAATCAGCGCTCGACTGTACAACGGTGCTGTAACCTCAGGGCGATCGACCGGCTCGCGATGGAGGGAAGCCGCATGACCGACCAGAGGATCGCCGTGCTCGGCGCAGGTGCGAACGGCGCCATCATCGGCGCCGATCTGACCGCGGCGGGCCTCGACGTGACGCTCATCGAGCAGTGGCCCGCACACGTCGAGGCGATGCGGGAGCGCGGCCTGAGGGTCCTCAGCCCGGAAGGCGAGCTGCATGTCCAGCCGCGGACCCTCCACCTGTGCCAGGTCGCCGAGCTCCGCACCAGGTTCGACGTCGTCCTCATGCTCATGAAGGCATACGACTCGAGATGGGCCGCGCAGCTCATCGAGCCGCACCTCGCCGACGACGGGCTCCTCGTCGGGGTGCAGAACGGCATGACCGCCGAGACCATCCGCGACATCGTCGGGCCCGAGCGCACCATCGGCTGCGTCATCGAATGCTCCGCCACCATGAACGAGCCCGGGATCGTCCACCGCCACACCGGCGTCTCGCGCTCTTGGTACGCCGTTGGCGCCCTCCCCGACGGCCCGGCGGGGCGCGAGGAGGAGATCGCGGCGCTGCTCCGGCACTCCGGCACGGTCGCGCACTTCGACGACATCCTCTCGGCCAAGTGGATGAAGCTCGTCAGCAACGCGACACTGCTCGTGACCTCCGCCATCCTGGGCCTGCCGATGCTCGACGCGCTCGGGATGCCGGGATTCCGCGATGTCATGGTCGCCGCGGGCGAGGAGGCGCTCGCGGTGGGTCTCGCGACCGGGCACCGGATCCTGCCGATCTTCGGCCTCACCGCCGACGAGATCGCCGACCCCGACAAGGTCGTCGACATCATGACCGACAAGCTCTTCACCGGATTCGTCGTGCCCGGCGCGACGACGACCGTGCTCCAGGACTGGACGAAGGGCCGCCACAGCGAGGTCGACGATCTCAACGGCGAGGTCGTGCGGCGCGCGGCGGGCACCGGCATCGCGGTCCCGGTCAACCGGGCGATCGTCGAGCTCGCGCACCGGATCGAGCGCGGCGAGACCGAACCCGGCATCGTGCACCTCGCGGCGCTCACCTCGGCCGTGCGCTGAGCCGAGCGGCCACGGCCGGCTGGCCTGCGGGATTCAGTCGTCGAAGATCTCCGGGTGGCGCTCGAGCGACAGTCGCGTGCGGCGGATGTGGCTCGCGATGACGCGCTCGGCCTCCTCCGCGTCGCGTCGCCGCAGCGCGCTCACGATGAGGTGGTGCTCGTGGTGGACCGAGCGGTCGCCCTCCGAGCTGAAGACGCGCGTGAACGCGCGGCGGTAGTGCTGCGTGCGGTTCCACAGCCGCTCGACGAGGTCGCCGAGCATGATCGTCGGCGCGCTCCCATAGCTCGACAGGTGGAACTCGCGGTCGAGCTCGAGGAACTCCTCGACATCCCCAGCCTGCTCCAGGCGATCGGCGAGCTGGGCGAGGTGGTCGATCTGCTCATCCGTGAGCAGCGGGACGTTGAGGGCGAGGAGGAGCGGCTCGATGCGCTCACGCACCCGGTACAGCTCCTCGCACTCGGCGAGCCCGAGACGTGAGACCCAGGCGCCCGCATTCGGGACGACGGTGACGAGCCCCTCGGCTTCGAGCATGCGCAGCGCCTCGCGAGCGGGCAGCCTGCTGGCGCCGTGCCGGTCGGCGAGGTCCTCCTGGCGGATGCGCGTCCCCGGCGCGAGCTCGCCGCGCAGGATCGCGGCACGCAGACGGGCGGCGATGCGCTCCCCCGCACCGCCGTGTCCCCGGCCGCGGCTGCCGGGCGCCTCCTGCTCGACGGCGCTCGTCACTCGCTCGGCCTCGCGGGATGCCACAGCTTCACGGGCGCACCGTCCTCGTACGCCTTGCCGTCCGGGTAGCTGACGAGCTCGAACTGCATCCCCCAGGGGCTGCGGAAGTACACCCAGCGCTGACCGGCGGACGCGCCCGCGCTCGCGACCGGTGCACCCATGACCTCGACGCCCTTCTCACGGAGATACTCGACGGCCTCGTCCATGTCATCGACATAGAGGGCGAGGTGGTGCCCGCCGATGTCGCTGTTGCGCGGCTGCGGCGCCTGCCCGTCGGCGGCATCGTACGCAAAGGTCTCGAGGTTGAGGCCGTTGCCGAGCCGATAGAAGCGGATCTCGCGGATCTCGGTCCGCGGGTGCACCCCGAGATGGACGGCCATCCAGTCGTCGTCGGCTCGCTTGCCGCCGAGCGTGTACACGTGCACGGCCCCGAGGACGTCGACGAGGAACGCCTCCGCCTCGTCGAGGTCGGGGACGGTGAATCCGAAGTGGTCGCCTCCGCGCAGCCCAGGGATGCCGGTCATCCGTCCTCCTCGACGTCGATTGGATACATCTTGGCGCAATCGCGGCGGATTTCGCCACCAATCTGCGCAACAGCATTGCTTTTGGATCCAATCCGCCGGTATCGTGCCCGGCAAGATCCGGGGAGCGCGCCCCGGAGCCCATGCGAGAGCACGGGAGGATCAGGAGGCGACGTTGCCCGCACTGACACCGCTGACGACCGGCGTGGACTGGTACCAGCTCACGACGACACCCGAGGACTGGCGTGAGGCCGACCCGCAGCTGCTTGGCACGATGCTCGTCCAGCTGCACCTCATCCGCGCCTTCGAGGAATCCGTCCTCGAGCTCGCGGCCGAAGGCCTCGTCCACGGACCGGCGCACTCGAGCATCGGCCAGGAGGGCGGCGCGGTCGGATCGATCGTGACGCTCCGCCCGACCGACGCGGTGAACGGCTCGCACCGCGGTCACCACCAGTTCCTCGCCAAGGCGCTCACCTACGTCAGCGGAGGCGTGCTCGACCCGACCGCGGAGCTCTCGGAGGACGTCACGGCGCTCCTCAGCCGGACCCTGTCGGAGATCCTCGGCCTCGCGGCCGGCTTCTCGGGCGGTCGCGGCGGCTCCATGCACCTGCAGTGGCTCGAGGCCGGCGCCCTCGGGACGAATGCGATCGTCGGCGGTGGCGCCCCCATCGCGACCGGCAGCGCATGGGCGCAGCGCCACGCGGGCACCGACGATGTGAGCATCAACTACTTCGGCGACGGCTCCGCCCAGATCGGCTCCGTCCTGGAGTCGCTCAACCTCGCCGCGGTGTGGAAGCTCCCGATCCTGTACTTCATCGAGAACAACCTCTACGCAGTGTCCACGCACGCGTCCGAGGCGAGCGCCGACAGCCGCTTCTCCGTCCGCGGCCAGGGATTCGGCATCCCCTCGTGGCGTGTCGACGGCATGGACCCGCTCGCCGTCCACCTCGCCACCCAGGCCGCGCTCGAGCGCATGCGGTCCGGCGAAGGCCCGGCGATCATCGAGGCGGAGGTCTACCGCTACTTCCACCAGAACGGCCCCTACCCCGGCAGCGCCTTCGGCTATCGGACCAAGGAGGAGGAGGCCGAATGGCGCGCCCGCGACCCGCTCGACCGCGTCGCGAACGAGATGATCGCCCTCGACCTCATCTCGCCCGAGGAGGTCGCCGCACTCCGCGCCCGCGCGCAGGAGACAATGGCCGCGATCGTCGACTCGCTCGTCGAGGCCGACCCGGAGACCGCGGGGCGGCGACGGATCATCCCGAGCCTGTGGCCGGATCCGAGCTTCGTCGATGTCGGCATCCGCGGCGACGCGACCGAGCTCGAGCACCTCGAGGTCGGCGAGCCGCTCCGCTACGAGGGCGCGTGGCGCGACACGAAGTTCGTCGACGCCATCGCGGGCGTCATGGACCGCCGCATGGGGACGGACCCGCGCATCGTGATCTTCGGTGAGGATGTGCACAAGCTCGCGGGCGGGACGAATGGCGCGACGAAGGGGCTCCGAGCCAAGTACGGGCCCGACCGCGTCATCGGCACGCCCATCAGCGAGAACGGGTTCTTCGGGCTCGCGGGCGGTGTCGCGCTCGATGGGCGGTTCCGACCGGTCGTCGAGTTCATGTACCCGGACTTCATGTGGGTCGCGGCCGACCAGGTCTTCAACCAGGTCGGCAAGGTCCGTCACATGTTCGGCGGCAGCAGCTCCGTCCCGCTCGTGCTCCGCACCAAGGTCGCGATGGGCTCCGGCTACGGGTCCCAGCACCTCATGGACCCGGCGGGCATCTTCGCGACGAGCGCGGGCTGGCGCATCGTCGCCCCCTCGACCGCCGCGGACTACGTGGGCCTCATGAATGCCGCGCTCGCCCTCGAGGATCCCGTCCTCGTCATCGAGCACATCGATCTGTACGGCCGCGCCGACCGGGTGCCCGATGGCGGCCTGGACTACATCATCCCGCCGGGGACCGCCGCGATCCGCCGCGAGGGCCGCGACATGACGATCATCAGCTACCTATCGCTCGTGCACGTCGCGCTCGAGGCGATCGAGGAGACCGGGGTCGACGCGGAGCTCATCGACCTGCGCTGGCTCGACCGCGCCTCGCTCGACTGGGCGACGATCGAGGCGAGCATCCGCAAGACGAACGCCGTCCTCATCGTCGAGCAGGGCGCACGCGGCACCTCGTACGGCGGCTGGCTCGCCGACGAGCTCCAGCGCCGCTGCTTCGACTGGCTCGATCAGCCCGTGCAGCGCGTCACGGGCGGCGAGGCGAGCCCGAGCATCTCGAAGGTCCTCGAGCGTGCGGCGATCGCCGGCCGCGAGGAGATCATCGCGGGCATCCAGGCGGTCCAGCGCGGGATGGGCGGTGCCTGATGGCGAGTGTGATCCGCATGCCGGCCGCACTCGCGGGGGCGACCGAGGGCTCCATCCAGACGTGGCATGTCGCGGTCGGCCAGACCGTCGCGCCGGGCGATGTCGTCGCCGACATCGAGACGGAGAAGGCGGTCGTCGAGTTCCCCGCGGAGGAGCCCGGGACGGTCGGCGCGATCCTCGTCGAGGAGGGCGTCGCGGTCGATGTCGGCCAGCCGATCCTCGTGCTGCTCGCCGACGGCGAGGGCGAGGACGCGGTCGAGGCCGCGCTCGCCGAGCTCGGCGAGACCGGCGCACCCGCCCCGTCCGACGCACCTGCCCCGTCGTCCTCGACCGACGCCACGGCACCGGGGGCCTCCTCCGTGCCGTCGCCCGCGCCCACGTCATCACCAGCTCCGGTCGTCCCGGCCGGGCCCGCGGCAGCACCCGAACCGACGTCGGCGATCGCCGGCGTCGGGGCCGCGGGTGGTGAGCGACGTTTCGCCTCGCCGATCGTGCGTCGACTCGCCAGGGAGCACGGCGTCGACCTCTCGACGATCACCGGGACCGGCCCGGGCGGGCGGATCGTGCGCCGCGATCTCGAGCGCCTGCTCGCAGCGGGGACCGGTGCGCGGACGACCGGCGCGACCACGGCCGAGCCGGCTACGCCGATCGCCCAGCGGCCCGCGGCGCACACCGACATCCCGCTCACGGGCATGCGCAAGGTCATCGCGCGCCGCCTCACCGAGAGCAAGTCGAGCGTCCCGCACTTCTACGTCACCTCGCACATCCGCGTCGACGAGCTCCTCGCCATCCGGCGCGAGCTCAACGAGGTGTCGCCCATGCGGATCTCCGTCAACGACCTCGTGCTCAAGGCGGTCGCGGCGGCACACCTGCGGGTGCCGGCGATGAACGCGGTGTGGAACGGGGATTCGATCCGCCAGTACTCCGCGGTCGACATCGCGATGGCGGTGGCGATCCCCGGGGGCCTCGTCACCCCGGTCGTGCGCGGCGTGGATTCGCTCGGCATCGTCGACCTCGCCCGGACCACCGCCGACCTCGCCGAGCGCGCGAAGGCGGGCCGGCTCAGCCCTGACGAGCTCGTCGGCGGCGCCGTCTCCGTCTCCAACCTCGGGATGTACGGCGTGGATGAGTTCTCCGCGATCCTCAATCCCCCGCAGTCGGCGATCCTCGCGGTCGGCGCTGCGAAACCACGGCCTGTCGTCGGCGAGGACGGACAGCTCACGGTCGCCACCGTGATGTCGGTCACGCTCTCCGCCGACCACAGAGTCATCGACGGTGCGCTCGCGGCCGAGTGGTCGCAGGCCTTCGTCGATCTCCTCGAACACCCCGTCCGACTCCTCATCTGAAAAGGCAGATTTCACACTTTCAGGCTGAATGCACAGCCGTGTACAGTGACGCTGAAACCCAGCACAGGGTGCAGGTCCTGACACAGCGCTAGGAACCACCGATTTCAAAGGAGAAATCAGATGATGCAATCACGTCCGGCGACCCTCGGTCGCCGCATCGCGATCGGCGCGGCGATGGCCGCGGCGTTCGCGCTCACCGCGTGCACCTCGGGTGGAGGCGGCGCCACCCCCACGGCCGACCCGACCTCCTCCGCAGCACCGGAGCCCACCGACGAGCGGTTCCAGGTCGCCTACATCTCGTTCGCCGTCGCCAACACCTACGACGAGCCGATGCTCGCCAACGCCCAGGAGGTCGCGGCCGCGAACAACATCGAGCTCACCGTTTTCGACGGCAACCTCGACCCCGCCCTGCAGGCCACCCTCATCGAGGACGTCATCGCATCCGGACAGTTCGACGGCATGATCGTCCAGCCCGTCTACGGCCCCGCGATCATGGACGTCGTCAAGGAGGCGATCGACGCCGGGATCACCGTCGTCAACATCGACCAGATCCTCGGACCGGACTTCACCAGCGGCAAGGCGCAGGTCGACGGCCTCGCGGCCAACGTCGTCTTCGTCGGCTCGATCCTCGGCGACAAGCTCGGCCAGCAGACCGTCGAAGCCTGCGCGGCGTACAACCTCGACCCCTGCAAGGTCGCGTTCCTCCACGACCTCAAGACCTCCGCGGTGAGCATCGCGCTGTGGGACTCGTTCAACCGCGTCACCGAAGGCACGCCCGTCACGGTCGTCGCTGAAGGCGAGACCTTCTGGAACCCGGCCGCGGCGCAGACCGCCGTCGCGGACATCCTCACCGCCAACCCCGACGTCGACATGTTCGTCACCTCCGACCAGGGCCTCCAGGGCACCGTCCTCGCGATCGAGGCAGCCGGCCTCCCCGTGAGCGACTACGTCCTCGTCGGCTACGGCGGCGCGGAGTGGGCGCGTCAGGCGATCCTCGACGGCATCGTCTACTCCGACGTGCTCATGGCACCCGGGACGACCGGCCGCATCGGCATGGAGGCCATGGTCGCCGCGCTCAGGGACGGCGAGCACTGGGGCGACATCGACCCCTTCGCCGACTTCCCGAACAACGGCGTGATCACCAAGGACACGGCTGACCTATTCGTCGGCGAATGGGTCGGGTGACGTGTCGACAGACATGACCCAGCTCGGCGCCCCGCAGCTCTCCGTCGAGCTGCGGGGCGCCGGCAAGTCCTTCGGCGGCGTCCCGGTCCTCGCCGGGATCGACCTGACGATCGAACCGGGCTCGGTCCACGCCCTCGTCGGCGAGAACGGGGCGGGCAAGTCGACGCTCAGCAAGATCATCTCCGGGGTCTACACGCACGACACGGGCACGCTGCTCGTCGGCGGCGAGCCCGTGTCGTTCAGCTCCCCGCGTGAGGCGCTCGACCGGGGCATCGCGACCATCGCGCAGGAGCTCGCCCTCGTGCCCGCCCTGTCGGTCGCCGAGAACGTCTTCCTCGGTCGCGAGCCGCGCACCCTCGGGTGGATCGACCGCCGCCAGCTCCGGAAGTCCTTCGTCGCGCTCGCCGAGCAGACCGGATTCACCCTCGATGCGGACCTCCCCGTCGGCGCGCTCCGCACCGCGGATCAGCAGAAGGTCGAGATCCTCCGAGCGCTCGCGCGCGGCGCGTCCTTCATCATCATGGACGAGCCGACCGCAGCGCTCTCCGGCCACGACACCGAGCTGCTCCACGGCGTCGTGCGACAGCTCGCCGCGAGCGGGCACACGGTCCTGCTCATCTCGCACTTCCTCGGGGAGGTCCTCGAGCTCGCCGACACCGTCACGATCCTCCGCGACGGTCACCTCATCCGGACCGCGCCAGCCTCCCAGGAGACCGAGTCGACGCTCATCGAGGCCATGCTCGGACGGTCGCTCGGCTCCGTCTTCCCGCCGAAGTCCGAGCCCCCGGCGATCGTCGCCGACCGCACCCCCGCACTCGAGGTCGAGGGGCTCTCAGGGCACGGATTCGCCGACATCAGCTTCACCGTGGCGCCGGGCGAGATCGTCGGGCTCGCGGGGCTCGTCGGCGCGGGCCGCAGCGAGATCGCCCACGCGATCTTCGGCGCGGACCGTCGGACCGCCGGCACCGTCAGAGTCGACGGTCAGGAGGTCGCCGACGACATCCCCGCCGCGATGCGCAGCGGGCTCTTCCTCATCCCCGAATCCCGCAAGGACCAGGGGCTCGTCCTCGGTCGCCCCATCCGGCAGAACGTCTCGCTGTCCGACCTCGGGCTCGTCTCGACCGCCGGATGGCTGCACTTCGGCAAGGAGCGCCGCGAAGCCCGCGACATGCTCGACCGCGTCACCGTCGCCGGCGACGACCGCCGCGACGTGTCCGCCCTCTCCGGCGGCAACCAGCAGAAGGTGCTCTTCGCCAGAGCGCTCGCCCAGCCGCGCAAGGTCCTCATCGCCGACGAGCCCACCCGAGGCGTCGACGTCGGCTCGAGGCGCGCCATCTACGAGCTCATCGCCGAGCAGGCCGCCTCCGGCATCGGAGTCCTCGTGATCTCCTCCGATGTCGAGGAGCTGCTCGGCCTCGCACACCGAATCCTCGTCGTCCGCACCGGGCGCATCGTCGCGCACCTCGCGGGAGACGAGATGACCGAACACAACGTCCTGACCGCGGCATTCGCCGACCCGATCTCGAGTGAGAAGCCATGAGTGACAACCTGCCTCAGACCGCCGCGATGGTCTCCGTGCCGCCTGGCCGCACCCGACGCATCCCGTGGCGTTCGCTCGCCATCGTCATCCCCTTCCTCGCGGTGTTCATCGCGCTGACGATCGGCAGCCCCGCCTTCCTGTCGTTCCAGAACCTCACCAACGTCCTGGACCGGCAGTCGGGCATGCTCATCGTCGCGGCGGCGAGCACGCTCGTGCTCATCGCGGGAGGGATCGACCTCTCGGTCGGCGCGACCTACATGTTCGCGGCCGTCGTGTGCGGCACCGTCATCGTGCGCGTCGGCGGAGCCGAAGGCGCCGCGCTCGGCATCATCCTCGGCATGGTCGCCGGCCTCGTCGTCGGCCTCATCAACGGCATCATCAGCACCGTATTCCGGATCAACGCACTCATCGCGACCCTCGCCATGAGCTTCATCATCCTGGGCGTCACCAAGCTCATCTCCCAGTTCGGCAAGGAGGGCATCGGCCAGATCCGCGTCGACTTCGAGGAGTTCCGCTGGCTCGCCACGGTGAAGCCGCTCGGGATCTCGCTGCCGATCTGGATCGCGCTCGTCGTCCTCGTCGTCCTCGGCCTCGTGCTGTGGCGCACCACCTTCGGGCGCTACGTGTACGCGGCCGGCGGCAACGCCGAGGCCGCACGCCTCGCCGGCATCCGGGTGAAGGTCGTGAAGATCTCGACCTTCGCACTCTCGGGTCTCGCCGCAGGCATGGCGGGCGTCATCGACCTCGCCCGCACCCCATCCGTCCCGGAGAACGACGCCATCGCGACGACCCTGACCTTCACCGTCCTCGCCGGCATCGTCGTCGGCGGCACCTCCATCCTCGGCGGCGAAGGCGCAGTGTGGCGCACCGTGCTCGGCATCCTCTTCATCGCGATGCTGTACAACGGCTTCACCCTCCTGCGCATCGACCCGCTGTTCCAGGGGATCGCGCTCGGCGTGATCATCCTCCTCGCGGTCGGATTCGACGCCTGGTCGAGGCTCAGACGCAGATAGCCGCACGCGGGATGGCCACGGGATGTGTTCGGAGTGCGCATCCCGTGGCCATCGCATGTCCGGAGCCATCCGGGGACCCGAGCGCGTCGGCAACGATTCGGTGACATTCGCCGGAAACGGGACGGACAGGCATTCCGTCCTCGCGATCCGCTCACTACGGTGACCGGCATGGAGCAGCTGCGCACACCGCGACGAGGCGGTCTCGCGATCGGCGCACTCGCGCTCGCGCTGGGACTCGGACTCACCGGCTGCTCCGCGGACGGCTACAGCGGCGCATCCCCCGAGGTGTCGCTCGACGGCGGCGTCGCACCGCAGGTCGCGCCGGGCATCGACGGCGGATTCCTCGATGTGGTGGACGCCGACCGCTCCGTGATCGTCACCGGATGGGCGACCATCCTCGTCGACGACCCCGCTGCCGCCGCCGCCGAGGCGACCCGGATCGCGAATGCCGCGGGCGGCCGCGTCGACAGCCGCAGCGAGCGCGCCCCGACCGACTACTCCGGCGGCAGCGCGACGCTCGTCCTCCGCATCCCCGCGGCGAAGCTCGACGCGACGCTCGAGGAGCTCAAGCGCCTCGGCACCGTCCAGGACGTCTCGCTGAGCGCGAGCGATGTGACGCTCGAGGTCCAGGACCTGGACGCCCGCATCTCCGCCCTCGAGACCTCCATCGAGCGGCTCGAGGCGCTCCTCGCGGAGGCGTCGACGACAGCCGACCTCATCGAGCTCGAGACCGCGATCAGCGACCGGCAGGCCCAGCTCGAAAGCCTCCAGGCGCAGCAGCGCTACCTGTCGGACCAGGTCGCGATGTCGACGCTCACCCTCGACCTCGTCACGGAGCCGGTCGCGACCGACCCGCCGCCCGGTGACTTCTGGGAGGGCATCGTCGCCGGATGGGACGCGCTCGGGAAGTTCGCGGCGGGACTGCTCGTCGCACTCGGCGCCTTCCTGCCGTGGCTCATCCCGATCGGGATCGTCGCCCTGATCGTGTGGGGCATCGTCGCGCTGTCACGTCGACGTCGCGCGTCGAAGGCGGCACGCCGCACCTCGCCGGCCGACGACCAGACCCCGCAGTCTCCGCAGCCCCAGGGCTGAGCCGAGCTCCGTCGCCGCCCGCACCGATGATGCTGTGAGCGGCGGCGGGTCAGCCCTGCCCGACGCCGTCCGCGCGGGCCCGCAGCTGCGGGTGGACGCAGCGGCGGAATCAGCCGTCCGCGAGCAGCTCCCGGACCCGGGGGATGACCTGGGTGCCGTACAGCTCGATCGCCTCCATCGCGTACTCGTGCGGCATCGGGCCCGAGTACTTGAGGTCGAACCGCTGGATGCCGAGCTGTCGGATCGTCGAGGCGATCTTGCGCGCGACCGTCTCCGGCGACCCGACATACAGCGAGCCGTGCTCGATCTCCTGCCGCACCTCATCCGGACGCGGCGGCGGCCAGCCCCGCTCAGCGCCGATCACCGCGCGCTGCTCCATGAAGTACGGCACGAATCGCTCGCGCGCGAGCTCATCGGTCGGCGCGACGAATCCCGGTGAGTGCACCGCGACCGGCAGCGGTGCCTTGCCGAGCTGGTCAAGCGCCTGATGGAAGAGGCCGATGAACGGGAGGAATCGGCCCGGCGCGCCGCCGATGATCGCGAGCGTCAGCGGCAGACCGTGCCTGGCGGCGCGGACCACCGACTGCGGCGATCCGCCGACGCCGATCCAGGTGGCGATGCGGCCGGATTCGGACTTCGGGTAGACCTCGAGACCGTCGATCGCGGGGCGCATCGAGCCATCCCAGTGCACGGGCCCCTCGTCGAGGAGACGCACCCACAGGTCGAGCTTCTGCTCGAAGAGCTCCTCGTAGTCGCTCAGCGAGTAGCCGAAGAGCGGAAACGACTCGATGAACGAGCCGCGACCCAGGATGACCTCGGCGCGGCCGCTCGAGATCGCGTCGAGCGTCGAAAAGCGCTGCCACACGCGCACCGGATCATCCGAGGACAGGACGGTCACGGCGGAGCCGAGCGTGATCCGCTCCGTGCGGGACGCGATCGCCGCGAGGACCGTCTCCGGGGTCGACACGGCGAACTCGTGCCGGTGGTGCTCGCCGAGGCCGAAGGCGTCGATCCCGACCTGGTCGGCGAGGATCCCCTCCTCCACGACGTTGCGGATGACCTGCGCCTGCGTCAGCTGCGCGCCATCCCGGTCGACCGTCACATCCCCGAACGTGTCGACGCCGAACTTCAGCTCCTGGATCCCATCCATGCGGGGTTCAGCACCCGGGTGGGCGGAAGTATTCCGGAATACTCCGGGACGACCGCGCGCTGCACCTCATATGCGCCTCTCGGTCCTCGACCTCATCCCCGTGCGCACCGGCCAGTCGAGCGCGGAGGCGATCGCCGCCTCGCTCGCGCTCGCGCGGCTCGCCGACGACCTCGGGGTCACCCGCTACTGGTTCGCGGAGCACCACAACATGCCCGCGGTCGCCTCCACCACCCCGCCGGTGCTCGTCGCCGCGGCCGCGATGGCGACCACGCGCATGCGGATCGGCTCCGGGGGCGTCATGCTGCCCAACCACCCGCATCTCGTCGTCGCCGAGCAGTTCGCGGCGCTCGAGGCGATCGCCCCGGGCCGCATCGACCTCGGCATCGGCCGCGCACCCGGCAGCGACCCGATCATCACGCAGGTCCTCCGGGCCAGCGGCGCGAGCGGGAGCGTCGACCGCTTCCCCGACGACGTCGCCGACATCCTCGCCCTCATGCGACCGGGCGGCGCGACGCTGCGTCTGGCGAGCGAGCGCACCTACCCGATCGCGGCGACCCCGGCCGCGACGACCACCCCGACGGTGTGGCTGCTCGGCTCGAGCGACTACTCGGCACGCCTCGCCGCGCAGCTCGGACTGCCCTATGTCTTCGCGAACCACTTCTCCGGCGACGGACTGGAGCAGGCGCTCGCCCTCTACCGGGGCGGGTACCACCCGAGCGAGGAGCATCCAGAGCCGACGACGATCCTCACCCTGAATGCGGTCGTCGCGGCCACCCGCGACGAGGCCGCCGCGCTCGCCCTCCCCCAGCTGCGCGCCATGGCCAGGCTGCGGGCGAATCGGGGCCTCCGGCCGGTCGAGACGATCGAGGAGGCGGCGCACGCCCCGGCCGACCCCGTCATCGACGACCTCGTGCAGGCGCTCGCATCACGCTGGGTCATCGACGAGGCGGATGCCGCGGCGCGCCGCATCGAGGCATTCGCCGCGCAGCACGGCATCGACGAGGTCATGGTGTCGCCCGTCGCCGGGGCGAGCGCGCACGATCCGCGCGACCGCGCGCCGGGTCGCGAGCGCACGATCCGGCTCCTCGCGGAGCGACTGATCGGCTGAGCCCAGCGCCCTCAGGTGTCCGACGCCGCGAGCTGACCGCACGCCCCGTCGATCTCCTTGCCGCGCGTGTCGCGGAGCGTCGTCGGGATGCCGGCGGCCTCGAGTCGGCGGATGAACTCCGCGGTCACCGCCGTCGCGCTCGCCGTCCAGATCGAGCCGGGCGTCGGATTCAGCGGGATCGGATTCACATGGACCCAGCCGCGCCCGCGCTCGTTGAGCTTCTGCCCGAGGAGATCGGCTCGCCACGCGTGATCGTTCATGTCCTTGATGAGCGCGTACTCGATCGAGACGCGGCGCCCCGTCCGCTCGTAGTACGCGTACGCCGCATCGAGGACCTCATCGACCTTCCAGCGGGAGTTCACCGGGATGAGCTCGTCGCGCAGCTCGTCGTCGGGGGCGTGGAGCGAGAGCGCGAAGGTGAGCGGAAGGCCTTCATCGGCGAGCTTGAGGATCGCGGGGGCGAGGCCGACGCTCGAGACGGTGATGCCGCGCGCCGACATGCCGAGGCCGTCGGGCTGCGGGGCGAGCATCGTGCGGATCGCCTGCATGAGGCGGTTGTAGTTCGCGAGGGGCTCGCCCATGCCCATGAAGACGATGTTGGTGACGCGCTCGTCGGGGTGCTCGGGCTCGCCGAGGTCGCCGGCGCGGATCGCGCGATTCGCCGCGACGACCTGCTCGACGATCTCCGCGGCGGACAGGTTGCGCGTGAGACCGGCCTGACCGGTCGCGCAGAAGGGGCAGTTCATCCCGCAGCCGGCCTGGCTCGACACGCACAGGGTGATGCGGCCCGGGTAGCGCATGAGGACCGACTCGACGAGGGCGCCGTCGAAGAGTCGCCAGAGGAACTTGATCGTGTCGCCGCCATCGGTGCGCAGCCGCCGCACCTCGGTGAGCAGCGGCGGGAGCAGGCTCGCGACGAGCTCCTCGCGTCCGGCGGCGGGGAGGTCGGTCATGGCGGCCGGGTCGCTCGTCCAGTGCGTGAAGTAGTGGGTCGCGAGCTGCTTGGCGCGGAATGCCGGGAGCCCCGCCTCGACGACCCTCGCCTTCCGCTCCTCCACCGTCATGTCGGCCAGATGCTTCGGCGGCTGCGTGCGCCGCGGCGCCGAGAACTGCAACGCGGGACGGCCATCCGCCGCGACAGCCTGCGTCCACCCCTCGGCCCTGGGCCGCACCTGCCGTCGCTGTTCCACCCGACCATTCTCCCTGGTCAGACCTGACTGTCGGGGGTGGATGCGATCCGCGGGCGCGGCGGGCCGCGAGGATCAGGCTCGACGAGCGTCAGGCGAGGCGAGCCATTCGGTGAAGCGCTGTGCGCCGAGGCGCGCGTCGGGGGTCGCCAGGAGCGCCCCGCTCGCCATGGTGCGGCCGAGGTCGCCCGGCAGCCGGAGCTCGACCACGCGGCCCTTCCGTCCGGTCTCCGCGATATACCGGCGCACCATGTCCGCCATGCGCTCCTCCGCGGGACCGGCGAGCGGCTGGGCGAATCCGGCGGGCGGCTGCTCGGCGAGGTCGACGAGCGCGGCCGCGACCTCGCGCGCCGCGACCGGCTGCGAGCGCATCCTCGGCACCACGACGAGGCCGAGCATCGGCGGCCTCGCGCACAGCTGGCCGGCGAACTCGTGGAACTGTCCCGCGCGGAGGATCGTCCACGGCACGTCGCCCTCGGCGATGCGCTGCTCCTGCAGGGTCTTGCCGGCGTAGTGACCGCCCTTCGTCCCGGCCGCCCCGATGATCGACAGCGCGAGGTGGTGGCCGATCCCGGCCGCGGATTCGGCCGCGAGCAGGTTCCGGGTGACCGCGCCGAAGAACGCCTCGGCCTTCCTGCCGGAGAGTGTGTCGATGCTCGAGACGTCGATGACGGCCTCGACGCCGGTCAGCGACTCCGCGAGTCCCGCTCCCGTGACGAGGTCGACACCGCGCGAGCGTGCCAGCACGACGACCTCATGCCCTCTCGACTCCGCCACCTCGACGATGTGACGGCCGACGGTCCCAGTGCCGCCGGCGACCGCGATGCGCACTGCAGACTCCTTCGCTGACCGACGACTCCTTTGTCATCGACCAGGGCCATTGTCCCGTAACGTCGATCCGTGCGCATCGATCTCGACGACCCGCGCCGCGACGACATCGGCGACCTCGTCGCTGAGCACCTCGCGGACATGTACGCCTGGAGCCCGGCCTGCTCTGTCCATGCGTTCGACCTCGACGGCCTGAGCGCCCCTGGGATGACCTTCTGGACTGCGCGCGATGAGCGCGACGCACCGGCTGACGCCGAAGGCCACGTGGGCCGTCTGCTCGGGATGGCCGCACTCAAGGACTTCGGCGACCGCTCCGGCGAGATCAAGTCGATGCGTGCCGCGCGCGCCGCTCGCGGCACCGGTGTCGGCCGCGCGCTGCTCGACCACATCCTCGCCGAGGCTCGCGCACGCGGCTGGCACACCGTCTGGCTCGAGACGGGGTCTCAGGAGCAGTTCATCCCGGCGCGCACCCTGTACGCGTCGCGCGGATTCGTCGAGTGCGGGCCGTTCACCGACTACGTCGAGGACCCTGCGAGCACCTTCATGCGGCTCGAGCTCGCCCGGTAGCGGCGACCGAGATCATCCGCCCGGCGCGAGCTCGTCAGTGCTCGTGCTCGCCGGAGAGCTTGAAGCCGAGTCGACCGTGCGCGAAGCCGCCGCCGGCGCGGATCGCCGTCGCGACCCACGAGGCCTCCGCGAGCTCGGCCATCGTCGCGCCCGCCTTCACCGCGGCCTTCGCGTGGGCGTCGATGCAGTAGACGCACTGCGTCGTGATGCCGACCGCGAGCGCGATGAGCTCGCGATACTTCAGCGGGATCTCCCGCCCCTCCTCGGCGAACACGGCCTGGTCGAAGGCGAGGAACGCCTCGAAGATGTCCGGGGTCGTGTTGCGGTAGTCCTTGGTGTGCTTGCGGTCCTCGATGAAGTCGTACACGCCGTCGCTCATGTGGTCAGCCTAGGGGCAGCCGCCACGCCGGGACGGTGCAGGACACGACGCGTCTCGCCGCGCGCGCGAATGCGTCGGGAGGCCCGTGATCCGAGAAATTCGACGGCGAGAATCGACGAAGGCCCCCGGGACGAATCCCGGGGGCCTTCAATGTCCAAAACGTAAATCCTGCGGCTAATCGCATAAACCGGCGGGAGCCGAACTCGACGACCTCGAACCGCCGAGGACTCTCATCCTCGGACTCGCGAGACCTCCGCGTCCGCACCCATCTCCGACGACCGAACGCTCGGTCCGATCCTCTTCGATAGGGCTGCCCCTCTACCGACGATCTGCCCCGGAATCTCGGGCCTCTCGGCCTCCGTCTCCGGTGGTTCACCGTTTCGGTGATGACGAGATTACTCGCCCTGCCGGAGCGCGCAACCCGTCAAGTTTCGCTTGATAGTTGAAGGTTTGCGGACGGTGTCCGAATTTCACTCGACATCGGCATAGATCTGCGCGAGCTTGAGCGCCAGAATGCGACGGAGGGATTCATCGACGCGCTCCTCGGAAATGCGCCCGGATTTCACGAGAGCGACGAATGCGTCGTACGCCGCATGAAAGTCCCGAGGCACGAGCAGGATGTCGGCGCCGGCATCGATGCACCCGGTGATGATCTCGTCGACCGAGTAGTGCTCGCTGATCGCAGCCATGTCGAGCGCATCCGTGATGATGATCCCCTCGAAGCCGAGCTCGCCTCGCAGGACATCGGTCAGCAGCATCCGGGACATCGTCGCCGGCGCACCGCTCGGATCGATCGCGGGAGCGGAGACATGCGCCGTGAGGACCAGGTGCGCGCCGGCGTCGATGCCCGCGGCGAAGGGCACGAGCTCCACCGCCCGCAGCCGCTCCATGTCGTGGGCGACGGTCGCCAGGCCGGTGTGGGAGTCGCTGTCGGTGTCGCCGTGTCCGGGGAAGTGCTTGAGCGTCGCCGAGACCGACTCCTGGAGTCCCTCGACCTCGGCGGCGACCATCGCGGCGACGAGGCCCGGGCCCGAGCCGAAGGCCCGATCGCCGATCACCAGGTTGCGCGGGTTCGTGTTCACATCGGCGACGGGCGCGAGGTCGACGTTGAATCCGAGTGCCGCCATCTGCCGACCGATCGTCTCGCCGACCTGCCGCGCCGCTGACGGATCGCCGGTGCCTCCGATGACCGCCATGTCGGGGAACTCGTCGACCCCGACGCCGGACAGCCGCGACACCGTGCCGCCCTCCTCGTCCGCGGCGATGAGGAGCGGGATGGGGCTCGCGGCCTGGAGGTCTGCCACGTATCGCGCGATCTGCTCGGCGGAGGCGACGTTGCCGCCGAACATGATGATCCCACCCGGCCCGTACCACTGCAGGTGCTCGATCTGGGCCGGCGAGATGCCGAGCTGCCGGTCGTCGGCCCGCACCCCGTACTCGAGTGCGTCGGTGTCGATCATGAAGAGCTGGCCGACCTTCTCCTCGATCGTCATCGACGCCATCACGAGTCCGATGAGGTCGGTGGGGATGCCGCCTGTGGGCGATGCTGCGGCAGCGGAGCCAGCCGGCGTGCGCTCCTCGCTCGGCGCTGACGCCGCGGAGGCGACCGCCTCCGGCCCGCCGCCGATGCCGTCGATGCCGCCGAATCCCCCGCCGAGCGCACCGACGATGAGCGCGCCGGAGAGGGCGACCGCTCGCATCGACCGTGAGGCGCGCATGCTCCTGTCTAACACGCTCCGCGCCGCGCGGCCGCGAGGACCGAGCCGCTACCCGGTCGAGTCGAGCACGGCGCGGAGCTCGCGCAGTGCCGCGACGAGGGTCTCGTGCGGGACCGTGCCGATCGCGAGCCGGAGCGCGTGCGGAGGCTTGCCGTTCGTCGCGTAGCGGTCGGCGGTCGCCACCAGGATCCCCTTCGCCGCGAGCGCGGCCGCGACGGCGTCCATGCGCTGACCGGGCGCCAGCCGCAGCCAGACGATGTAGCTGTTCGGATGGGTGACGAGGTCGCACCCCGCGAGGATCGTCCGGACCGCCCGCTGGCGGCGCTGCGCGTCGCGGCGGCGCTCCTCCTCCATGCGCTCGACGCTCCCGTCGGCGAGCCACCCGACTGCGAGGGCGGTGACGATGCTCGGGGCCCCGTAGGTGGAGGCGCGCAGCCCGCTCTGGAGCCCTTCGATGAGCGGGTCCGGCGCGACGATGAAGCCGAAGCGCAGACCGGTCGCGAAGTTCTTGCTGAGGCTTGCGACATACACCGTCCGCTCGGGAGCGAGCGCCTGGAGCGGCGGCGGCGCATCCGGGGCGAGGAAGGCGTACGTGCCGTCCTCGATGAGGTGCACGTCGTGTCGCCGCGCGATCTCGACGATCCGCTGCCGCTGCTCGAGGGAGAGCACCCAGGACATGGGGTTGTGCATCGTCGGCTCGCTGTAGATGGCGCGGACGCGCCGGTGCTGCACGATGCGGTCGAGCGCCTCGAGGTCCGGTCCTTCCGGCCCGACGGGGACTGGGGCGAACTCGTGCTTCCGCGACTGCGCGAGCATGCGCATGCCCGGGTAGGACAGGTCGCCGATCGCGATGACATCGCCCGGGTTCGTCGTGGCGTCGAGTGCGGCGTCGAGGCCCTGCTGCGAGCCGTTGGTGATGAGGACGTTCTGCGGCGGGACGTCGATCCCGCGGCTCAGCAGGTAGGTCGCGACGATGCGGCGATCCTTGAACCGCCCACCTGCGGGCTCCTGGTGGAGCAGCGCATCGAGGTTGCCGGCGCTCGCGAGCTGGCGGAGGGCGTTCCGCAGCATCTCGGTCTGGCCGGGGGCGAGCGGCTCGTTGACGGAGAGGTCGGCGACGACCGGCACCGGCAGGTCGGGTCTGGGGCCGAGCCCGGCCGGGGTGGAGCGATCGCGGACGAATGTCCCGCGCCCGGTCTCGCCGGTCACGAGCCCCGCGTGAGCAAGTCGCCGGTAGATACGGCTCGCGGTCTCGAGGGCGATGCCGTGCTCCCGTGCGAGCTCGCGGTGCGTGGGGAGGCGGGCCCCGGGCTCGAGCTCTCCGGTCAGGATGCGGCGCTCGAGGTCGGCGAAGACCTCCTGGCTGCGTCTGCTCCCCATGTCCGCTGTCCCATCTGCCGCGAATGTATCTAGGACAATCATTGGATTGCCCTATTTCTGCGATGTTAGCGTCTCGCCACGACAGCGGGTCAGAGCACCAGAGGAGCGAGATGCAGACGCGGCAGCCGGACGGGGTGGGCACATGACAGGCGAGGCCACGCTCGGGATGGTCTTCGTCATCATCGCGCTCGGCATCCTTATCTTCTTCGCCATCGTCGGCACCGTCTGGGGCATCATCTTCGACGGCTACGGCCGGCGCCCCACCCTCCGCGACTACGACACGAGGCGTCCCGACCCGCCTGACGGAGCTCCTTGGCCGTGAGCCGGGCCGAGGGACGGGCGCGGCGGGCGCACTGGGTCAGGGGCGCTCGCCGCGCTCAGGTCGTCGGGCCCGGGATGGGATGACCCGGGCCCGACGCCAGCACACGCCACGCCGAATCACAAGCCCCTTCCGGCGCCCCGACCCGCGGACGAGCATCGACCGCGAGCGGGTCACGGAAGGAGCAGCACATGACCGGAATCCCAGGACACGACGACCACGAGGAGCACTCGCGCGAGACGCCCAGTCGCGAGCAGCAGCTCCCGCCGCTCGACCAGCCTGTCCGCGACGAGCCGCAGCACAACACCCACGGCGCCCCGGACGGCGCAGTCGAGGCGGACACCGCATCGGGTGGCGCACCGGAGGACGCCGGGAGCGAGCTGGGCGGCGGGCCTGACGAGCAGGATTCGGAGATCCCACCGGAGAACCCGTCCGGGGGCTGAATCGACGCGCCGCATGGTACGGCGCCGGCCTGCCGACGGGGGTGGACAGGCCGGCGCCGAGCTGGGTGCGCTCGGTGACGCCGCGCTCTCGCGGCGGTCCTATGCTCCTAGCGGCGAACCTGGCTGTCGAAGACGGTCACATCGGACGGCGCCGCCGAGGTGAAGTCGAGGACCTCATCCGCGAGCGCGACCACCGACCAGACACCCCCCTCGGTGTCGGTGAACTCGTAGGCGGGGATGAGGATCGAGCTCGACTGGCCGTCACCGGTCGGCACCCACTGGTTCAGCCAGCCGAGTCGCGCCGACACGAGCGTCGTCTCCGCGACCGGCCAGCTGATCGCCGAACCGGGTGCGGGCGGCGCAGGCGCCTCGGTCGGCGGCACCCAGACCTCCGTCGACGCGGCGATCTCAAAGCCGGGGTCAGCCCAGTGGATCTGCTGCGTGCCGAACCGCGGGTCCGTCATGCGCTCGAACGCCTCCTGCTCGCTCACCACCGGGTACTCCCCGAGGCTCACGAGCGGCGCGAGGGCGCCGTACACGCTGCGGATGCCGTCGCCCGCCAGCTCGAAGGACCAGGTCTGACCGATCTGGGCGCCATCGACGAGCTGGCCCGCGGTGACGTTGCGGATGCGGGAGCCCTCGTAGTGCGTCGATGTGAACTCGAAGTCGGCCGCATCCTGGCCGACCGCCTCCATGAGCTCGCGAGCGATCCGGATCGCCTCATCCTCGCTCGGGACGTCGCAGTCGCCCTCGAGGCATTCCCACTGGAAGTCCTCGTCGTAGTGCGAGTACCAGAAGCTCAACGTCGAATCGACCCCGACCCACAGCTCCGGCGCGCTCCCGTCGAGCGGGATGAGCTGCCACGAGCCGTCGCGCAGCTCCGGGGTGCCCTCCTCGAGACCGAGCGCCGCGGAGAGCGCGGCGATGAGCTCAGCGGGCGAGACCGCGCGGGGGTCGTAGGCGTACACCTCGCTCGTGCCCGGCAGAGTGGACAGCCCGGACGCGTGGAAGACACGACGCCCCGAGGAGTAGCCGGGCCAGATCATACGGTCCACGACGGCGGAGTCGACACTCGGGGTGGACGGCGTGGGGCCGAGCCCGCCCCCGATCTCCGGGATCGCTGTCTCCCCGGCCCCGATCTCCGGGGCGGCCGCGGTCGTGGTCCCGGGAGGCTGTTGCCCCACCCCGAATCCGTAGCCCGCAGCGCCGCCGACGACGAGCGCCACGGCGACACCCGCCGCGATCGAGGTGGCGGCGAGCAGTCGACGCGGACGACGGCGCTCCCGCTCCGCGCTGAGGTCGATCGGGGCAGAGGTCGCGGCAGTCGTGCTGGCCGCGTCGTCGCTCATCGCCCGAGCGACGACACGCTCGGCGAATCCGGCGCTCGGCGCCACATCCGCCGCGGGGTCGGCCGCGCGCAGTCGGTCCATGGGGTCTTCAGGTGTGGACACAGGGGTCTCCTCTCAGTCCTGCCCTGGATATGTGGCGTGCGAGTCGTTTCTTGCACGCGCCTCGCGATCCGGGATGGGGCTCAGAATGTCTGGCGCTCGCCCCACGCGGCCCGCAGCCGGGAGCGCGCGCGAGACAGGGCCGCGTCAGCACCCGAGCGGCTGATGCCGAGCACCTCGGCGATCTCGTCGCCGCTCAGTCCTTCCCACGCGTTGAGCAGGAGGATCTCGCGGTCGCGCTCGGCGACGCTCGCGAGCGCGCCGCGCAGCTCCTCGTCGAGGAGCGCGGCCAGCTCAGGGTGCTCGTCGGCGCGCACCCGCCCCTCGTCGGGGATCGTCTCGACGGGGAGGTCGATGTGCTTGCGGCGCGCGTTCGCCAGGACGAATCCCGCGGTGCGATACAGCCACGGCAGCTCGGCACCGCGCGGCACATCGTCGCGCCGGCGCCACGCGGTCAGGAAGACCTCGGCGGCGAGATCCTCGGCGTCCTGGTGCGGCCCTCGACGGGCGAAGTACTTCACGATCGCGGTCGAATGCTCCTCGACGACGCGCGTGAACCAGTCGCGGTCGCTCTCCGCACGCACAGGCACAGTCATCACGGTAGGACTATGTCGGGTGGGCGGCGAATCTTGCACCGTGCGTGAGCTCGGCTCGTCGCGCTGCTCCGGTGACAACGAGAACGCCCCGGCCGTGAGGCTCGGGGCGTGGACGTGGACCTAAGGAGATTCGAACTCCTGACCTCCTCGATGCGAACGAGGCGCGCTACCAACTGCGCCATAGGCCCGTGTGCTCGTCGAAACGTGCGCGAACAAGCGTAGCACTTTCGCCGCGCAGGCTGGAAATCGATCTGCTGAGAATCCGGCGAGTTCAGGAGGCGCGGCGGCGGCGGATGGCCGCGTCGAGGTCGAGGACCGCGTGCTCCCCCTCGACGACACCCATCGACGCCCATCGGCTCTGGCTCCGCCGCTGCGTCTGCTCCGGCACCCCGGCAGCAGCCGACACCCCCGCACCAGCCGGTACCCCAGCACCAGGCGTCGCCGCGGGCACCTCGTCCTGTCGCCTGCGAAGCGCCGCCTCGGCCGCCTGCTGCGCGGCGGCGATCTCGGCGGCGGCGAGGGCCGCAGCGCGCGCGACCGCCGCCGGATTCTGCGTCCCCGCGTGCGTCCCCGTCTGCGCCACCTCCCCGGGCGTCGTCCCTGCCGACGCCGCACCGCGGCTCGGCGATGCGGTCTGCGCGTCCTCGACCACGAGGCCGACGCTCTGCTGGCGACGGAGCTGCGACATCGGCACGGGCAGCTTCGTCGGCGTCCACTCGCGGGTGGTGGCCCGGGAGTCGGCGACATCGAGGGCGATGTCCGGGACGACGATCGACCGTCGCGGCTGAGTCTGCGCTGCGGGGGTCGCCGCGCGGGCACGAGCGATCCGCGTGAGGCGCGCCTGCAGCCCGAGACCGCCGAAGAGAAATGCGCTCGCCGCGAGGATGATGATCGGCGAGCCGGCCGCCATTCCACCCGCGATCATCGTCCACACCTGCATGAGGAGGACGGCCGCGGCGGCGAGCACGAAGATGGTCGTGACGAGCCGGGTGCGGCGGAGTCGACGCAGGGCGATGGCGCGCGGGTCGAGCTCCTCCGGGAGCGGGAGCGTCGGAGTCGTCCCGACGGCGACCGGGCGGTCTTTCAGCGTCGCGGCGATCGCCCTGGCCTTCGCGGCATTCTCGATGCGGATCGCCTGCGGCGTCTCCGCGGTCTCCGCGAGGACGCGGATGGTCTGCTGCAACCGCACCGCGTTGCGCTCGGTCGCGATGAACTCACGTCGACGCAGCCAGTTGGGCACGAGGTAGATGAGCCAGAGCGCTGCGGCGACCGCGAGGAGCACCCCGCCACCCAGCACTGACTCCATGCCGCATACGTTATGTGCGGGCTGGTCGCGCCGACCGGATAGACACCCCGGTTATGCGATCCCCGCGGCCACCCGGTCGGCGTGCGGGATCGCCGCGGCGGCCGGATTCGCCTGCCCCTCCTGCCACCGACGGCGCACCCCGAGCGGGAAGACGTCCTCCTGTGTGAGCGCGAAGGTGAAGTGGTCGCGCCAGCCGCCGTCGATGTGGATGTACCGTCGGCGCAGCCCCTCATAGCGGAAGCCGAGCTTCTCGACGACCCGCAGCGACGCCTGATTCTCCGGGCGGATGCAGATCTCGATCCGATGCAGCCCGACCGTCATGAAGAGCCAGTCGGCGACGAGCGACACCGCGATCGGCGTCGCCCCTCGACCCGCGAAGCGCTCCGCGATCCAGTACCCGATCGCGCATGACGACAGCGAGCCGTAGGAGATCTGCGACACGCTCAGCTGCCCGGCGAACTCGCCGTCGACGAGGATCGCGAAGGGGGCACCGACCCCTGAGCGCGCCTGCGCCTGCAGGAGTCGGATGCCCCCGCGCGTGTCGTAGCCGACGACGCCGTCCGGATTCGTCGCCTCCCACGGTCTGAGCCAGCGGCGGTTGATCCGCAGCTCAGCCTCGAGGGATCTGGCGTCCCTGACCGACAGCGGCCGGACGGTGACGTCCCCCTCGCGGATCGTGGGGAGTACGAGGCGCACGCTCTGCTCCTACAGTCGGCTGACGAATTCCTTGAGCCACGGCCTCAGCTCGGGGCCGAGGTCCTCTCGCTCCGTCGCGAGCTCGATGATCGCCTTGATGTAGTCGAGTCGGTCACCAGTATCGAACCTGCGACCGCGGAACACGACCCCGTAGACGCCGCCGGCGATGCCCTCGACCGCCATCTCGCGGAGGGCGTCGGTGAGCTGGATCTCCCCGCCGGCGCCGGCCTCGGTGCGCTCGAGGATGTCGAAGACCTCCGGCTGGAGGACGTACCGGCCGATCACGGCCAGGTTGGACGGCTGCGTGCCCGGCGCCGGCTTCTCGACGAGGTCGAGGACGCGGACGAGCTCGATGGGCGAATCCCCCGTCTGCTCGATCGGCTCGACGGTGGCGATCCCGAATCGGTGCGCGACCTCGGGCGCGACCTCCAGGAGCGCGATGACGCTCGCGCCGCGCGTCTCATGAGTGTCGATCATGTCGGCCAGCAGCGTCTCGTCCTGGGCGATGATGTCGTCGCCGAGGAGGACGGCGAATGGCTGCTCGGCGACGTGCTGCTTGGCGCGGAGCACCGCGTGGCCGAGGCCGAGCGGCTCGCCCTGGCGGAGGTAGTGGACGTCGGCGAGCTCCGCCGAGCGCATGACCTGCTCGAGCCGCCCCGTGTCGCCCTTCTCGATGAGCGTGCGCTCGAGCGTGGGCACGCGGTCGAAATGATTCTCAAGGGCCTGCTTGTTGGCTCCGGTGATCATGAGGACGTCCCGCAGTCCAGCGGCGACGGCTTCCTCGACCACGTACTGGATGGCCGGCTTGTCGACCACCGGGAGCATCTCCTTGGGCATGGCTTTCGTCGCCGGAAGGAACCGGGTCCCGAAGCCAGCGGCAGGGATTACAGCCTTCTCTACGCGTCGTACCATCCGTACAGGCTATCGGGACACCCTGGTCCGCCAGCGGCTTCTACACTGTTCGCATGGTTGCCCCCTCGGATCAGGCCAAGCGCGCGCTGCGCGCGGAGATCAGGGAGCAGCGGCGGATCGTCACCTCGTCCGAGCGTGAGCGGAGGGCGCACGACCTCACGGCGCAGCTCATCCACCTCACGCAGGCGCTTGGCGCCAAGTCGGTGGCGACATACCTGTCCACTCCCGATGAGCCGTCGACGCGGGGCTACATCGCGTGGGCGCATGCCGCGGGGCTCCGGATCCTGCTGCCGATCTCGCGCGCCGACGGACTGCTCGACTGGGCGACCTACAACGGGGATGAGGAGCTCGACCTGCTCGGCATGCCGATGCCGACGAGCGAGGTGCTCGGGCCGATCGCGGTGAACGATGTGGATCTCATCCTCGTCCCGGCAGCCGCAGTCGATCGTCGAGGGATGCGCATGGGCTGGGGTCGCGGCTACTTCGACCGGACGCTCGGTTCGATGGAGCAGAGGCCGCCCGTCTATGCTGTGATCTTCGACCACGAACTGCTCGACACGGTCCCGAGCGAGCGTCACGACGAGACCGTCGACGGGGTCGTGACCCCGTCGCAGATCATCCGGTTCTGAAGTCCGACGCTCGCGGCTCGACAGCGACCCACGCGCATTCAGGAGACACTGTGCCCACGTATTCCTACCGCTGCAAGGAGTGCGGCGACGCGTTCGACATCCAGCAGTCCTTAACCGATGACGCGCTCACGGTGTGCGCCAAGTGCGGCGGCGCCCTGCGCAAGGTGTTCTCGCCGGTCGGTGTGACCTTCAACGGCTCGGGCTTCTACCGGACGGACTCGCGCTCCTCCAGCTCCTCCAGCTCATCGTCGAGTGAGTCGAGCTCGAGCTCGTCCTCGAGCTCCTCCTCGAGCTCGTCCTCATCGAGCACCTCGAGCTCGTCCTCGGGCGCTGCCGCGTCCGCCTGAGCCGTCCCGCGCGCGCCGCTTGCCGTCCGCGCGCAGCCCCGGAGACAATCGAGCGCGCGCGTCGAACGGGGCGCGCCTCAGAAAGGGAGCACGCCATGATCAAGGGCTTCAAGGAATTCATCGCCCGCGGAAACGTCATCGATCTCGCGGTCGCGGTCGTCATCGGCGCAGCGTTCGGCGCGCTCGTCACCGCCGTCGTCGATTCGCTCGTGAACCCGCTGATCGGTGCGATCTTCGACGCGAGCAGCCTGTCGTCGACGCTCCAGGTGGAGATCCCGACGTTCTCCGGCGAGCCGGCGGTCCTCGGATTCGGTGCGATCCTCGCGGCGATCATCAACTTCCTGATCGTCGCGGTCGTCGTCTACTTCGTCTTCGTCCTGCCGATGAATGTCTGGCGCGAGCGCGCGGCGCGCAGGAAGCCGCCGGTGGAGGAGGTCGCCGCCGCCACCGAGCTCGATGTCCTGACGGAGATCCGCGACCTGCTCGCGAAGCAGAGCAAGGACAGCTGACCGGGCGGGTCCCCGCGATCCGAGATCTCACGCAGAAGCCCCCGCACTCAGTAGTGCGGGGGCTTCTCTCTGAGCATCCGGTCGTCATTCTCCGTGACCGCATGGTGCGGCGGCTCAGGCACCGGGTGCGGGTCGGAGCCTGGCGGCGGCGGTGTCGTCACGCGACGGCGGCGACGGCGCGGCTGTGCCTCGGCAGACTGCGACGCGCCGCCGGGGTCCTTCGACTCGCTCGCCTGCCCGCTGTCGCCGTGGGCGTCAGCTCCAGCCGTCATCCTCGAACCCGGGGAGCTGCTGGAGCGGTTCCGTGGCCGGTTCGGGCTTCGCGGCGGGCGCTCCCGCGGAAGCGGGCGCAGGAGCGCCGAGCGTCCCGCGGGTGCGGTCGACGACGACCGTGTGCTCCGCGGTCTCGCTGAGGCTGTACGGCGCGGGCGATTCGCTCGCCGAGGCAGCCTGGGCCGCCGAGTCAGCGGATGCCGCTGCGGCGCCGTCCCCGGCGGTCGCGGTCTCCGCCTCAGGCGCGACCTCCGCCCCAGGCGCGGCCTCGGCAGCGCGTTCGACGACGTCCTCGCGGATCGTCCGACTGCGCGACTCGCCGACATGCTCCGGGATCCAGATCGCGTCGAGCGGCTCCGTGCGCGGCTCCACGATCGGCGCGGCCGCGGTCGGCCACTGGCTCGCCGGCGGGAGGGTCGCGGTGACGCTCGGCAGCGGGGCACGGTCCGGCAGCGCCGGCATCGGCATCGTCGGCTGGGCCTCCGCGAGCTCCGCGGGGATCGGCTCCGGCCTGGGCACGCCGAGGATCTCGGCGATCCGGTCCGCGACAGCCTCCGGGTCCTGGAAGAGCTCGAATGCGTGGACTCGCACGTAGTGCCAGCCGAGCCGCTCGAGGAGCGCGGGGCGCATGCGGAGCGATTCGCGCAGGCTGCCCTCGAGGATGTCGGAGTCGGACTCGACGACCGCGCACTCGCCGCCGTAGCCGACCGCGAGCGGCAGCTCACCGCGGTAGCCGAGTCGCGTGGTCAGACCGCGGTGGCGCAGGCGCGCAGCCAGGTCGACGAGCATGGGGTCGGCGTCGCCGTCGCGATCCGTGACCGGGATGGGGCGCGCGATGTCCTCGAGGACGTCGGCGAATGCCCCGACTCCTGCCTGCTCGCGCCACGGCTGCAGATCCTCCGGGCCGACCGCGGTGACGACCGTCAGCGTCTGGCGTGCGCTCGCGAGCGCGGAGGCGAGGAGACGGTCCCCACCGGGCGTGGACAGCGGGCCGAAGTCGCCGAGGACGCGACCGTGCGGGGTCCGCCCATAGCCGAGGGAGAAGATCACGTGGTCGCGGCTCGTCGCGATGGAGTGCTCGAGCGCGATGACGTCGAACGGCTCCTCGCCGATGCCCGCGACGAAGTCGACGAGGTCGGGCCTGGTCGACACCGCCGCGAGGACGGCGTCCATGATGCGCGTCGCGTGCTTCGCGCACGCCGTGACCACCATGAGCGACTCGTCGGGGCGTCGACGCGCGTGATCGAGGACGAGGTCGACGACGCGCGCGACCTCCTGGGTGGGGCTCTCGACGGCGCTCGTCAGGGCATTCATCTGGCCGGAGCCGTCCTCGATCCGCTCGAGGACGAGCGAGCTGAGCCCGCGCCACGTCCCTGCCCACGGCTGGGACACGATCCGGCCCGAGTAGAAGCGGCGGTTGACGAGGTTGGCGAGGTCCTCGCCGCCCGCGCGGTAGGAGCGCGTCAGCGTGAAGGTCGGCAGGATCGCCGAGAGCGCGGTCAGCGCGGAGCGATCGTGCATGTCCTCGGTCACCTTCGGCGGGTCGCCCGCGCGGCGCTCCGTGACCATCGTCTCGAAGCTCGTCGGGGTCTGCGTCACCGGGTCGCCGAATGCCACGACCTGCCGTGCGCGACGGATCGCCGGAACATTCTCGGCGACGGTCGTCGCGCCCGCGTCGACGAGGATCACGGTGTCGAACGGCGTGGTCGCGCTGATCTCCGGGACCTCGTAGGTGGAGGCCATCCACACGGGGTTGAGCGAGCGGACGAGGTGCGGCGCCGCCGTCTGGAGGTCGAAGTGCGTGACCTGGTCGCGGCGCAGGATGCGCTTGAGCGCGCTCGCCTCCTCCGGCCAGTCGGTGAGGCCGAGCGTCCACTGCTCGGCGAGACGCCATGCGAGCGCGGCAGCGTTGCCCTTCTGGTGGGCGCGGTCGACGAGTCGGAAGTCGTCTTCGAGCCGGTCGAGCACGCTCGTGTTGGCGCCGAGCAGCGCGCGGTTGGATTCGAGCATGTCGGCGAGCGCCGACTTCCACCACGCGAGCTCGAGTTCGGCGCCCATGCGCTCCGGCGGGACGGAGCGCTCGGCGAAGTCCTTCATCAGCGGGTCGAGGCCCACTTCGCGCAGCGACGTCATGAGGGCGGTGCGCTCCTGCAGGTTGTGGAGCGCCTCCGAGTCCGCGGCGAGCCCGCTCACGGTCCGCTGCAGCTCTGCGAGCGGCAGGAGCGAGAGCCGGTCGGCTCCCGTGCGTCCGAGCGCCGTGTCGAGCTCGGCGAGATCCTGCTCGACGGCCTGGAGCGCGACCTGCACCTCGGCGATCCCGACGGGGACGCGCGGCGTCGCGCCTTCAGCCACGTAGCGGTGCCAGAGGACACGCTGCTGCTGGATCTTCACGAGCGACTCGTGCATGTCCGGCACGCGCACACCGGGGCGCTGGTACTCCTCGGCGAGCTTGCGGAGCCGTCGGCGGTCGGCGCGCGACATCTCCGGGTGCTCGCGACGCGGCGCGGTCGCGGCGACGAGCTCGCTGATCGAGCGGTCGAAGACGGCCGGCTGGAAGCGGTCGAGCGTGTCGCGCAGGTCGAGCAGCAGGCGGACGTAGATGCCGAGCTCGGCGATGTTCTCGAAGGGACGCATGTGCGTGCCCTGGATGAGCCGCATGCCGCGCTCGATGAGGTCGCCGAGCGAGGTCTCGTGGAGCCGCACCGCGATCGCGTGGGCGCGGCCGGCGGCCTCGGCGTTCGGGAACTGCGCGCCGTACCAGGGCGAGATGCCCGGGGCGTGCTTGAACTCGCCGAACTGGGCGGCCGCGACCATGATCGAGGTGATCCGGGCGCGCTCGTCCGGGTTCCACAGCGCCTCGACGGATTCGCGGCTGAGGCGCGCGGTGGTCTCCGCGTCGGGCCTGGAGATCGCGATCGCGGAGAGCTCGGACACGCAGTCGAGGACGCTCACGCCGAGCACCGGGTCGGTCTTCACGAGCGCGTCGCGGTAGTCGCGGATGACCGAGCGGAGTCGGATGAGCGCGTCGTTCACCTCGTCGAGCTCGGGCTTCTGCGCCTTCTCGGATCGGCTGATCGCCATGACGGTGTCGCGGCGGGCGGTGCGCGGGCTCGCCGTGAGTCCCGGCAGTCCGACCGAGTCGAGACGCTCGCGGATGGCGCGCAGCGCACCGCGGCGGGGGCCGACGACGAGGACGCGTCGGCCTTCGTTGACGAGCGCTCCGATCGAGTTGACGATCGTCTGCGTCCCGCCCGTGCCCGGCAGGGTGCGGACGACGAGCGAGCTGCCGACGGCGATGCGCGCGATGATGCCCTCCTGCTCGGCGTCGGCGTCGAGCAGGAGCGCGTCGGTCTGCGGCGAGCGGTGGTCGGCGTCGATCGGCTCGACGTCCTGGTAGGCCGCGCGGAGCGATTCGATCGCGGTCTCCTTGCCGGCGAGCGCGTCGAGGACGGGGTGCGCGAGCTGGGTGGCGTCCGCCGCCATCGCCCGCGCGACCTCGGCGAAGCACGTCACGACCAGTCGCGGCGAGGTGCGGAATCCGTCGAGGTGCGCGGTGAGACCGCGGATGCGGTCGAGCACCGCGTTGGGCGTGAAGCCGCTCTCCGAGTAGGCGAGCGCGGGGAAGAGCTCAGGGTCGAGCCGCACGCCGAAGTCGCGGGCCATGCGGTCGGCGAACTCGGGGTTCAGGATGATGCGTCCGCGCAGCTGCACCTCGAAGTCCTCGCCGAGGCGGTGCATCGCGAGCGGCGCGAGGAGCACGGGCGCCGAGAACTGCTCGCGCACGCCGTCGCGGTCGAGCTCCCATTCGGCGATGACGATGCCGAGTCGGATCGAGTCGATCCCGCGCGCGGAGGCGAGCTCGGATGCCTTGGAGACGATGGCGTCCGCGGCGAGCTGCGCGGTGCGCCACGCGAAGGATTCGCGGATGAGCGCGGACAGGCGGGTCTTCTTGCCGGCGATGAATCGCGCGAGCCCGCCCGGGTGCGATGCGGTGAGGTCGATGCGGGTCCGGATCGAGTCCGGCATGTGGATGAGCGGACTCACACCGCCCAGGCCGGCGAGCTCTTCTCGCCACGCCTGACGGACAGGCTCCGCGGTGTCGATGAGCGTCAGGCCCGGTTCACCGAGGCCGATGCGGTCGGGTTCGGTGCCAGGACCGACGTCGGAGAGCACACCGTCGACTCCTGGGTCGGCGGCACCCTGGGGGTCGTTCTCGCCGAGTCGAGGCTGCTCGGCAGTGTTATCGAGGCGCCACACACCGCAACTGTATGGACGCTCCCGTCCGGAGCTCGGGCGGCACTCCGGCCTTTCGCGAAACTGCCTCGCAGCGGAAATCCCCGGACCTCACCCGGTTTCGCGCCCGCATCCGCCGGTCGGTCGCGGCTGTGTCGCACCGGACTCAGCGCCCGGAGATGCGGAAGGCGCCGCCCCCGGTGGGGACGGCGCCTTCGCGTGAGGCTGTGAGCAGCAGATCAAGCGAGCTTGATCGTGGCGCCCGACTCCTCGAGAGCAGCCTTCGCCTTCTCGGCGGTCTCCTTGTTGACACCCTCGAGGACCTTGGCACCCGCGGTCTCCGTGAGGGCCTTCGCCTCGGAGAGGCCGAGGTTGGTGAGCTCGCGGACGACCTTGATGACCTGGATCTTCTTGTCGCCGGCGTTCTCGAGGATGACGTCGTAGGAGTCCTTCTCCTCGGCAGCGGCCTCGCCGCCCGCCGCACCCGCGCCACCGGCCGCCGGGGCCGCCGCGACCGCGACCGGAGCCGCAGCGGTGACCTCGAAGACCTCCTCGAACTTCTTCACGAACTCGGAGAGCTCGATGAGGGTGAGCTCCTTGAACGCCTCGATGAGCTCGTCGCTCGTCAGCTTCGCCATTTTTGTCTCCTATGTGGATTGGTACTGAATGTCTTGGGTTGAAATTTCGGAAACCGCGAGTTACGCGGCCGCCTGCTTGTCGCGCAGCGCATCGACCGTGCGGACGGCCTTTGCGAGGGGTGCGTTGAAGAGGTAAGCGGCACCGAACAGCGAAGCCTTGGCTGCCCCGGCGAACTTCGCGAGGAGCACCTCCCGGCTTTCGAGGTTGGCGAGCTTCTCCACTTCGGCGGCGTCCAGGGCGGAGCCATCGAAGTAGCCGCCCTTCACGACGAGGGTGGGGTTTGCCTTGGCAAAGTCACGCAGCTTCTTCGCGACAGCGACCGGGTCGCCGTGCACGAAAGCGATCGCCGTAGGTCCGGTGAACTGGTCGTCGAGGACCGAGATCCCCGCCGCGTTCGCCGCGATCTTGGTGAGCGTGTTCTTCACCACGGCGTACGACGCGTGGTCACGGATCTCCTTGCGCAGCTCCCGGAGCTGCGCAACCGTGAGCCCGCGGTACTCGGTGAGCAGAACGGCGGCGGAGTCGCGGAACAGGTCCGTCAGCTCAGCGACCGATGCCTGCTTGTCAGCCATGGTGCTCCTTCGTGGATGGATTTCGAGGAACCGCCCGGCCAACGAAAAAAGCTCCGCGCGCAGCAGCACACGGAGCTCATTCGAACTCTGTCTCTCCTGCGCGGGCGCCGCTTTCGCGGACCTTAATCCTGTTTCCAGGAACCAGCGGTCTTCGGCAGAGGACGAGTCTATCAGATGTTCAGCTGTCAGCCGTTCGCAGCCTCATAGGCGGCGACGATCTCAGCCGGGATGCGCCCGCGATCGCCGACCTTGTGGCCGTTCGCGGCAGCCCAGGCGCGGATCGCGGCGAGGTCGCCACGGGTCGCACGACGACCGGCGCCGGCGCTCGCCGCGCGGCCGCGAGCGGAGCCGACCTTGCGAGCGGCCTTGATGAAGGGGGCCAGGGCTTCCTTGAGGCGCTCGAGGTTCTCCGGGCCGAGGTCGATCTCGTACTGCACGCCATTCAGCGCGAAGGTCGTGGAAGTGGAGGAAGGGGGGAGGGGGGATCCGTCGAAATCATCGACGAGCACGGTCTTGATAGCCATATCAAAAGTCTACGCGACGACCACGTCCCGTCTCCGACAATTCGCCTGGAATTACGAATTGGAATTCGGTAGATGAATCCGGAATTTCGACAGCCCATCAACGTATTCGTATTCCGCGCGTCCGCCATGCGCACGTGCGATCGCCTCGACGATCGCGAGCCCCAGTCCCGTCGATCCGGCGGCACGCGAGCGGGACGAATCCCCGCGGACGAAGCGCCCGAAGACATTCGGGGCGAGCTCCGGATCGACACCCGGCCCGTCGTCGACGACCTCGACGACCACACCGCCGGCCTCGCGCGCGACCCGAGCGACCACGTGCGCGCCCTCCGGGGTGTGGCGGGCGGCATTCGTCAGCAGGTTCATCACGGCCTGGTGGAGCCGCGCGGCATCGCCCGCGACCTCGACGAGCTCCTCCGGCGCGTCGACCTCCCACTCGTGATCGGGCGCCGCGGCCTGCGCATCGCTCACCGCGGTCGCGACGAGCGACACGACGTCGACCGGCTCCCGCTCGACCGCCCCCGCCCCGGTGCCGCCATCGCGCTGCCTGGCCTCATCCTCATCGAGGCGAGCCAGCAGCAGCAGGTCCTCCACGAGCCCCGTCATGCGGATCGACTCCGACTCGATGCGATCGACGGAATGCTGGACGTCCTTGCGCAGCCGCGCGCCGGAGCGTCGGATGAGCTCCGCGTACCCGCGGATCGACGCGAGCGGCGTGCGCAGCTCATGGCTCGCATCGGCGACGAATCGCCGCAGCCGCTCCTCCCCTTCTTCGCGCGCCCGCAGCGATGCCTGCACGCGCTCCAGCATCCGCTCGGCGGTCGCGCCGAAGAGCCAGCCGACGATCGCGCCGATGATGACGACGCAGCCGCCGATCGCGCCCGTCGAGATCCACAGGCGCGCGACCGTCTCCTCGACCTCGTCGAGCGGCAGCCCGATCACGAGCAGGACGCGGCCGACACCCTCCGTGGTGAGCCGGTAGCTGCCGATCCCGTCGATCGTCGCAGTGATGACCTCCCCCACCTGGCGGTCCTGGAGCTCGCCCCACAGCTGCTGGGTCGCCGCCACCCCGAGCGTGATCGTGGCGCCGCGATCGTCGAGAATGGCCGCGCGGATGGAGGTCGAGTCGACGAGCCCCGCGAGCGTCCACGGGCCCTGACCGGGGATCCCGACGGCGTCGCCGGGCAGGAGCGGTCCGGCGCCCGCGAGCGCCTTCACAGCCCTGGCCTTCGCACCGGCGAGCTCGTCGTCCAGGTCGCGCACGAGCGCGGCCTGCATGGAGAATCCGGCGACGAGGCCGACGGCGACGGTCACGAGCGCGATCAGGCCTGCGACGGCGAGGGAGAGCCGGGCGCGGAGGGACACGGTCACTCAGCCGGCTTGAGGACGTAGCCGAAGCCTCGCACCGTGTGGATCATGGGCGGGCCGAGCGTGTCGATCTTCTTGCGCAGGTAGGAGATGTAGAGCTCGACGACGCTCGACCGGCCGCCGAAGTCGTAGCTCCACACGTGGTCGAGGATCTGGGCCTTGGACAGGACGCGCTTCGGGTTGCGCATGAGGTAGCGCAGCAGCTCGAACTCGGTCGCGGTGAGCTCGATGCGGGTGCCCGCGCGCTCGACCTCGTACGAGTCCTCGTCGAGGATGAGGTCGCCGACCTGGATGCGGGATTCGGCGATCCCGGCGATCGAGGATGTGCGTCGGAGCAGTCCCCGCAGTCGCGCGACGAGCTCCTCGAGCGAGAAGGGCTTCGTCACGTAGTCGTCACCGCCGACGGTGAGCCCGGCGACGCGGTCCTCCACGGCGTCCTTCGCCGTGAGGAAGAGCACCGGCACGTCGTTGCCGTCGGCGCGGAGCCGCTGGAGGACGGTCAGGCCGTCGAGGTCGGGCAGCATGATGTCGAGGACGACCACGTCTGGCTGGTGCGCCTTGATCGTCTTGAGCGCCGCCTGGCCGTTCGCCGCGGTCTTGACATCCCAGCCCTCGTACCGGAGCGCCATCGCGAGGAGATCGGTGAGCGAGTCCTCGTCGTCGACGACGACGGCCCGCACGGGGCTGCCGTCGGGCCGGGTGAGCTTCCTGGTCTGGGGGACGGCGCGGCTCATGCCATGCATTCTGGGCGAGGGCGCTTTGCGTTTCCTATGAACTGACTCGACCTCAGGTGAATGCCTCGCGGTGGATTCCTCGACGGCGCGTCGGCGATGACAGGATTTGCAGGTTGGTGATGATCGCGTAACACCGGTGACGCATTCCCCGACTTGACTGTTGCGGAGCCTGGAGGAGGAGTCCGTGGAGAGCACGATGCGCGCCATCGCGATGGCGGAGGCCGGCGGCCCCGAGGTGCTCCGCGTCGTCCAGGTGCCGACGCCGACGAAGACGCTCGCTGAGTTCCTCATCCGCGTCCACGCAGCCGGGGTGAACCCGATCGACGCCAAGACCCGCGCAGGACGCGGCGTCCTCCCCGCGATCACCACCTGGCCCTTCGTCCCCGGCTTCGACTTCTCCGGCACGGTCCTCGAGTCGCCCTACGAGGCCCACCCGATCAAGCCCGGCGACGAGGTCTACGGCATGGGCCTGACGCCGCGGACCGGCGGCACCTACGCCGAGTACGTCGCCATGCCGGCCGCGCTCGTCGCCAGGAAGCCGCGATCGCTCTCCCATGTCGAGGCCGCCGGTGTCCCGCTCGCCGCGCTCACCGCCTGGGGTGCGGTCGTCGAGACCGCGAAGGTCCACGAAGGCCAGCGGGTCCTCATCCACGCCGGTGCCGGCGGCGTCGGGCATTTCGCGGTGCAGTTCGCGAACTTCTTCGGCGCGCACGTCATCACGACGACCTCCGCGCGGAATGCGGGCTGGCTGCGCGAGCTCGGCGCGCACGAGGTCGTCGACTACACGAGCGAGCGGTTCGAGGACGTCGTGGATCCGGTCGACATCGTCATCGACCTCATCGGCAACGTCCACGACGAGACCGGCACCCGCTCGCTGGCCGTGCTGAAGCCCGGCGGCCTCATCATCAACGTCCCCACCGGCTCATGGCCGACCCTCAGCGCCGAGGCCACTCTCGCGGGCGTTCGCGCGACGACCTTCAAGGTCTCCCCCGAGGCGACCACCCTCTCGGTCATCTCCCGGCTCATCGACTCCGGCGATGTGCGGGTCTTCGTCGACCAGGTCTTCCCGCTGGAGGAGGCCGCCGAGGCGCACCGACAGCTCGAGGCAGGCCACACGCGCGGCAAGATCGTCCTGCGCGTATCCGGCTGAACCAGTGCCGCTCGCCGCGACCTGCCGACAGAATGGGAGCTGTCCGGGGTCGCGCGACTCCGACACCGACACACACGAGACCGGCACATGAAGCACGCAACCTTCTACGAGCGCAACGCTCCTGACGCATCCGTCGTCGCCGCCTCCCTCGAGGGCGCGAAGTTCGCCCCGTACTGGCTCGACGCCGCCGCGAGCTCCGGCCTGAAGGTGCGTCGCCCGCGCCTCCAAGGTCACCGATCGACCGACCTCGTCGTCGTCGGCGGAGGATTCACCGGTCTGTGGACCGCAGTGCTCGCCAAGCGCCGCGACCCCGGTCGCCGCGTCATCCTCCTGGAGGGTCGGCGGGTCGGCTGGGCCGCGTCCGGTCGCAACGGCGGCTGGGTCGACGCCTCCATCACGCACGGCCCATACAACGGCCGCACGCGCTGGCCCGATGAGTACCCGACGCTCGAGCGCCTCGGCTACGAGAACCTCGACGCCATGGAGCGGGACATCCAGGAGCTCGGGATCCAGTGCGACTGGGAGCGCGTCGGCGCCCTGTCGCTCGCGCTCGAGCCGCACCAGGTCGAGTGGGCGAAGGAGGCGGCCGACTCTCCCGGCCAGACCTACCTCGATCACGCGGAGACGGTCGCACGGATCAACGCGCCCGGCGCGCTCGCCGCTGTCGCGGTCACCGGCCGCGACGTCGCGACGGTCGACCCGGCCAAGCTCGCCTACGGGCTCGCGGAGGCCGCCGAGCGACTCGGCGTGGAGATCTTCGAGCGCTCCCCCGTCCGCCGTCTCGAGCGCGCAGTCGACGGCGGCGTCATCGCCGTCACGAAGCACGGCGCGGTCGCGGCCTCGCACGCGGCCCTCGCGACGAATGTCTTCCCGAGCCTCATCAAGCGCAACCGCTTCATGACCGTGCCCGTCTACGACTACGTGCTCATGTCCGCGCCGCTCACCGCGGAGCAGCGCGCCCTCATCGGCTGGGAGGGACGCGAGGGCCTCGGGGACATGGCGAACCAGTTCCACTACTCCCAGATCACGAAGGACGGACGCATCCTCTGGGGCGGCTACGACGCCGTGTACAAGCCCGGCGGCCGCATCAAGGCCGAGTACGAGGACGACCCGGCGATCCACGCGAAGCTCGCCTCGCACTTCTTCGCGCTCTTCCCGCAGCTCATCGACACGGGCCTGACCTTCACGCATCGCTGGGCTGGCGTGATCGACACCTCGACGCGGTTCGCCGCGTTCTACGGCACGGCCAAGCGCGGTCGGGTCGCGTATGCGGCGGGGTTCACCGGGCTCGGTGTCGCGACGGTCCGGTTCGCCGCGGAGGTCATGCTCGATCTGCTGTCCGGCGAGGAGACGGAGCGCACCCAGCTCGAGATGGTCCGACACAAGGGCATCCCGTTTCCGCCGGAGCCGGCCGCGACGATCGGCATCCAGCTGTCCCGCTGGTCGATGGATCGGGCCGACCACAACGAGGGTCGCCGCAACCTGTTCCTTCGCACGATGGACGCGGTCGGTCTCGGCTTCGACTCGTAGCTCCGCGCGACCCTGCCCGACGCGCGCTACAGCTCGAGCAGGTACACGTAGTCGTGCTCGAGCCGCTCGCCCACCTGGAAGCGCTTCGTGCCGACCCGGGTGAACCCGGACTTCTCGTAGAAGCGGTGCGCGCGCGCATTCTCCTCGTTGACTCCCAGCCACAGGCGCGTGGCGCCGCGGGCGGCCGCGACCGCGATGGACTCGCGCATGAGGTGCGCCGCCGTCCCGCCGCCGTGCGCCTCAGCCCGCACATAGCACTTGGACAGCTCCGTGATGCGCACCCCGTCCGCCTCCGTCCCGACGACTGCGGCGACATCCGGGTCGCTCGGGGAGCCGTGGATGAGCATCGTGTAGCCCATGAGGAACCGCTCCGGTGGCCGTGGCGCCCACTCCAGGGTCGCCGGTGCGACGAGGAGCGAGCGGGCGGGATCGGCGAGGTACCGCTCGAAGCTCGCGACGCTCAGGTTTTCGGCGATGAATCTGCGGATGTCGCCGATGCGCGCTGACGGCGGACATGCCAGCGGGAACGTCGCGGCAGCGACATCGTGCAGAGCTCGAGCATCGGTCGGGAGCGCCGCTTCGATCCGGTGCGTGCGCTGGTCGTGGGCCGTCACGCTCTCCATGGTCACACATGCGACACGGCCCGCCTGCCGGAGCAGACGGGCCGTGTGGACGCTGTGCGCTGTGACTCAGACGAGCGACGCGATGTCGAGCGGGATGCCCGGGCCGAACGTCGTCGAGACAGCGGCGCGCTGGATGTAGCGACCCTTCGACGACGCCGGCTTGCTGCGGAGGACCTCGTCGAGCGCAGCCTTGAAGTTCTCCTCGAGCTGCTCAACGGTGAAGCCCGCCTTGCCGACGACGAAGTGCACGTTCGCGTGCTTGTCGACGCGGAACTCGATCTTGCCGCCCTTGATGTCCTCGACCGCCTTCGCGGGGTTCGGGGTCACCGTGCCGGTCTTGGGGTTCGGCATGAGGCCACGCGGACCGAGGACCTTGCCGAGACGACCGACCTGGCCCATGAGCTCGGGGGTCGACACGGCCGCGTCGAACGCGGTGTAGCCAGCGGCGACCTTCTCGATGAGCTCGGCGCCGCCGACCTCGTCAGCGCCAGCGGCGAGCGCGGCCTCAGCAGCCGGACCCGTCGCGAAGACGATGACGCGGGCGACCTTGCCGGTGCCGTGCGGGAGGATGACGGTGCCGCGGACCATCTGGTCGGCCTTGCGGGGGTCGACGCCGAGCTTGAGCGCGACCTCGACCGTGGAGTCCATCTTCTTGGAGCCGGTCTGCTTCGCGAGCGCGACGGCCTCGGCCGGGGTGTAGGCCTTGCCGGGCTCGATGAGCGCAGCGGCGGCGCGGTATGCCTTCGACTTCTTCGCCATGGTGTCAGCCCTCCACCGTGATGCCCATGGAGCGGGCGGTACCGGCAATGATCTTCTCGGCGCCAGCGAGGTCGTTGGCGTTGAGGTCGACGAGCTTCTCCGCAGCGATCTGCGATACCTGCTCCTTGGTGAGCTTGCCCACCTTGGCGGAGTGCGGGGTCGCCGAGCCCTTCTGGATGCCCGCGGCCTTCTTGATGAGCTCAGCCGCCGGCGGAGTCTTCAGGATGAAGGTGAACGAGCGGTCCTCGTAGACCGTGATCTCGACGGGGATGACGTTCCCGCGCTTATCCTGCGTGGCGTCGTTGTACGCCTTGCAGAACTCCATGATGTTGACGCCGTGCTGACCGAGCGCCGGACCGATCGGCGGTGCAGGGTTCGCGGCGCCAGCCTGGATCTGGAGCTTGATCAGCCCCACGATCTTCTTCTTTGCAGCCATGAGTGATGTGCTCTTTTCGTATCGAACGGGGAGTCGGACCCCACTCTCCCGCCATCCGGTCGGATGCGGTGGACGGTCACAGCCCGCAGGCGTGACCGATCGAGTTTACACGAATGCCGCTGAGCGGGCGACTCGAGGGCAGCCCGCCGATCACGCGCGAGTGCGGAGATACGCGACGACGCTCGGCCAGTCCGGGTACGGCCTGCCGGCACCGAAGTGCAGCCATTCTCCCTCGAAGTCGGCGGCCCCATGGTCGGGCTGGTCGTCCACGAGGAAGTCGCCCTTCGCGAGGTCCTTGTGGTGCGACAGGATGAGCCGCTTGTACGCGGGGGTGTCCTCCTCGATGCCGAAGTGCAGCTGCACCCACTGGAGCTTGTCGGTCCAGGCGGTCGGGTTCAGCCACGGCGCAGTCGACAGGATGTAGGTGTCGAAGAGCTCGGACAGCTCCCGGAATGCCTCGACCGCGCCCGGCATGGGACGCAGCAGGCCGTACACGCCCGGGATTCGGTCGAAGTGCCCCTCGTAGCGCGACCGGATCTCCTCGTCGAGCTCGGCGACGCGACCGTCGAAGTCGGCGAGCGTGTTGTCGAGATCGATGTACAGCACCTTGCGGCGCGGGCGCTCGGCGCCGCGCGTCATCGGCCCGCCACAGTGCCCACGAGCGCGTCGACGATGCGAGGCGCGCGGCCATCGGCGGTGTCCACGGCGTAGCCTTCGCGAGCCCAGTACTCGAATCCGCCGATCATCTCGCGCACCTGATACCCGAGCTTCGCGAACTCGAGCGCGCCCTTCGCCCCCGCATTGCACCCCGGGCTCCAGCAGTACACGACGACCGGTCGGTCGAGGGGGATCTCGCGCGGCGCACGCTCGGCGATCTCGCGATACGGCATGTGGATCGCGCCGACCGCGTGCCCCTGCGCGTACGCCTCAGCGCTGCGCACATCGACGAGGGCGAAGTCCTCCCCCGCCTTCTGCGCCGCGCGCACATCCGACGCGTCGGTCTCGCTCGCGAGCTTCGTCGCGAAGTATGCGGCGAGCGCCTCGGGGGATGCGCTCGTGGCCATGGTCGGCGCGGCCGTCGTCGCCGCGTGCGAGGTGGTCGTGCTGTCGCTCATGGGCACGAGGGTACGCGCGAGCATCGACCCGGCGGCAGGGTTCGGTGCAGCTTGGCAGTCAGGCTCCGCAGTCTGGCAGACGAATGCCTCCCGGCGCCCTTCCGAGATACCGTCGTCGGGTGCCGAACGGGACGGGATCCTCACCAGATGCGCGAGCGGCGATCGAGACCGCCGAGGAGCTCATGCGGAGTCGCTTCGCCGCCTTCCGCGATGGCGACGCCGCATGGCTGCTCGCGAGCTGGCATCCGAGCACGCGGCCGGCGGAGCTCGACCTGAGCGACAGCCCCGCGTGGCGGGGACTGCAGATCGTCGAGACCGTGGCCGGAGGACCGGAGGACACCATGGGCATCGTCGAGTTCCGCGCGACCTACCTGGAGGATGGCGCGGTCGGCGTGCTCCACGAGCGATCGCGCTTCGTCCGCGAGGACGGTCGCTGGTACTACGTCGACGGGGAGATCCGCTAGCTCGTCAGCCGGCTATCCCCCGAGGCCGATCACCGCGGTCACGATGATCGCGGCGATCCCGAGCGCGATGACGCCGAGCGCGGCCCACACGAAGACGCGGACACCCGTCGCAGCCGGCCGCGGATCACGCGACGTCTCGAACCCGAATGCGATCGGCTCGGCGTCGCCGGCTGCCTGCTCGTCGCGAGGAGGCTCTGCACCCGCCATCGTGACCGCCCGTCGAGTGATTCAGGCGATCAGAGCTTGGCGACCTGGTCGAAGCCGAGCGTGACGGGAGTCTCGCGCTCGAAGAGCGAGACGAGGACGGTGAGCTTGCCCGACTCGGGCGAGATCTCCGAGATCGTGCCCGGGAGACCCTGGAACGAGCCCTCGGTGATCTGGATGGTCTCGCCGACCTCGAAGTCGACCTCGACCGGGACGGAGCGAGCGACGCCGCCCTTGCCCGCGGCGCCCTTGCCGGCCGTCGTGACAGGAGCCGCGACCTGGACCTCGCTCTTCAGCATGCTGAAGACCTCGTCGAAGCGCAGCGGGACCGGGTTGTGCGCGTTGCCGACGAAGCCGGTGACACCCGGCGTGTGGCGGACGACCGACCACGAGTCCTCGTTGAGGTCCATGCGGACGAGCACGTAGGAGGGGATGCGGACGCGCGTGACGAGCTTGCGCTGACCGTTCTTGACCTCCTGGACGTTCTCCATGGGGACGGCGACCTCGTAGATCGAGTCCTCCATGCCGAGCGACACGCGGCGGTTCTCGATGTTCTGCTTGACCGACTTCTCAAAACCAGCGTAGGAGTGCACGACGTACCAGCGGCCCGGACGCGAGCGGAGGTCGCGCTTGAACTCCTCGTACGGGTCGACCTCCTCCTCGGGCTCCTCGGCCTCGGCGTCGGCCGGCGTGACACCCTCGGCTGCGTCCGCGACCTCGGTCTCGTCGAGCATCGCCTCGACCGCGGCCTCGGCCTCGTCGATCGAGTCGATCTCGAGCGCGTCGTCGACCTCAGCGTCCGCCTCGGGGTCGTCGACGTTCTCGAGCTGGGCGGCTGCCTCGTCGAGCGCCTCGACGAGGTTCTGGAGGTCCTGTTCGTTGTCGGTCACTTGTGGCTTCCTTGGTTCAGGGATGAATGCTGTCGGCGAGCCGGGTCGAGTGAGCGCTCGCAGTCATGGTGTTCAGAACGTGAACAAGGTCACGTCGCCGAAGACGAGCGCGACGAGCCAGCCGAAACCGAGATCGAAGCCGGTGACGAGCGCCATCATGATGATGACGAACACAAGCACGATGCCGGTGAAGCGGAAGAGCTCCTTCCGGGTCGGCGTGGTGACCTTCTTGAGCTCCGCGAAGACCTGGCGGATGAAGAGCGCGACCCGCGAGAAGAAGCCCTTGCGCGCAGCCCGCTCGGCACGAGCATTCGCGACGATGTCCTCGCTCGGCTCGTCGACGACGTCGCGTTCCGCCATCTCGTGCACCTCTCCTCGGTCTGCCACCCGAACCGATCGTCTAGCGATCGACCGCTCCGGCCGGACTTGCAGGGCGGACAGGACTCGAACCTGCAACCTGCGGTTTTGGAGACCGCTGCGCTACCAATTGCGCCACCGCCCTTTGTCACCTCGCCTGCTCATCGAGTGGGCATGACAAAGTCTGGGATTTCTCAACCCCGGCGGACAAGTGTACGTCATCGAGCCGACCGCTCGCGCCTCGAAATCTCCCGGATCCCCCCGGCGCGTCCGCCAGGCGCCGTCCCTAGGATTGATCCGTGCCACGAATCTCCCACCGGATCGGCTCGATCGCCGAATCAGCCACCCTCAAGGTCGACGCCAAGGCGAAGGCCCTCAAGGCCGAGGGCCGCCCCGTCATCTCCTACGCGGCCGGTGAGCCCGACTTCCCCACCCCGGCGAACGTCGTCGACGCCGCGGCACGCGCCGTCCTCGACCCCAGGAACCACCGCTACACGCCCGCGTCCGGCCTACCCGAGCTGAAGGAGGCGGTCGCCGCGAAGACCGCGCGCGACTCCGGCTGGGCGGTGTCGCCGAGCCAGGTGCTCATCACCAACGGCGGCAAGCAGGCCGTGTACCAGGCATTCGCCACCCTCCTCGACCCGGGCGACGAGGTCATCGTCCCGTCCCCGTACTGGACCACCTACCCGGAGGCGATCCGACTCGCGGGCGGCGTGCCCGTCGACGTCTTCGCAGGCGCCGACCAGGGCTACCGCGTCACCGTCGAGCAGCTCGAGGCGGCGCGCACCGAGCGGACGAAGGTCCTGCTCTTCGTGTCCCCGTCCAACCCGACCGGCGCCGTCTACTCGACCGAGCAGACCAGGGCGATCGCCGAATGGGCTGATCAGCACGGACTGTGGGTCATCGCGGACGAGATCTACCAGAACCTCACCTACGGCGAGCTCGCGGGCAGGCCGGCGACCTCCATCGTCGCCGCGCACCCGCCGATCGCCGACCGCACCATCCTCGTGAACGGCGTCGCCAAGTCGTACGCCATGACCGGCTGGCGCCTCGGCTGGATGGTCGGACCGCAGGACGCGATCTCGGCGGCAGCCAACCTCCAGTCGCACCTGACGAGCAACGTCAACAACATCGCCCAGCGCGCCGCCATCGAAGCGCTCACCGGGCCACAGGACACCGTCGAGGAGATGCGCCAGGCATTCGACCGCCGGCGTCGACTCGCCGTCGACGGGCTCAACGCGATCGACGGCATCGTCGTGCCAGAGCCCGAGGGCGCGTTCTACGTGTACGCCGACGTCTCCGGCCTCCTCGGTCGCACATGGCGCGGCACCACCCCCACCACCTCGCTCGAGCTCGCGGACCTCATCCTCGCCGAGGCCGAGGTCGCGGTCGTGCCCGGAGAGGCATTCGGACCGTCCGGCTACCTGCGCCTCAGCTACGCGCTCGGCGATGCGGACCTCGTCGAGGGCATCGAGCGACTCGCCAAGCTCTTCAGCTGAGACCGACCGCCCGGGCCGCGCCAGGGATCCCGAATCCCGCCGGCGTGCGTCCGGGCGGACCGCTCAGTCCCGTCGCGCCGACAGCACGACCGGCTCCGGCTGGAGCACCAGCCCGTAGTCCTGCGACACACGCAGCTGGATGAACTCCGCGAGCTGCATGATCTCCGCCGCCGTCGCGCCACCCGTGTTGACGATCGACAGCGTGTGGAGCGGGGACACCGCCGCACGCGAACCCGGCAGGCGGAACCCGCGGGGGATGCCGGCGTGCTCGATCATCCACGCCGCCGACAGCTTCACGTCTCGTCGGCTCGGGTAGAAGCGCAGGCGCGGGCCCTCCTCGAGCGGCGCGACCAGGTCGGCTTCCTCCGGGCCGACCGTCCAGCGGGGCAGATCGTTCGGCAGGGAGCGAGCCCAGTTCTCGTCGACGATCGGGTTCACGAAGAACGAGCCGCAGCTCGCCGGGTGATCAGGCCCCTCGAGCATGCCCTTCGCGGCACGCAGCTCCAGCACGGCCTCGCGGACGACATGGAGCGGCACCTCGCGACCGATCTCCACCTCGAGCGCCCTCGCGAGCTGATCCATCTGGACGAGGCTCCGACCGCCGGGGCGGAAGGCGAGCTCGACCGAGAGGATGACCCCGCGCGTGCCGCGCTTCAGGATCGAGGTGCGGTAGCCGAGTTCCAGCTCCGACACCGGCGCACGCGCGACCGACCCCGTCTCCGGGTCGAGCAGGTCGACCGCCACGAGCGCGTCGGCGACCTCCTGACCGTACGCGCCGATGTTCTGGACCGGCGCGGCACCGGTCGAACCGGGAATCCCGGACAGCGCCTCGATGCCGGCGAGCCCATGCCCGACCGCGAACTCGACGACGCGATCCCACGGCTCACCCGCCGCGACCCGCACATGGATGAGCCCATCGTCGGCGGCGAGCGGCTCGATACCGCGGATGTCGCGGGTGAGGATCACGACGCCCTCGTACGGGTCGTCGGGGCCCACGACATTCGACCCGCCGCCGAGGACGAACCACGGCTCGCCGATGGCCTCGGCCTCCGTCACCGCATCGACGAGCTCCGCGACCGTCGACGGTCGCAGCAGCCGCTCGATCGGGCCGCCGACCCCCATGGTGGTGAGCTGGGCGAAGTCGATCATGCGCGACGCCCTCGACTCACGCGTCCTGCGGGAGCTGCACGTGGACCTGAGCCTTGCCGAGGACGGACTGCTCGGCGGCGATCACGGTGAGGTCGATGCGGGCGCGACCGGTGTCCACGTCGAGCGAGCCCACCTTCGCGGTCATGTGCACAGCCGCGCCCTCGACCTCGTCGACGACGATCATCTTGGCGAAGCGCGTCCCGTACTCGAGGATCCGCGCCCCAGCAGCCTGGCCGCCGAGGGATTCGAGCCAGTCGACGACCGGCTGGACCGCAAGGCCCATCGTGAGCATGCCGTGCGCGATGACCCCCGGCAGGCCGACCTCCTGCGCGACGCGGTCGGACCAGTGGATCTGGTTGAAGTCGCCGGAGGCACCCGCGTAGCGCACGAGCGACTCTCGGGTGAGGTGGAAGTCACGCTCGGCGACGACGTCGCCCACCTGCAGCTCGGTCATTCGCCGCCTCCCACCACGAGCATCGAGGTCGCCGTCACGACCGGCTCTCCCGCCGCGTCCGAGATGACGGTCTCAGCGGTCACGATGGCGTTCGCCCCGAGCATCCGGACGCTCGTGATCGTCATCGTGCCCGTGAGCTCGTCACCCCACTCGATCTGACGGTGCGAGACGAACCGCTGCTCGCCGTGCACGACCCGCTCCAGCACGATGCCGGTGGTCGGGTCGGCGAGGAGCTGGTCGAGCGCGGCCTGCTGGACGACGATTGCGAACGTCGGCGGGACGATGTCCGGGTCGGTCGCGAAGACCGCTCGCGCGAACTCCCTGGCCTTCTCGCGGCCCACCAGATAGGGCGCCGTCGGCGGGTAGGTACGGCCCTGCAGATCGGGATTCACTGCCACCGGTCCAGACTACTTGGGCTCCTCGTCGCGCACCGCGATGCGGGCCGGAGGGGTCTCCCAGCGCAGCCACACCGACAGCAGCCGCAGCGTGATGATGACGACGAGGCCCGTGAAGAATCCGACGATCGGTGCGATCAGGAACGCGACCGTTGTCTGGATGAGCGCGCCGACCGCGGACGCGCCCGCTTCGAGCGTGCCGGGGCGGAGCACATCCGGGGTGCGACCGAGCACCATGTCGCGGAGCACGCCGCCTCCGACCCCGGTGATGACGCCGAGGAAGACGCAGGAGATGAACGGCAGGCCGTGATTCATCGCCCGCGCGACGCCCATGATCGTGTACAGGGCGAGGAACGACGCGTCCAGGATGGTGATGAGCGGCCGCACCTTGCCGTGCACGAAATCGACCTGGCGGCTGAAGACGAAGGTGACCAGGCCGGCGAGGACCGAGGCGGTCAGCAGCCACGGATTCGTCAGCGCGACCGGGACGTCGCCCATGAGCACATCGCGGATCATGCCCCCGCCGAGGCCCGTGACGATCGCGGCGATGAGCGCGCCGTTGATGTCGAATCGCTGGCGGGCGGCCATGAGCGCGCCGACGATGCCGCCGATCACCACCGGGATCAGCTCGACCCAGAGCGGGACGAGTTCGACCGGGTTGTCCACGGCACCAGGGTAGGCGCGTGTCACCGGTCCCACCTAGCCTGTCGACATGTGCGCGTCGTATGGCCTCGAGATCCGCGGGACAGGTCTGGAGACCTCCGATGAGCGCCTCGCGACCGAGGACCTCGTCGAGTGGATGGAGCGGAATGCCGGAGCCACCATCCGCCCGACCGGCAGGACCGCACGCAACTTCAACCCGATCGTGACACCCGACGGCGTCGAGGAGTCCTGGTGGGGCCTGTGGGTCGGGGGCGCACCCGGGAAGTTCTCCACGATCAACGCGCGGTCGGAGCGGCTCACGCAGGGCCTGTGGAAGCGGCCGTTCGCCCAGGGGCGCGTCCTCGTGCCGGCGTCGCAGTACTTCGAGTACCGCGACGAGGGCGGCAGGCGGAAGCAGCGGTACGCCTTCGCGATGCCAGACGGCCGGCTGTTCGCATTCGCCGGGGTCGCCGCGCCGATCCAGGGCGAGGGGCTCCCCCGGTCGTCCTACGCGATCGTGACGCGCACGCCGACGCCGCGGGCCGCAGAGATCCACGACCGAATGCCGCTCATCCTGCCCGCGGACTTCTACGACGCATGGCTCGACCCGGCCAGGGCCGGGGACGAGGCACTCGTGGCTGAAGCGCTCGCGGTGAGCGAGGAGCTGAGCGAGGAGCTCGTCATCACGGCGGCGTGAGCGGCCGAGGCGCGGTCGCGGGTCGGCGCTAGCGCGGTCGCGGGTCGGCGCGGCTGGTTCCGGGCACGAGAAAGCCCCGCCCGGAGCGAGGGGGAGAGAGCTGGGGCGGGGCTTGGTCTCGAAGTCTGGTGCCGGGGCCCTGGAGCCTGGTTGTCGCTGCCTGTCTCAGGGCCCCGGACTTTCAGTCGGTGCCGCCCGACCTCGAGACGGGCACAGTCGCCTCGAGGTCGGGGTAACCGAGATCAGCCGGGTCCATGTAGTCGGCCGGCTCGTCTGAGAAGTGCGTGTCGTTGTCCACGTCGACGATCCTGCGGTGTGCAGATCGACCGCGGGAGGGGATTGACAGCGGGGGTCGCGATCAGTATTGCGACCGCCGAATCGCATGCCGGGCGTGGGAGGATGCGCGCCAGATCGGCGTCGAGAGGGACTACTTGTAGCTCGGGCGGGGCTCGATCCCGCGACCTCACGATTATGAGTCGTGCGCTCTAACCAACTGAGCTACCGAGCCATGGCACCGGCGGCCGCCGGAGCGGTCACCGAGACCTGAGCCCCCTGTGGGAATCGGACCCACTACCTCTTCCTTACCAAGGAAGCGCTCTACCAATGAGCTAAGGGGGCGTGTGCGCGAACCTCGCGCAAACACCGAGAAAGCCTACCGTATCGACAGCGTGTGGTTGACCCACTCGACCCGGGATCGATCGACGACCGTAACAAACGCCCGATAGCCTCGCGACCATGGCCGAGACGCACGCGCTCACGACGACCGCCGCACCGTCTGGTTCCGAATGGTGGCGGACCGCCGTCATCTACCAGATCTACCCGCGCTCGTTCGCGGACGCGAACGGCGACGGCTACGGCGACCTCGCCGGCATCACCTCGCGTCTCGATGCGCTCGCCGACCTCGGGGTGGACGCCGTGTGGCTCTCGCCGTTCTTCCGGAGCCCGCAGCGCGACGCCGGCTACGACGTGTCCGACTACACCGATGTCGACCCGCTCTTCGGCACGATGGACGACTTCGACCGGCTCGTCGAGCGCGCGCACAGTCTGGGCCTGCGCGTCATCGTCGACATGGTCCCGAACCACACCTCATCCGATCATCCGTGGTTCCAGGAGGCGCTCGCATCCCCACCCGGCTCGCCTGAGCGCGACCGCTACATCTTCCGCGACGGCCGAGGCCCGAGGGGCGACCGCTGCCCCAACAACTGGCAGTCCGTCTTCGGCGGCCCCATGTGGGACCGGGTGAAGGAGGCGGACGGCTCCGACGGCCAGTGGTACCTGCACATCTTCGACTCGACGCAGCCCGACCTGAACTGGGAGAACCCGTGGGTGCGGGAGCAGTTCGAGCGCATCCTGCGCTTCTGGCTCGACCGAGGCGTCGACGGATTCCGAGTCGATGTCGCTCACGGCATGATCAAGAAGCCAGGACTGCCCGACTACACGCCGCCGAAGGCTGGTGCATCGATGGGCGGCGAGGCTGACGATCCGCCGTACTGGGGACAGGACGGCGTGCACGAGATCTGGCGCGAATGGCACCAGGTGCTCGCCGAGTACGACGGCGACCGCGTCCTGTGCGCAGAGGCGTGGGTCGGTCCGCTCGCCAAGATGGCGCTGTGGGTGCGCCCCGACGAGATGCACCAGGCGTTCAACTTCGACTACATGTTCGCGAAGTGGGATGCGAGAGATCAGCGACGGGTGATCGACGAATCCCTCGCGGCATTCAGCGGGGTCGGCGCCCCCTCCACCTGGGTGCTGTCCAACCATGATGTCGTCCGCCACGCCTCGCGTCTCGCCCTCACCGCGGACAGCCCGCAGGGCGACGGCATCGGCCCCAGGTCGAAGGGCAGACCGGACCCGGTCCTGGGGCTGCGCAGGGCACGCGCGGCGACCTCGCTCATGCTCGCGCTCCCCGGCGGCGCATACCTGTACCAGGGCGAGGAGCTCGGCCTCCCAGAGGTGATCGATCTGCCAGACGAGGCACGTCAGGACCCGACCTGGTTCCGCACCAGGCACAGGAGATACGGCCGTGACGGCTGCCGCGTTCCGATCCCCTGGGAGGCGGGTGCGCCCGCGTACGGCTTCAGCCCCACCGGCGCCTCGTGGCTCCCGCAGCCGCCGGAGTGGGCCCAGTATGCCCGCGACCAGCAGGCAGGCGTGCCGTCATCCACGCTCGAGCTGTACCGCCGCGCCCTGCGTCTGCGTCGCGAGCATCATCTCGGCAGCGGCGCACTCGAGTGGGTGCCCGAATGGGCGCAGAGCTCGGTCGTCGTCGCATTCCGCAACTCCGGCATCACCGTCGTCGCGAATCTCGGTCGTCGGTCGGTGTCGCTCCCAGACGGCCAGATCGTCCTCGCCACCGAGCCGACCCCGGTCGGCGCGAACGGCAGGCGCATGCTGCAGTCCGACGCGATCGTGTGGATGATCGAGGCGCAGCCCGCAGCGTGACCGTCGGCATTCGCGGGACGCTCGGGACAGCGCCCCGGAGTCGGCGGGCGATCAGTTCGCGGCGATCACTCCCAGCTCGCGGCGACCTGGTCGCTCGCGTGCTGGGTGAGCCACTCGAACGGGTCGACGACCTCGCCGTTGATGGCGATGCCGAGGTGCAGGTGCGGACCGGTCGAGTAGCCGGTGTCGCCCGTGAGGCCGACGATCGTCCCAGCCTTGATGGCTTGCCCCGGGTAGAGCTCGGAGGAGTCGTCCTGCATGTGGCCGTAGATCGACTCAGTGCGGACGCCATCAACGTTGTGCATGATGCGGACCGCGAAGCCGTAGGAGCCGTCCCAGCCGACCCAGGTGACGACACCATCGGCGATCGCGGCGACCGGTGCGCCGTAGCCGGGCAGGAAGTCGATGCCGCTGTGGAAGCCGCCGTAGCTCGGGTCGGAGTAGCCGAAGCCGGAGCTGAGCCGGATCGCGCCGGAGAAGGGCCACTGCACGGTCTCGGTCGCCGAGATGAAGCCGGGCTGGAACACCTGACCGGATGCCATGTACGCCTGACGCTGCCCCTCGGCATAGGTCTCGCCGGCGAACGCGGTCCCTCGGTTCACCGAGAGCGACTCCGACTCGGGCTCGAGTGCGACCTCCTGGCCGGCCTGCTTCGCCGAAGCGACCGAGGCCCCGGCGAATTTCGCGTCGAGCGCCTCGACCGGATCGCTCGCCGCGACACCAGCCGCGGGCAGCGACATGCAGACAGCGAGCGCGCCCGCCGAGACGAATGCCATGCCGGAGAAGATGCCGCGGCTGAGACGCTGCATCCGGGTCGCACGAGCGGCCGCCCGGCGGGCCTTCGCCTGCGCCTGACGGCGGGCGATCCGGAGTGCACGACGAGAGGCGATCACGACATCGCTGGCGGATGTCACCACCTCGTCGGTCACACGAGCTCCTCAACACTTCCGGCGCGCGGATGGGTGCGCGTCGGCTCATCGAGCCACGACGACCCGAGATCTCTCCCCCGAGAGATTTCGAGTATATCGACGCGTTCCTGAGAGCCAAGTGGTCGCCGAAATCGGCGAGAAATCGGGCGGATTCGTGCGATCAGGCGCCAGTTTCGCGGATGAGCGACAGGAACTCCTCAGCGATGCCCGGGGGTGCAGCGGCGACCAGTCGGCGCCCCTCTCGGACATCCGCGACCTCGACGACCGCACCGGCTTCCGCGGCGATGAGCGCACCCGCGGCGAAGTCCCACGCAGACAGTCCGCGCTCGTAGTACGCGTCGATCCGACCGGCCGCGAGCGCACACAGATCGAGCGATGCGGCACCCATGCGTCGGATGTCGCGCACCTCGCCGATGAGTCGTGAGACCGTCGTCGCCTGCTCACGCCTGCGCTCAGCGTCGTAGCCGAAGCCGGTCGCGACGAGCGACTGCGACAGCGATGACGGCGCGGACACCGAGACGGGCTGACCGCCGAGGGTCGCGCCGGCGCCGGCAGATGCCGCGAAGACCTCGCCCATCGAGGGGTTCACGACGCAGCCTGCGAGCACCCGCCAGGTCGCCGGGTCGGTGCCGCCCTCGGCGACGGCGACGCTCACCGCCCACGAGGGGATGTCGTAGAGGTAGTTCACGGTGCCGTCGATCGGGTCGACGATCCACGTGAGGCCGGTGGAGCCAAGTGCACTGTCGGATTCCTCCCCCAGGAATCCATCGCCGGGCCGCGCCGCGGCGAGTCGGCCGCGGATGAATGCCTCGACCTCCCGGTCCGCCGCGGTGACCACGTCGACCGCGCTCGACTTGGTCGCCGCCACCGAGACTCCCTCACGGCGGCGCCGCAGCGCCAGCTCGCCGGCCTCGATCGCGATCGACACCGCCAGGTCCTTGAGCTCGCTCGTCACCCGTCCACGGTACGCCGAGTGCGAAATCCCCACATTTATCACGAACGTTTTGCCGCGAAGGGCGGGCGTTTCCAGGCAACACCCGGCAAGATCGAAACATGGTCGCGCGGATGTTCAGGATTGCTGAGATCGTCGTGCCGATCATCGGGGTGGCACTCCTGGCCATCGCGTGGAACATGAAAGAGCCGCCGCTGTGGCTCGTGCTCATCATCACGGCGGCGCTCGCCGGGGCTGTCCTGGTCGCGGTCCGTCACGCCGAGGTCGTCGCGCACAAGATCGGCGAGCCATACGGATCGCTCGTGCTCGCGGTCGCGGTGACCGTCATCGAGGTCGGCCTGATCCTCACCCTCGTCCTGTCGGGCAGCGGTGAGGCGCGCACTCTCGCACGAGACACCGTGTTCGCGGCGGTCATGATCACGACCAACGGCGTCGTCGGCCTCTCGCTCCTCGTGGGGTCGCTGCGCCACGGCGTCGTCCGATTCAACCGCGAAGGCGCGGGTGCGCTGCTCGCCGCGATCGTCACGATGTCGGTCCTGTGCTTCGTGCTGCCCGTCGTCACGATGGCGGGCGGCGAATCGCAGTTCTCCGCCGACCAGCTCGTCTTCGCCGCGGTCGTCTCGCTCGGCCTGTACATCCTCGTGGTGACGACGCAGACGATGCGTCACCGCTCCTTCTTCCTCCCGGTCGAGGAGGGCGCGGAGGAGGACGAGGACGGCCCGACCCCCACGACCGGCCAGACGATCCTGAGCTTCGTCATGCTGCTCCTGTCGCTCGTCGCCGTCGTCGGTCTCGCCAAGCTCGTCTCGCCGACGATCGAGCACATCGTGGAGGATGCGGGCATCCCCGACTCCTTCGTCGGTGTCGTCATCGCGCTCCTCGTGCTCCTGCCCGAGTCGATCTCCGCCGTCCGTGCCGCCGCCCGCAATCGTCTCCAGACGAGCCTCAACCTCGGCTACGGCTCGGCCCTCGCGAGCATCGGCCTGACGATCCCGACGATCGCCGTCGCCTCGATCCTCTTCACCGGGCCGGTCGTCCTGGGCCTCGGCGGCACCCAGATCGTGCTGCTCTTCCTCACCTTCGTCGTCGCGACCATCACGATCGGCACGGGTCGCTCCACGAGGCTCCAGGGCGGTGTGCACCTGGCGATCTTCGCGGCGTTCATCTTCCTGTCGATCCGCCCGTAGCCGCTCGCGCCTGGGACGACGCCGGGTGACTGCGCCCGCTACAGTTCGGGCATGAACAGAGTCATCTCCTGGATCGTCGTCGCGTCCGTCGGCGCTGTCGTCGCGACCGCGCTCGCGTTCGCGGTGTGGGGCATCGTCTCCCTCTTCCGCATCAGCGACGCGCGATGGTTCGCGGTGGCGACGGTCGTGCTCACGGCCGCGACCTTCCTCCTCGTGGCGGTCCCCGGCGGCAAGCTCGTCACACCCCGCCGCGAGCTCGGTGAGCCGAATCGCACGCGCTGGACATGGGCGGCGCTCATCGTCGGCGCACTCGCGTACTGCTGCGCGCTCGTCACGTCGTTCTCGATCCCGAGCTGAGCTCGCGGGTCGCAGCCGGGTGCGATGGCGCATCCGGTCGATGAATGCCGAGAGCCCCGGACTTCCGTGAAGTCCAGGGCTCTGTCGGTGGCAGGTGAGGGATTCGAACCCCCGAAGGCTATGCCGGCTGATTTACAGTCAGATCCCTTTGGCCGCTTGGGTAACCTGCCGTGCTCGGCGCGCCGACCTCGCGGTCCGCGCGTTCGCGCCGATCCAGCATACCGGCAGTTTGGCGTGGGCTCGAATCCTCCACCTCGGTACGATCGGAGGCATGGCCGACAGCAGCTTCGACATCGTCAGCAAGGTGGATTCGATGGAGGCGAAGAACGCCGTCGATCAAGCCCAGAAGGAGATCGCGCAGCGCTACGACTTCAAGGGCGTCGGCGCGGAGGTCGACTGGTCGGGCAATGAGAAGCTCCTCCTCAAGGCGAGCACCGAGGAGCGCGTGAAGGCCGTCCTCGACGTCGTCGAGTCGAAGTTCATCAAGCGCGGCATCTCGCTCAAGTCCCTCGACGTCGGCAAGCCCTACGCGAGCGGCAAGGAGTACCGCATCGAGATCAGCCTCAAGAACGGCATCGCGTCCGACGATGCCAAGAAGATCGCGAAGATCATCCGCGAGGAGGGTCCCAAGTCGGTAAAGTCGCAGATCCAGGGGGACGAGCTGCGAGTCTCGAGCAAGTCGCGAGATGACCTGCAGGCGACCATCGCGCTGCTGAAGGGCAAGAATCTCGACGTCGCCCTGCAGTTCGTCAACTTCCGCTGAGCCACGGCATCGCCGCGGGCGAGCGCTGCGCAGGATTGAGAGCTCGAGGATGAGTGCATGGACGACCCTTTGGATCCGGACGGCGTGACAGTCGTATTCACGTGGGGCCCGGTGTGGGGCTGGACCGTCTTCGCGATCGAGCTCGTCCTCCGCATCCTCGCGATCATCATCATCCCGAGGAATCGCCGCCCGCAGACCGCCGCCGCGTGGCTCCTCGCGATCCTCTTCATCCCCGAGCTCGGCTGGCTGCTCTTCCTCATCTTCGGCTCGCGCCGAGTCAACAAGCTCCGCCGGAAGCGCCAGGAGGAGGTCAACTCCTTCCTCGCGAGCGAGATCGAGGACGCGCACTACGCGTCCGATCCCGCGACATGGCCGGACTGGCTCCCGCAGGTCGTCCACCTCAACCACCAGCTCGGCGCGATGCCGCTCGTCGGCGGGAACCGGTTCGAGTTCCTCCCCGACTACGAGACCGCGATCGCGGAGATGACGAAGGCGGTCCGCGGGGCGAAGTCGATCATCCACGCCGAGTTCTACATCCTTTCGCTTGACGACACGACGAAGGAGTTCTTCGACGCGCTCGCCGAGGCGAGAGCTCGTGGCGTCGTCGTCCGCGTCCTGTGGGACCACGTCGCGAATCTGCGCCAGCCCGGCTACCGAGCGACGAGGCGATTCCTCCGGCAGCACGGCATCGAGGCGCACCTCATGCTGCCGCTCAGCCTGTGGCCGTGGGCGTTCCTCCGTCCCGACCTCAGGAACCACCGCAAGCTGCTCGTGATCGACGGCAAGGTCGCGTTCACGGGCTCGCAGAACATGATCGACTCCTCGTACAACAAGCGCGGCAACATCAAGCGCGGGCTGCACTGGAAGGACCTCATGGTCCGCTTCGAGGGGCCGATCGCCGGCGCGATCGACGCGCTCTTCCACTCCGACTGGTATGCGGAGACCGGCGACTTCCTCGAGGACGAGGTCGTCGTCACAGAGCCGCTGGACGGTCGGGTCGCGAGCGCACAGGTCGTCCCGAGCGGTCCCGGATTCACCGGCGAGAACAACCTCAAGCTCTTCAACGCCGCGGTCTACGCGGCGAAGGAGAAGCTCATCATCACGTCGCCGTACTTCGTGCCGGACGACTCGATGCTGTACGCGATCACCACGGCCGCGCAGTCGGGCGTCCACGTCGAGCTCTTCGTGTCGGAGATCGGCGACCAGGCGATGGTCTTCCACGCGCAGCGCTCCTACTACGAGCTCCTGCTCGAGGCGGGCGTCCACATCTGGCTGTACGCGGCGCCGACGATCCTCCACGCGAAGCACCTCACCGTGGACGACGAGGTCGCGATCGTCGGCTCGTCCAACATGGACATGCGCTCGTTCTCGCTCAACTACGAGATCTCCGTGCTCGTGCACTCGAAGGAGTTCGTCGACGAGATGCGCGCGATCGAGCAGCACTACCGCGACAGCTCGCGGGAGCTCACGCTCGAGGAGTGGCGCCGTCAGCCGCTGCGGTCGCAGGCGCTCGACAACATCATGCGCCTCACCGCAGGACTCCAGTAGGTCGCGTTCAGTCGCGCGAGACCCGCACCATCTCGTCGCGGTCGACGATCTTGATGCGCTCACGACCGGCGGCCTGGCCGAGCTCGCGCTCCGCGGCGTCGAGCCGGTGCCAGCCGTCAAGGTCCGTCCACACGACGCCGCGGCTCGCGAGGAGCGCCGGGATGGCATCCTCGTCGGGCTCCGCCGGCGACCACCACTCGGCCTGGTCGCGCACGAGGTGGCCGATCGTCTCCATCGCGTCCGACTTGGTGTGACCGATGAGGCCGACAGGACCGCGCTTGATCCAGCCCGTCGCGTAGACGCCCGGGACGATCCGGCCCTGCTCGTCGACGACGCGACCTTCGCTGTTGGGGATGACGCCGCGACGCTCGTCGTACGGGATGCCGTCGAGTGGCGATCCGAAGTAGCCGACTGCGCGGTACACGGCCTGCACGGGGTACTCGCGGATCTCGCCCGTCCCCCTCGCGCCACCGGCGCCGTCCGGCTCGGTGCGCTCGACGCGGATCGCCTTGACGGCACCGTGCTCGTCGGCGACGAGCTCGATGGGCTTCGCCCAGAAATGGAGGTGAAGTCGACGGCTCGAGCCGGTCTGCGGCTGGTTGCGCCACGCGGAGAAGACCCGGTCGATGACCATGATCTGCTTGTTGGACGCGATCGCGGCACGAGCGGCGTCGTCGTAGTCGAAGTCCTCCTCGTACACGACCATATCGACGTCGCGGAGCTCGCCGAGCTCGCGGAGCTCGAGCGGCGTGAACTTCACCTGCATGGGGCCGCGGCGACCGAAGACGTGGACGTCGGTGACGGGCGAGGAGCGGAGGCCGGCCTCGACATTCGCCGGGATCTCCGTCGGCATGAGGTCCTCGACGTGCTTCGCGAGGATGCGGGCGACATCGAGCGCGACGTTGCCGTTGCCGATGACGGCGACGGATTCGGCCTCGAGCGGCCACTCGCGCGGGTAGTCGGGGTGGCCGTCGTACCAGGACACGAAGTCGGCCGCGCCGAACGAGCCCTTCAGGTCGATGCCGGGGATGTCGAGGGCGGCATCCTTGATCGCCCCCGTCGCGAAGATGACCGCGTTGTAGTGGCGCTTGAGGTCCTCGAGCGTGAGGTCGCGCCCGTAACGGACGTTCCCGAAGATGCGGATGTCGCCGCGGTCGAGCACCTCGCGGAGCGCGGTCACGATGCCCTTGATGCGCGGGTGGTCCGGCGCGACGCCGTAGCGGACGAGACCGTACGGCGCGGGGAGCTGATCGAAGAGATCGATCGACACCTCGAAGGAGCGCTCGTGCTTGAGGAGGATGTCGGCTGCGTAGATGCCGGCAGGGCCCGCACCGATGATCGCGAGTCGAAGCTTTGACACAGAGTTCCTTTCGACCGTCACGCGACGCGTTCGGTCACGCGATTGGCGAACTCGACGAGCGCACGCTTGACGGGACCTGCGGGGACCGGATCGATCACGTCGATGGCGGCAGCGGCCCAGCGCTTCGCCTCCTCGCGTGTCCGCTCGGTGACGGCGTGCTCCCTGAGTTCTGCGACAGGGGATGGCTCCCCTGCATTCTCGCCCACCTGGCTGGAAGCCCACTGCTCGATGCGCTCGACGAGCGCCGCCGCATCCCGGTCGCCCGCTGCGGCCTCGCGCTTCAGCAGGAGCATCGGGAGCGTGGCGACGCCGGCCTTGATGTCGGTGCCGGCCTCCTTGCCGGTGACCGCCGGGTCCTGCGTGAGATCGATGACATCGTCGATGAGCTGGAAGGCCACGCCGACGCGCTCACCGTACTCGCGCATGATCGGGATGAACGACTGATCCGCACCGGAGAAGCGGATGCCGGATTCCGCGGCGGAGCCGATGAGCGAACCGGTCTTGTCCGCGAGCACCTGGAGGTAGTGCTCGACCGGATCCTCGCCATCGCGCGGGCCGGCGGTCTCGTGGAGCTGACCGAGGCACAGCCGCTCGAAGGTGTCGGCCTGCATCGTGAGGGCGTCCTCGCCGAGGCTCGCGATGAGCTTCGAGGCGCGGGCGAAGAGCAGGTCGCCGGTGATGATCGCCACCGAGTTGCCCCACACCTTGTGCGCGCTCGGGACGTTGCGGCGGAGGTCCGCCTCGTCCATCACGTCGTCGTGGTACAGCGAGGCGAGGTGGGTGATCTCGATCGCCGCGGCGACCCGGATGATCTCCTCGGCCGCGCCATCGCCGAGCTGCGCGGTCAGGAGGGCGAGCGCGGGACGGACCCGCTTGCCACCGGCCTCGAAGAGGTAGCGCGCGGTCACATCGGCGAGCTGGTCGGCGAACCCGAGCTCGCTCTCGAGCAACAGCTCGACGCGCTCGAGACCGTCCTCGATCGCCTGGGCGAACCGGAGGTCAGCGGGCGAGGCGAAGCGCCTCGCATCGATCCCCAGCGCTGCCGCGAGGGAGACACGACGGGATGCACGCGCGGCCTTCACGCGCTCGGCGGCGGTCGACATCAGGCCTCACTCGCCGCGGCTCGCGCGCGACGGGCGCGCTTGCGCTTCTCGACCGACGCGAGGATCTTCGCGTCGAGCGGCTTGAAGCCGCGGTGCATGGCGACGACGCCGAGCGTCAGGTTGCGGTAGGCGACCCTGGTGAATCCCGCGCGCCGGAGCCACGACGACAGCGTCACCTGGTCGGGCCATGCCTCGATGGACTCGCTGAGGTACTCGTAGGCGGCGGCATTGGAGCTCGTGACCTTCGCGATCTTCGGAAGGAGGTGGCGGAGGTAGCCGGAGTACGCCGCGCGGGCGATCGGCACGGTCGGCGTCGAGAACTCGGTGACGACGACGCGCCCACCGGGCTTCAGCACCCGGTACATCTCCGCGAGCGCACGGTGCGGATCGTTCACATTTCTCAGGCCGAAGCTGATCGTGACCGCGTCGAACTCCTCCGCGCCGAACGGCAGCTCCTGCGCGTCACCTTCGACGAACTCGAGCTTGGGGCGCTTGCGGCGAGCCTCCGCGATCATGCCCGCGGAGAAGTCGAGACCGATGACGGTGGCACCGCGCTTCGCGAGCGCCGCGGTGCTCGTCCCGGTGCCGCATGCGATGTCGAGGACGCGCTCACCGGCGACCGGGGCGACAGCCTTCACCGTCGCCGCGCGCCACAGCGCCTCGTTGCCGCCGGAGAGGACCGCGTTCGTCACGTCGTAGCGCTTGGCGACGTCGTCGAACATCCCGGCCACCTCGTCGGGTTCTTTGTCGAGGTCAGCGCGCGAAGCCACGCTGGCAGTCTATCGACAGGCCGCGAGGACTACCCTTGAGGGGTGCCTGATCCCCTCGCGTTCGTTCGCGACGGCGCAGGCTGGATCGGCTCAGGCGACCAGGTCGCCGGTCGCTTCGGCGCGCCGGATCCGTTCGCATCCGCGAGCGCCTGGTGGGACCGCATGCGCGTCGAAGGCCAGCCGAACACGGCCGATGGCCGTCGCGTCGCATTCGGCTCATTCCCCTTCGACCGTGCGGCGGAGGTCGGCGGCACCCTCATCGTCCCCGCGGTCGCATCGCGGGTCGAAGGCGGGATGCCCCGCCTCAGCCCGGACGGCGCCGCGCAGCCGGTCGCGACGGTCGCGCAGGGCCGCATGACCGCATCCGAGTACATCGCCGCGGTCACTCGCGTCCGGGACGCCATCAGCGCGGGCGAGCTGGAGAAGGCGGTCATCGCCCGCGATGTCGTGATCCGCGCGACCGAGGGATTCGACCAGGCCGTCATCCTCGATCGGCTCGCGGCGGCGCACGGCACGGCAGCGATCTTCGCCGTCGACGGTCTCATCGGCGCATCGCCCGAGACGCTCGTGACCGTCCACGACGGCATCGTCACGGCTCGCGTCCTCGCCGGGACGGCGGGCCCTGGCGAGGGCGACGCGCTCCTCGAGAGCCAGAAGGACCTCCTCGAGCACGGCTTCGCCGCCCGCAGCGTCCTCGAGGCGCTCGCACCGCATGTGCGCGAGCTCGAGGCATCCCCGACGCCGTTCGTGCTCGAGCTGCCGCACCTCACGCATCTCGCGACCGATGTCACCGGGGTCATCGCCGACGGCTCCGACTCACTCGACCTCGTCGCAGCCCTCCACCCGACGGCGGCGGTCGCAGGCACCCCGACGACCGCCGCGATCGAGCTGATCCGCCGGATCGAGCCGCGACCGCGCGGACGCTACTCGGGAGCGGTCGGCTGGATCGATGAATCGGGCGACGGCGAGTGGGCGATCGCGCTGCGCTGCGCGCAGATCGTCGGCGAGGGGGTGGCGCACGCGTTCGCGGGCGCGGGGATCGTCGGTGACTCCGTGCCGGAGCTCGAGCTCGCCGAGACCGCGCTGAAGCTCAGGCCCATCCTCGAGGCATTCGGCGCCACCCACTGAGCGCCTCGCCCCGCATCGACACGGGCCCCCGGTCAGCGGTCGAGCGGGACCTCGACGATCGTCGGACCGTCGACCGCGCTGAATGCCGGGTCGAGATCGCCGCGCTTCTCCACGCGACGGTAGCTCCAGCCGTAGGCGGCCGCGAGCCGCTCGATGTCCACCTGCTGCGGCGTGAGCATGACCCGGTCGAAGGTGTCGCCCGCCTGCTGGGCGACCTCGAGATCGTCGAAGATCGTGCCGCCGTGATCGTTGCCGACGATGATCTGGATGCGCGGGTGCGGCTCGTCGGCCGGGAGCGCGAGCGCCCCGACATCGTGGAGGAAGGCGAGGTCGCCGGTGAGCAGCCGCGTCACCCCCGCGGTCGGCTGCGACGGCGAGCCGGGGACGGCGAGCTGCGAGGCGAGCGCGACGCCGAGCGCGGTCGCGGTGTTGCCGTCGATGCCGGCGAGCCCTCGGTTGGCGTGCACGGTGACGCGCTTGCCGGTCGCCCACTGGTCGAGGACCCGCACGAGTCGCGATGACGCGAGGACGAGGCGGTCCTGCGGCCACGTCGCACGCCACACCGCCTCGACGAGCGCGCGACGCGTGATCGGGGCGCGGACCGCGGCGAGCTCGCGCTGCGCCTTCTCCTTCGCTCCGCCGAAGACGTCCGGCGCGAGGTCCTCCTGCTGCGCGAGGTGCGCGCGGGATGCGGCGACGATCGGCCCCAGCCACATCGAGGCGTGCGACTCGTCGTCTGCGCCGCGCACGACCTCGATCGCGTCGACGAATCGGGTGACCGTATGGCCGGGATTCGGGTCCTCGGCCCCCGTGGAGCGCACCACGATGGTCTCCGCGCTGCCGCGCGCGATGAGCCATGGCACCTCGCGGCTCAGCGTCGGGCGACCGTAGACGATGATGCGCTCGAGCCCGTCGAGGAAGTCCTCGTCGCGGATGATCTCACGGTACGGGACGGCGAGATTCGGTCCGAATCGCGCCCCCGAGGCGACCTCGGCGAACAGCGGCGCGTCGAGCGCTCGAGCGGTCTCCTCGGCGACCGCGCCCGCCCCACTGCCGGCGATGACGACGGTGCGCTTCGTCGGGGCGAGGCGCTCGACGACGAGCTCGCGGGCTGGCTCGGGGATCGGCACGGAGGCGAGCTGGACCTCGCCCGGCGTCCACGCCGAGGACAGCGGCTCGGTGAAGGCGACATTGACATGGACCGGTCCGGTCGACAGCCGGCCCGTGGCCCCGTCGACGCCGCGCACTGCGGCGACCGCGGCGGCGGCGAGCGCGGCAGCCACCTCCAGCTCGCCGGGCTCGCCGATCGGCGCACCCACGTCGAAGGTGCGACGCACCGCGTCGCCGTAGGCGCCGATATGCGTCGTGGTCTGATTGGCGGCGATCCCGTGGAGTTCCTCGGGCCGGTCCGCCGTGAGGAGGATGAGCGGGACCCCGCTGTGGTGCGCCTCGAGCACCGCAGGGTGGAGCTCGGCGACGGCGGTGCCGCTCGTCGTCACGACGATGGTCGGACGACCCGTCTCCAGCGACAGCCCGAGCGCGAGGAATCCCGCCACGCGCTCATCGAAGCGCACATGCAGCCGCACAGCGCCCACGCGGTCGAGCTCGGCTGCGGCGAGAGCGAGCGCCTGGGAGCGCGACCCCGGGGCGACGACGATGTCGCTCACGCCGAGGCGGACGAATTCGGTGAGCAGCGCTCCTGCGTACGCGCTCGACGGCGCCGTCATGGGTGCTGAGTGTCCGCCGGGCCGCTGGTGCCGGGACGTGGACCGCCCTGATCGCCGTCGCGCTCGGTGCGCTCCGCGCCCTGCGCCTCCTCCTCGGCCTCGAGCTCGGCGAGCTGCCGCTCGATCTCCTTGATGCGCTCGTCGATCTCGCGCTGACGCTGCGCGGCGAGCGTGTCGATGAAGTTCGGGTCGTCGTCCGGCGCGACCGGTCGCTTCGGGCGCAGGGGGCTCGTCGTGTCCGAGCGGTCGGGTCGACCGCGGCCGAGACCGACCCACAGGATCGTCCCGATGACCGACAGGAGGATGACGGCGAGGATCCACACCGTCTTCGGGAGGTGCCGCACACGGGACCGGTCGATCATCGCGATGTCGATGATCGAGGCGATCATGATCGCGCCGAGGATGATCGGTACGACGAGCCGCAGCATGTCCGAGAGTCTAGAACGGCACCACGTGAACCGCCTGTGGAGCTCACCACAACCTCTCGCCCAGCGCACGGCGCGCTCGGGGCAGGGTCACAGTGTCCGCGCCATAGACTCGGCGGGTGCGTCCGTGGTTGCTCTACTCGCTGCTGAGGATCGGCCTGTTCGCCGTGACGCTCCTCCTCATGTGGTGGCTCCTCGGCCCCTCCTGGGATGCGTGGTGGTGGCTCGCGGCGATCTTCGCAGCGCTCATCTCCCTGTGCATCTCGTACATCTTCTTCAACGGGCTACGCTCGAAGGTCGTCGACGACCTCGCCGCGCGTGCTGAAGCCCGCCGCGCCAACGACCCCGACGCCGCCGCCGAGGACGTCGACTGACCGGTCTCGCCGGCTGCGATCGCCCACCCCGGCATTCGGCGGACGGCCCCCGCGTGAGCGGGTGATCGCTGACATCAGAAGGCGATCGCCCACCCCGCCAGCAGCGCATAGACGAGCGACGCGAGCGCGGTAAGCTTGAGCACGAGCACGAGCTCCTTCGGCGTCTTCGCCGTGATGGCGATGATCGCCGCAGGCACCGCGATGAGCAGCGAGAAGTACGCGTAGATCGCGTGGTCGTACAGGAACAGCCCGTAGAACGCGAGCACGACGTACGGCACCGCGAGCAGGACGACGTAGAGCACGCGCGAGGCGCGGTCGCCGATGAGGACCGAGAGCGTGCGCTTGCCCGCGAGCCGGTCGGTCGCGATGTCGCGCGTGTTCGCGACGAGGATCGCCGCTGATCCGAATGCCCCGGACGCGATCGCAGCCGCCCAGCCGATCGACGAGACCCCACCGGCGAGCGCGATCTCGGTGCCGAGCGTCGCGACGATGCCGAAGAAGATGAAGACCGCGACCTCGCCGAGCGCGTAGTAGCCGTACGGTCGCCTGCCGCCCGTGTAGAACCACGCGGCGAGGATGCACACCGCACCGACCGCGAGGAACCACCACTGACCGCTGCGCCACGTCACGAAGAGGCCCGCGAGCGCGGCGATGCCGAAGAACACGATCGCGACGGTGAGGACCGAGCGCGGCGATGCGGCGCCGGACGCGGTCAGACGTCGCGGACCGGAGCGCACCGCGTCCGTGCCGCGGATGCCGTCCGAGTAGTCGTTCGCGAAGTTCACGCCGATCTGGAGCGCGAGCGCGACGACGAGGCACGCCGCGGCGCGGATCCAGTGCCACCACGGGTCGGTGTCGCGGTCGGGCGCCATCGAGTACGCGGCGGCGGTGCCGAGCACGACCGGCGTGATCGACAGCGGCAGGGTCGCAAGTCGCGCCGCGGAGATCCAGTCCCGCGCGGTCGCCTTGCGGACGTGGTGCACCTGCTGCTTCTTCGGCCCGCCGGGGTGTCCGCTCTTCCGCTTCGCCGTCTGCTTGCCGTTCGGTCGCTTCGTTGCCACCGGACGATCCTATGGCGGAGCGGCGCCGCGCCCCGGGCAGGCGACGGCTACGGGCGGGAGGAATCCGACCCGGCGGACTGCACGAGCGCGGCGAGCGCGATCCGGTCCGGCTTGCCGGATGCCAGCAGCGGCATGCGGCCGATATGGAGGATCACGACCGGGGCGGCGGCTGGGCCGAGCGACGCCTTGATGTGCTCGCTGACGCGCGCATCGGCGGGGTCGTCGCGCGGCGCCGCGGTGACGATCACCGGGCCCTCGCCCCACGCTCCGCGCGGCGATGCGACCGCGACCGCATCAGCGAACCCCAGCTCCCGCGCGGCGAACTCGACCGAGGTGAGCGAGACCTTCACACCACCGGAGATGATCGTGTCGTCGGTGCGGCCGAGGACCGTCAGGGTGCCGCCGCTGAGCTCGCCTCGATCCTTGGTGCGGTGCCAGCGCCGCCCATCCACCACGGGGAAGGCCTCCGCCGTGAGCTCCGGCTCCCCGATGTACTCATCGGCGAGCGTCGAGCCGGCGATGTGGATGACGCCGTCGCGGATCATCACCTCGGTGTCGCCGATCGGACGCCCATCCCACACGACCCCGCCGCACGTCTCCGTCATGCCGTACGTGACGGTGACGCGGATCCCCTCCTGCCGCGCGCGGGCTAGGAGCGCCGGGTCAGGCGCCTGACCCCCGAGGAGGACGCGGTCGAATCGCCGGAGCGCGTCGCACCCGGGAGCCGAGTCGAGCAGGCGGCTCAGCAGCACCGGGACGAGGCTCGTGTAGAGCGGGCCGTCGAGGCCTGCGGTGACCGCGGCGAAGCCGAGCGCGGAGAATCGCGGCCCGCCGATCGCGCTGACCGGCTCCTGCCCCCAGTACTCGGCGCGGGCGATCACATTCAGCCCGGCGACGTAATGGTCTGGCAGCGCGAGCACCCACCGACCGGGTGCGCCGAGCTCATCGGCGGCGGCCTTCGCGCTCGCACGGAATGCGGCGCCGGAGAGGCGGACGCGCTTCGGCCGCCCCGTCGAGCCGGAGGTCTCGACGATCGCGCCGTCGCTCAGCAGTCCCACGGAGCCGCCCCGGTCAGTAGTGCCAGGGGAACGCCGACCAGTCCGGATCCCGCTTCTGGAGGAAGGAGTCGCGGCCTTCGACGGCCTCGTCGGTGCCGTATGCGAGACGCGTCGCCTCACCCGCGAAGACCTGCTGCCCGACCATGCCGTCGTCGATCGCGTTCATCGCGAACTTCAGCATGCGGATCGCGGTCGGGGACTTGGTGAGGATCGTCTGCGCGATCGCGTACGCCTCGCGCTCCAGGTCGGCGTGGGGGACGACGCGATTCACCGCACCCATCTCCATCGCGCGCTCGGCCGAGTACTCCTCGGCGAGGAAGAAGACCTCGCGCGCGAACTTCTGCCCCACCTGGCGAGCGAAGTAGGCGCTGCCGTAGCCGGCGTCGAAGGATCCGACATCCGCATCGGTCTGCTTGAAGCGGGCATGCTCGCGGCTCGCGATCGTCAGGTCGCACACGACATGCAGCGAATGCCCCCCGCCGGCCGCCCAGCCGGGGACGACCGCGATGACGACCTTCGGCATGAAGCGGATGAGTCGCTGCACCTCGAGGATGTGCAGGCGTCCGACCCCGACGGAGCCGTCCGCGTACTGGTACCCGTCACGCCCGCGGATGCGCTGATCGCCGCCGGAGCAGAATGCCCAGCCCCCATCCTTGGGGCTCGGCCCGTTGCCGGTGAGGAGGACGACGCCGATGCGCGGGTTCTGCCTCGCGTCGTCGAGCGCGCGGGCGAGCTCGTCGACCGTCTGCGGGCGGAAGGCGTTCCGCACCTCGGGACGGTTGAACGCCACACGCGCGACCCGACCGGCGCGATCGTGGTGATACGTGATGTCCTGCAGGTCGTCGAAGCCAGGTGCGGACGTCCACAGCGACTCGTCGAAGAGCTCCGAAACCATGACTGCAACCCTACGCCGGTGGAGCGGACGCAGTCCCGCGCCAGGGATGTCGCGACCCCTGGATGTCGCGCCCGAGGCGCACGGGATCAGACCTCGAGGAGCCGCAGCACCTGGAGCAGGATCCAGGGGTTCGCGAAGACGCCGACGACCGTCGCGATGATGCCCGGCACCCGCCCGAGGTTCAGGATCGCCGCGGTGAGCCCTGCACCGATCGGGATGATCGAGACGCCGATCCCCACCCACGCGACGATCCACGCCGTCTGGTACTCGAACCGCGCCCCCAGATCGACCGCGATGCCGGTCACGACGCACAGCGCGATCGCGGCGAGCAGCGCCAGCCAGCCGACGAGCGGATTGCCGGGAGGTCGCCAGCGGATCGACCCCGTCCCGGTGTCCGTGTACTCGGGGATCTCCGACGTCTCGACGAGCTCCGCCTCGACATACTCGGCGTCATCGACCGCGACGACGCCCCACTGACCGGTCGCGAGTGGGACCGAATCGGCGACGACGACGGGCGAGACCGCGGTGTCCACGCGCTCGAAGCCCCGAGGCCGCTCCGGCTCGGCAGGCGTCGCGAAGTCCTCGTCGCCCGGCTCCCGTTCCCGATCCACGCCCTAACCTTATGGCGAGGCCATAGCCTGATGCCGTGAGGACGCCCGAGATCGCCGGACATGCGCGCGTCATCGCGCTGCCGATGCGGGAGCGCTTCCGGGGGATCACCACCCGCGAGCTCGTCCTCATCGAATCCCCGCGCGGCTGGGTCGAGTGGTCCCCCTTCGTCGAGTACGGCGACGAGGAGGCCGCACGCTGGCTCGCCTCCGCGATCGAGAGCGGCTGGGGCGAGGCGCTGCCCGCGCTGCGGGACACGGTGCGGGTGAATGCCACGGTGCCGGTCATCGCCCCGGCGGCTGTCCCCGATCTCCTCGCCCGCTTCCCCGGGTGCCGCACCGCGAAGGTCAAGGTCGGGGGTCGCCCCCTCGCCGACGATGTCGCGCTCGTCACCGCGGTGCGCGAGCACCTCGGAGCGGAAGGGCGTGTGCGCGTCGACGTGAACGGCCTGTGGTCTGTCGACGAGGCCGAGGTCGCCATCGCCGCCCTCGCCCCGATCGGACTCGAGTACGTCGAGCAGCCGTGTGCGACGACCGCGGAGCTCGCCGAGCTTCGCAGGCGGATCGGCGGCGCCGTCCGCATCGCCGCAGACGAATCGGTCCGCAAGGCCGAGGACCCCCTCGAGGTCGCCCGGCTCGGCGCAGCCGACGTGGTCATCGTGAAGCCGCAGCCGCTCGGCGGAGCGCACCGCGCCCTCGCGATCGCACGCGAAGCCGGACTTCCCGTCGTCGTCAGCTCAGCGCTCGAGTCGAGCGTCGGTCTCGCCGCCGCCATCCGGTTCGCCGCCGCGCTCCCCGACGCTGACCTCGATCACGGCCTCGGCACCGCGGCACTGCTCGCCGAGGACGTCACCGACGAGCCGCTCCTGCCCGAGGGCGGGGCGCTCCCCGTGCGGGACGTCGCCGTGTCGGCGCGCCGGCTCGAGGCATTCGCCGCCCCGCCGGACCGCACCGCGTGGTGGCTCGAGCGACTGAGCCGATGCCTGGAGCTCGTGGATCAGAGCCCGCTGTAGGCGTGCAGGCCCTTGAAGAAGACGTTCACGATCGTGAAGTTGAAGACGACCGCGGCGAAGCCGACGATCGACAGCCACGCGGAGCGGCTGCCGCGCCAGCCGCGCGTCGCGCGAGCGTGGATGTAGCCCGCGTAGAGGACCCAGATGACGAAGGTCCAGACCTCCTTGGTGTCCCAGCCCCAGTAGCGGCCCCACGCGCGCTCAGCCCAGACGGCGCCCGCGATGAGCGTGAAGGTCCACAGGACGAAGCCCACGATGTTGAGGCGGTAGGCGAGGTTCTCCAGGTTCGCGGTCGTCGGGACCGTGTCGAGGAACTTCGCTCGAGTCAGCCCGCCGTTGTCACGACGCGAGCGCAGCAGCTGCACGACCGACAGGGCGGCGCCGAGCGCGAAGAAGCCCGTGCCGAGCGTCGCGACCGCGACGTGGATGACGAGCCAGATGGACTGCAGCGCCGGCTGCAGTGGGATGACGTCGACATAGAAGCCGACCGCGGCGACACCGAGCGCGATCGTCACGAACCCCGTGATGTAGGCGCCGATGAATCGGAGGTCCTGCCAGAAGTTCGCGAAGAGGAAGACGCCGATCATGATCGAGGTCGCGGTCAGCGAGAACTCGAACATGTTGGCCCACGGCACGCGCGCGGCCGCGACGCCGCGCAGGACCGTCGCGCCCACCTCGATGATCCACGCGACCCACGTCAGCGCGAGTGCTGCGCGCACGTAGCGCGGGGCGCTGCGGGTCTCGGCGACCGCGGCCTTCACCGCCGTCGCCACACCGCCGCCGGCGGCGGCCGCAGACTCGGCGGCCCGCGCGTCCTCAGCCTTGATCGCCTCGACGCTGCGACGCGACAGGTCGAGCGTGAAGAGGACGAAGGCGATCGCGTAGACCGCGATCGCCGTGTAGACCGCGAGGAGCGAGTAGGTCGCGAGCTGCTCAGTCACGGCGCAAAGCCTACTTGGCCGTACCTGTGCCGCGGTCGGGACCGTCGGCGCTCGCATCGCCGCGCTCCGCGCTCGACGCGCTCGTCGGGTCGGTGAGGTCCGCGAGCTCAGCGACCGCCTCCGCGAGCCTCGGGTCCTCGCCTCGCGCGAGCCCCGCCCACTCGAGCACGACCGTGCCATCGGGCCGATCGACCGCCTTCGCCCACACGCGGCGACGCGGCACGAAGAGCGACGTGAGGAGCCCCAGGATCGCGAGGATCGCGAAGACGAGGACCCACTGCTGGGCAGGGTCGGAGTGGATGTCGAGGGCGACGAATCGCGGGATCGCCGTCAGCTCGACCGTCCCGAGGCCGTTCGGCAGCTCGGCCACCTCGCCGGGCTTCAGCACGATCGTCGGCGTGTCCGCCTCGCGACCGGCGACCTGGGTGAGGCCATCCGTGTCGAGGACGTAGGCATTCGTGGCCGATCCGTCGTCGAGGCCGAGGTCGCCCGTGTACACCTCGAGGGTCAGCACCGGGTTGATGAGGTCGGGGAAGCTCGAGGCGAGCGCCCCCGTCGTCAGTTCGACCGCCGACGGGTAGAAGAAGCCGCGCATGCCGACCTGCTCCGGGAGCCCGTCGGGGATCTTCACGACGCCGATCGAGGTCAGGTTCATGTCCTGCGGGCGGAACAGCGTCGGGTGGGCGAAGACGACATCGCCCTCTGGGTCGCGCACGGTGATGACCGGCGCGTAGCCGTTGCCGAGCATGTACACCTGGGTGCCGGCGATCGTCAGCGGCTCGTTCACCTTGAGGATCTCCTGACGCGGCGCTCCCCCGCGCTCGGTGACCGTGACCTCGGCGCGGTAGTCGAGCGGGATGCCGTAGGCGTCGAGGTTCTGCGTCTCGTAGGTCACCTGCATCGAGTCGAGGCGCACGCTGAACGGCGCGAGCATCCAGTCCTGGAACCAGCTGCCCGGGTTGAACGAGTCGTAGCTCGACTTCGTGTTGGTGAAGGCGAAGCCCTCCGCCACGACACGCTGCCCCTGGTAGCCGAGGCCGCCGCCGAGCGCGACCGTGACGAGGATGCCGATGAGCGACACGTGGAAGACGAGGTTGCCGGTCTCACGCAGGTAGCCGCGCTCCGCGCTCACCGACTGGCCGTGCAGGACGGTGCGGTAGCCGCGGCGCTTCAGCACGCCGCGCGCCGCCTCGACCGCGGCATCCGCCGTGCTCGACCACGGGCGGGTGATGAAGCCCTCCATGCGCTCCAGACGCGACGGCGTCCGCGGCGGCGGGGTGAACACCGCCTTCAGGTGGTGCCAGGTCCTCGGCACGATGCAGCCGATGAGCGAGATGAACAGCAGGATGTAGACGGCCGAGAACCACGGCGACGAGAACGTCGAGAACAGGCCGAATGCGTCGAGGATCGCCGCGAGCTCCGGGTCGTTGGCGCGGAACTGGATGACGCCGTTCGGGTCGGAGGTCGTCTGCGGCACGAGGCTGCCGGGGATCGCCGCGATCGCGAGCAGGAGCAGCAGGATGATCGCCGTGCGCATGCTCGTGAGCTGGCGCCACAGGAAGCGCACCCAGCCGACGAAGCCGAGGCGGGGGCCGCCCGGCGCGGGCGTCGCCGATTCGTCGCTGATGTGCCCCTCGGGCGTGTAGCCCTCGGTCGGGGTGTAGTCCTCAGATGACTGGCGTGAAGCCATTGATCACCGCCGTGAGATTGGACATCATCGCCTGCCACAGCCCGGAGACCATGAGCACGCCGATGAGGATGAGCAGGATGCCGCCAGCGATGTTGATCGCCCGGATGTGCCGCCTGATCCACTTCACCGTCGACGCGGCGCAGCCGAGTCCGAGGGCGATGAGGAGGAATGGCACGCCGATGCCGAGCGAGTAGCAGACGGCGAGCAGCGCGCCCCGCCACGGATCGCCCTGGTCGAGGACGATCGAGTAGAGCGCGACGAGGGTGGGGCCGACGCACGGGGTCCAGCCGAGCGCGAAGACGACGCCGAGCAGCGGCGCGCCGACGAGCCCGGTCGCCGCTTTGAATCTCGGCTTGATGGTGCGCTGCATGAGGCCGAAGATGCCGATGAAGACGAGCCCCATGACGATGATGAGGACGCCGGCGATGCGCGTGATGAGGTCCATCCAGGGCCGCAGCAGCAGCCCCGCGGTGCCGAAGAGGACGCCGAGCAGGACGAAGACCGCCGTGAATCCCGCGATGAACAGCGCGACGCCCCCGAGCAGTCGGCCGCGACCCGACCGTCCCGACTCGGCGAACCCGCCGATGTAGCCGAGGTAGCCGGGCACGAGCGGGAGGATGCACGGCGACAGGAACGATGCGAGACCGGCGAGGAGCGCGATCGGCATGGCCACCCACAGCCCGCCGTCGAGCACCGCTGCGCCGATCGGGTCGATCACGAGTCCGCCTGCACCGTCTCGATCATCTCGACGAGGATCTTGGGGTCGCGGATGATGCCCGAGATGCGACCGGCGACCCTGCCCTCGGGGTCCAGGATGATCGTCGTCGGGACGGCATTCGGCGCGACCGAGCCGGCGAAGGCGAGCTGCACGGCGCCATCGGCCACGTCGAGGATCGACGGGTACTCGATGCCGAACTCGCGCTCGAATGCCTGCGCGACCTCGATCGTGTCGTAGGTGTTGACCCCCACGAAGTTGACGTCGTCGAGCTCCGCCTGGAGCCGTGCGAGCTCCGGCGCCTCGATGCGGCACGGTGGGCAGCCCGCGTACCAGAAGTTCACGACGGTGACCTCGCCGAGGAGCTCCGCGGAGTCGAGCACCGTCCCATGCGTCGTCGCACCGCCGAAGACGATCTGCTCTGCACGATCCGCGGCAGGGATCTCCAGGTAGGCGCCGTCGCCGGACACGTACCCCTGCCCCGAGCCGTAGCCCGCTGCGAGCCCATCGCTCGAGGCGCAGCCGGCGAGCAGCGCCGTCGTCATCGCGACAGCACCGCACATGGCGAGCATCCGATTCAGCCGCATCACACCGCCCCCGTATCGATCGCGTCGGCGAGCAAGCCTGCCGCAGGTTCCTGATAGCCGGTTTCAGCCCAGCGGCCCGACTGCGGATCGCGGACGAAGCTCGTGATCGATGACAGCGAGGTGCGCCGCTTCGCCGGTGAATGCGGCAGGCGCAGGCCCGCGATCGCCCGCGACACCGTCTCGATCGGCATCTGGTGCGAGACGATGACGACGTCCCCGCCGTCGACCGCGTCCCAGGCGTCGGACATCGCTGAGAGCATGCGGGAGGCGACCAGCGCGTACGGCTCGCCCCAGCTCGGTCGCCACGGGGCCCGCAGATGCCACCAGTTCGCCGGGTTGCGCAGCGCCCGGCTCATCCGGGAGCCCTCGAAGACATTCCACGGCTCGATCACCCGCTCGTCGAGGACCGGCTCGATGCCGAATGCCGCCGCCCACGGCGCCGCCGACTCCTGCGTGCGCTGGAGGGGGCTCGCGACGATCCGCGTGACCGGGCTGCCTGCGAGCGCCGCTGCCGCGAGCGCCGCCATCTGGTGACCACGGGCGCTCAGGCCGTAGCCGGGGATCCGCCCGTAGAGGATGTGGTCTGGGTTCTCCACTTCGCCGTGGCGGACGAGGTGCAGTCGGTCGGCTGGCACCGGACCATTGTCGCGCACAGTCACAGGAGCGCGCCTGGGGTCCGCCGGTAGGATCAGTCCCCGTGATCCAGCGCACCTTGACCGCCCAGCTCGCATCGACCGCCGAGGGTCCCGTGACCGTCGCCGGATGGGTGGAGACGGTGCGCGATCAGAAGAAGGTCCAGTTCGTCGTCCTCCGGGACGAGTCCGGCGCAGTCCAGCTCGTCCACCCGCGTGCCGCGGAGGGCGAGCCCGACCCGATCGCTCCCGTCATCTCGGGGCTCGCGGCGGGGACCTTCCTCGTCGTGCGGGGCGAGCTCAAGCACGACGAGCGCGTCAAGCTCGGCGGCGTCGAGGTCAAGGTCGCCGAGATCGATGTCGTCTCTGAGGCGGACCCCGAGACCCCGATCGACGCGGAGACGGGCATCGACAAGCGCCTCGACTACCGCTTCATCGACCTGCGACTGCCGAAGCACGCGCTCATCTTCAAGATCCAGACCACGCTCGAGCACGCCTGGCGCACGTGGTGGATCGACAACGGCTTCGTCGAGATCCACACGCCGTCGCTCATGTCGTCGCCGTCGGAGTCTCGCGCCGAGCTCTTCGAGCTCGACTACTTCGACCTCGGCACGGCGTACCTCGCGCAGAGCCCCCAGCACTTCAAGCAGATGGCGCAGGCCGCCGGCTTCGGCAAGGTCTTCACGATCACGCCGGTGTTCCGCGCCGACCCGTCCTTCACGGCGCGTCACGCGACCGAGTTCACCTCGGTCGACGCGGAGATCAGCTGGATCGAGTCCCACGAGGACGTCATGGCGATGCAGGAGCAGCTCATGGTCGCGGGCATCTCCGCGGTCGTCGAGCGGCACGGCGCGGAGATCGAGCGGCTCTTCGGGATCGAGCTGAAGGTCCCCACCCTCCCCTTCCCGCGCATCCCGCTCGCGGAGGCGCACCGCATCATCGAGGAGCGCGGCTACAAGGTGCCGCGCACCGACGGCGACCTCGACCCCGAGGGCGAGCGCCGCATCGCGGCGTACGCCAAGGAGGAGCTCGGCAGCGACTTCGTCTTCGTGACCGACTACCCCACCGGGATTCGGCCGTTCTACCACATGGTCGACCCGGAGACCGGGCTCACGAAGTCGTACGACCTCATCTACAACGGCACCGAGATCACCACGGGTGCGCAGCGTGAGCACCGGCTCGAGGTGCTCGAGGCGCAGGCGGTCGCGAAGGGCCTCGACCCGGCTGGCCTCTCCGAGTACCTCGGGTTCTTCAAGTACGGCGTCCCGCCGCACGGCGGCTTCGGCATGGGGCTCGCGCGCGTGCTCATGCTCATGCTCGGCCTGAGCTCGATCCGCGAGACGACGTACCTCTTCCGCGGTCCGACGCGCCTCGCCCCCTGATCCGGGCGGCCGAGCACTGGGCACTTGCGAGATCGACGCATTACGGCAGGATGAGCGGTATGGCAGGGTCTGCGAAGTCGGAGTCGGCGGCTGGTGATGCCGTCGCCCCGCTGAAGAGCAAGGCCAAGGGCAGGACCAAGGCCATCAAGGAAGCGCGCAAGGCGCTCATCAAGGCGATCGAGAAGCACGCCGAGGTCGTCACCGATCAGGCGGTCTCTCTCAAGCGCGCGCAGCGCGCCGCCACCAAGGTCGCCGCCGCCGCTGCGGCGTATGCGGAGGCGGTCAAGGCCAGGACTGGGCTGGAGAGCCCGTTCACCGTCGGCGGCAGCGCACTCGACGACGACACGAAGGCATCGCTCAAGGCGGAGCGGAACCGCATCGAGAAGGCGATCACCGGGCAGCTGGCCGCGGTCGACGCCGATGCGATCCGCGAGGCGCGGCAGGGCTAGGCGAGCGCTGCGCGCAGACGGTCCGGATCGACGCGCCAGAAGGTGTGGACCTCGCCGTCGATGAGGACCACGGGGATCTCGTCCCAGTAGCGGTCGTGCAGCGCCTTGTCGTCGAGGATCGAGCGCTCCTCGATGGCCACACGCGCGGGGTCGTCGAGGGAGGCGACCACCTCGTCGACGACGCGGCGCGCGTCCTCGCACAGGTGGCAGCCCGGCTTGCCGATGAGCGTGATGACGGTCATGACTGCACCCCGATGAAGCGAAAGCGGAGGACGTCCAGTCCTCCGCTCGCTGTCACTTCTTGTTGCGACGCTGGTGGCGAGTCTTGCGAAGCAGCTTGCGGTGCTTCTTCTTCGCCATACGCTTGCGGCGCTTCTTGATGACTGAACCCATAACGACCTCCGGTCCGTGAATCGACGAACCCTGCGGTTCGGATCAGAACCTCGGGGACAAAGAACCCCAAGATTCTAGCCGACGTCGCGGGACGTGTCGCGCGCCGGCAGTTGCACGAGGTCGACGACCGCTGCCTCGGGGATCCGGTAGGACCGTCCGAAGCGCACTGCAGGCAGCTCTCCCGACTGCACCAGGCGGTACACGGTCATCGCAGAGACGCGCATGAGCTCGGCCACCTCGGCGACCGTGAGGAAGCGCACGTCGGACAGATCTCCCCGCACCGCGCACCCCCAAGTCTGTGATGAATGTGAACCGTGTGAATGGTGTGAAAGCAGAGTAGAGGGTACGGCTGACCGACGGCAAGGCTCGGCCTGGGAGGAATGCGCACGGGAGCGCACCGCGGGCCCGCCGCGACCGGCTGCCGGCGCGGGGATTCGGAATCGACCGACCTAGCGACCGAAGATGGCGCTCGCGTCGGCGAGCTGCTCCTTCGCGAGCGCCGTCAGGTGCTCCAGACGGTGGAGGAGCGCCTGCACCTGGTGGGCGGTGTCGGCCGCGACGCGCCCGATCTTCTCGCCGGCTCCCGCGCCCGACCAGGCGATGAGCGGGGTGTCGGAGCCGTCGACCGCCTCCGGCGCCCCGGCGACCGAGTTCGCGAGCGCGAACGGGGCCAGCCATTCCTCGACCTCGGCGAGCGGTGTCGGGTCGAGCCGGTAGTAGCGGTGTTGCGCCTCCTCGCGGACGCTCACGAGCCCCTGGTCGCGGAGGACCCTCAGGTGCTTGGAGACGGTCGGCTGGCTGAGCCCCGTCTGCTCGACGAGCTCGCCGACCGCGACGTCGGCGTCGGCACCGTCGGCGAGTCGCACCGCGAGGAGCCTGCTCAGCAGGTCCCGCCTCGTCGCATCAGCGATAACGTCGAAGATGTCCGCCATGAGGTGAGCCTAGCGGCGCCCTCCGCGGGAGTACCATTGCGGCTTGTTCGTCGCTGAGCGAGGTGAAGCACCGTGGTGAGACCCCAGGTCAAGGCGAGCCCCGCGGCGCGCGTCTGGGGGACGCTCTCCGGTCTCGTGACGAGCAGTCCCGCGCGATTCGCGCTCACCGTCTTCATCGCGCTGATCGCGCTGTTCACCTTCCTCTTCTCGCTGCCGATCGCGACCGCCACGGGTGAGCAGGCTTCGTTCACCGACGCGCTCTTCTCCGCGGTGACGGTCATCTGCGTCACCGGCCTCACGACGGTCGACATGGCGACCTACTGGTCGCCGTTCGGCCACCTGCTGATCTTCCTCGGCACGCAGATCGGCGGTGTCGGGGTGCTCACGATGGCGTCGATCCTCGGTCTCATCGTGTCGCGTCGCCTCGGCCTCAAGCAGACGCTCATCGCGGCGGGCGACGTGAATCCGATGCGCTTCAGCGCGAGCGGCGCACGCTCCGAGGCGCAGGCGGTGCGGCTGTCGGACACGAAGGGGCTGCTGCGCACGGTCGCGATCAGCATGCTCGTGATCGAGGCGACCGTCGCCGTCCTCCTGCTGCCGCGCATGCTGCTCGCGGGCGAGCCTTTCCTCGACTCGCTGTGGCACGCCGTCTTCCTCGCGGGCATGGCCTTCACCAACACGGGCATCACGCCGTACTCGGAGGGGCTCGCGCAGTTCTCGCACGACCCCTATTTCCTCATCGTGCTCATGGTCGCCGTCGTGCTCGGCGCGATCGGCTTCCCCGTGATCTACTCGCTCACCAGGACGCTCTTCCGCCCGAGGGCGTGGTCGCTGCATGTGCGGCTGACGCTCGTGACATTCGGCATCCTGCTCGTCGCCGGCTGGCTCGCGATCCTCGGCCTCGAGTGGGACAACCCGGCGACGATCGGCGGCGAGGACTTCGGCCAGAAGCTGCTCCAGTCCGCCTTCGTCTCGGTGAATGCCCGCTCCGGCGGTCTCGCCACGATCGACATCGGGCAGATGGAGGAGTCGAGCCTCCTCGTCGGCGACATGCTCATGTTCGTCGGCGGCGGCTCGGCGTCGACCGCCGGCGGGATCAAGGTGACGACCTTCGCGGTCCTGCTGCTCGCCGCGATCGCGGAGGCCCGCGGTCGCGACGACATGGAGACCTTCCGCCGCCGCATCCCGATCGACGTGCTCCGGCTCGCGGTCGCCGTCACGCTGTGGGGCGCCACGGTCGTGGCTGCGACGACGGTGACCCTGCTGATCCTCACGAACTTCTCCCTCGAGGACGTCATATTCGACGCGATCAGCGCGTTCGCGACCGTGGGGCTCTCCACCGGGTTCACGGAGAATGCGCCGGATGCCGCACAGCTCGTCCTCGCTGTCACGATGTTCCTCGGACGTGTGGGCACCGTGACCTTCGCGGCGGCGCTCGCCGCACGCCAGCACGTCCAACTGTTCAGACGACCGGAAGAGAGGCCCATCGTTGGCTGACAAGATCGCGCATGACGCACCAGTGATCGTCATCGGGCTCGGACGATTCGGGGCCGCGACCGCCGGGCAGCTCCAGCGTCTCGACCGCGAGGTCCTCGCCGTCGACCTCGACATGGATCTCGTGCAGAAATGGTCGGAGCGCGTCACCCACGCCGTCCAGGCGGACTCGACCAAGCTCGAGGCGCTCCAGCAGATCGGCGCCGCGGACTTCTCGATCGCCGTCGTCGCGGTCGGCGACGTCGAGGCGAGCGTCCTCACCGTGGCGAACCTCGTCGACCTCGGCATCCCGCAGATCTGGGCGAAGGCGGTCAGCCAGTCGCACGGCAAGATCCTCGCCCGCATCGGCGCGAGCCACGTCGTCTACCCGGAGCGCGAGGCCGGGGAGCGCGTCGCGCACCTCGTGTCCGGTCGCATGCTCGACTTCATCGAGTTCGACGACGGCTACGCGATCGTGAAGATGTACCCGCCGAAGGTCATCCGCGGACTGACGCTCGGGGAGTCCGGCGTGCGCTCCAAGTACGGCGTGACGATCGTCGGTGTGAAGAGCCCCGGCAAGGGCTTCACCCATGCGACGCCCGAGACGGTCGTCTCCAACCACGACCTCATCATCGTCAGCGGGCTCGCCGCCGATATCGAGCGCTTCGCGACGCTCGCGTCCTGAGCGCCGCCCGCCCGGCTCAGCCCTTCGCGAGCTCCTCGGCACGCGCGATCGCCGCATCCGCCGCCTTGCGGTAGAGCGCGGCGAGATCCGCCTCCTCGAACACCGCGATGGCGCGCTCCGTCGTCCCCTTCGGCGAGGTGACGCGGCGACGCAGCTCCGCCGGGTCCTCCCCGGACGCCGCCAGCAGCAGCGCTGAGCCCATGAAGGTGCCCTCGACGAGCGTGCGCGCCTCCGACTCGCTGAATCCGAGCCCCACCGCCGTCTCGGTGAGCTGCTCGACGAAGAAGTAGAAGTAGGCGGGACCTGAGCCCGAGATCGCGGACAGCGCGTCGATCTGGCTCTCCGGGATGACGACGACAGCGCCGACGGTCTCGAAGACGCGCGCGGCGAGCGCGAGGTTCGAGGCGGTAGCGCGAGAGCCCGCGGCGATGCCGGTGACGCCCTGGAGGACGAGCGCCGGGGTGTTGGGCATGGCGCGCACGACGGGATTCGGGATCAGGGCCTCCATGGTCGCCAGGCGCACGCCCGCCGCGATCGACACGACGACCGCATCGGGCTCGAGCATCGGCGCGATCTCCTCGAGGAGCTCCGGGATCCCTGCGGGCTTGACCCCGAGGACGACGATCTTGGCGCCCGCGAGCGCACGCGCCATCGCGTCCTCGTCGGTTTCGGTCGCGAGCGAGAGCACACCGGGCGAGCGGAGCGCAGCGGCCTTGGCCTCGGTGCGGTTCACGGCACGGATGCCGCCGTCGACCTCGATGCCGGAGGCGACGAGACCGGACAGGATCGCACCTCCCATCGAACCGGCTCCGATGAAGGCGACAGCTGGCAGGTGTTCGATGCTCACGAGGTCAGCCTACGGCGCGCGAGTGCGCCAGGGACCGGTCGCGGCGACAGGTTCTAGGCTGTCGCTCATGAGCACGCAGGGCGGCACCAAGGCAATCGTCGCGGCACTCTCGGCCAACCTGGGCATCGCGGCGACCAAGTTCCTCGCCTTCTTCCTCTCGGGGGCTTCGTCGATGCTTGCGGAGGCGGTGCACTCGGTCGCCGACTCGGCGAACCAGGTGCTCCTGCTCATCGGTCAGCGCCGCGGCGCGAAGAAGGCGGACGCCGAGCACCCCTTCGGCTACGGCCGCGCGCGCTACGTCTACGCCTTCGTCGTGTCGATCATCCTCTTCTCGCTCGGCGGGCTCTTCGCCATCTACGAGGGCATCGAGAAGCTTGCGCATCCGCACCCGCTCGACGCCGCATGGTGGTGGCTGCCCTTCGTGGTGCTCCTCATCGCGATCGGGCTCGAATCCTTCTCGCTCCGCACCGCCATCAGGGAGTCCCGACCGCACAAGGGCAAGGAGTCGTGGCTGAAGTTCATCCGCCACGCGAAGTCGCCTGAGCTCCCCGTCGTCCTCCTCGAGGACGTCGCCGCGCTCCTCGGCCTCGTCCTCGCCTTCATCGGCGTCGGCCTGACCGCGCTCACCGGCGACGGCATGTGGGACGGCATCGGCACGCTCGCGATCGGCGCGCTCCTCGTCGTCGTCGCGATCGTCCTCGGGGTCGAGATGGCGAGCCTGCTCATCGGCGAGGGCGCGAGCGCCGCCGACGAGGCACGCATCCGCGCCGCGATCGAAGGCACGGAGGGCGTCGACCGGATCATCCACCTGAAGACCCTCCACCTCGGCCCGGAGGAGCTCATGGTGGGCGCGAAGATCGCGCTCGGACCGCGGACGTCGCTCGCCGATGTCGCCCGCACGATCGACGCCGCCGAGCGTGCGATGCGCGACGCCGTGCCCGCGGCACGCGTCATCTACCTCGAGCCGGATGTCGACCGCGGCCCGAGCGAGCCAGCACCGCCGACGGACGCGATCGTCATCCGGTCCGCCGACTGACTGAGGCCGCGAGGATCCGGGACCCTGCCGGCGTGACCCCGAGCGGGTCGCGCCGGGCGCTCAGGACTGCTGGCGCGCCCTGCCGATGACCGGCAGCGCGAGCGTGTCCGCCTCGTCGATCGACACGCCCTTCGTCTCCGGCACCCGGAAGAGCACGAAGACGAACGACAGCAGCGCGAACACCGCATACAGCTCGTAGGTGAACGTCAGCGAGAACGCCGCGAACGCCGGGAACGACACCGTGACGAGGAAGTTCGCGATCCACTGCGCAGCCGCGGCGACCCCGAGCGCCTTGCCGCGGATCGACGTCGGGAAGATCTCCCCGAGGAGCACCCACACGAGCGGACCCCACGAGACGCCGAATGCGACGACGAAGACATTCGCCGCGATGAGCGCCACCATGCCCCATGCGCCCGGCAGCGACGGCCGACCGTCGACGATGACAGCCTCGCTGAACGCGATCGCCATGAGCGCCAGGCTCACCACCATCCCGATCGAGCCCGTCATGAGCATGCGGCGACGGCCGACCTTGTCGACCAGGAGGATCGCGACGATCGTGACCACGATGTTGGTCACCGAGGTGAGGACGCTGATGGTGAGCGAATCCGACTCCGTGAAGCCGACCGCCTGCCACAGCGTCGACGAGTAGTAGAAGATCACGTTGATGCCGACGAACTGCTGGAAGACCGACAGCAGGATGCCGGTCCACACGATGGGGCGCAGACCCAGCAGCCGACCGCGGAGGCTGCCCTTGGAGGCGGCGTCGCGGGCGATCGAGGCGTGCACGTCGCTGATCGAGGAGTCGATCATCTGCTCCGGCACGATCGTCGCGAGGACCGCGCGGGCCCTGTCCTCCTTGCCCTTGCTGACGAGGTAGCGCGGCGACTCGGGCAGGGTGAGGGCCAGGATGCCGTAGATCACCGACGGCACCGCGCACGCGATGAACATCCAGCGCCACGCCTCCAGACCCAGCCAGAAATGCTCGCCCGCGCCACCCGCGGCATTCGCGAAGAGCGCGTCCGACAGCAGCGCCGCGAAGATGCCGAGGACGATCGCGAGCTGCTGGAGCGATGCGAGACGACCGCGCACCGCCGTCGGCGAGATCTCCGCGATGTAGGCGGGGGCGACGACCGACGCGATGCCGATGCCGAGTCCGCTGAGCAGACGCCACAGGATGAAGTCCCACAGCTCCGTCGCGAGCCCTGTGCCGATCGACGACACGAGGAAGAGCACCGCGCCGAGCAGCATCACCGGGATGCGGCCGCGCCAGTCCGCGAGCCGACCGGCGAGCGCGGCACCCACCGCGCAGCCGAGGAGCGCGCTCGCGATCGCGATCCCGGTGACCTCCGGGCTCAGCGCGAAGTCGGCCTCGATCGCATTCACCGCGCCGTTGACGACGGAGGAATCGAAGCCGAAGAGGAACCCGCCGACCGCACCCGCGATCGCGAGACCGATGACCTTGGCGTTCAGTACTGACGTGACGGTGCGTGCCATGGGCTCTCCTTCGAACGGCCTGAGCCTAGCGCCGCGACACGCCCCGATCAGCGGCGCGACGCGAAGAAGTTCGCGAGCATCATCGCGGTCGCATCGGCCTTGATCCCGCCGACGACCTCGACATCGTGCGGCAGCCCCGCCTCGCGGATCACATCGATGCGCCCGCCGGCCGCACCGGCCTTCTCATCCCACGCGCCGAAGACGAGCCGCGAGATGCGCGACTGGAGAATCGCCCCCGCGCACATCACGCACGGCTCGAGCGTCACCACGAGCGTGGCGCCGTCGAGCCGCCACGAGCCGAGCTCCTGCGCGGCCTGGCGGATCGCGACGATCTCCGCGTGCCCCGTGGGGTCATGATCGAGCTCACGGCGGTTGTGCCCGCGCCCGACGATCACGCCGTCGACCGAGACGACGAGCGCGCCGATCGGCACATCCCCGCCAGCCTCCGCGGCCCTCGCCAGAGCGATGGCCTCGTCCATCCAAGCCAAATAGCGGTCCATATAGGCTGAGCCTATGCGAGTCCTCGTCGCCGACCACCCTCTCGTGGCGCACAAGCTGACCGTCCTCCGCGACGAGACGACGCCCTCGTCGACATTCCGCCTCCTCGCCCGTGAGCTCGTCACGCTCCTCGCGTATGAGGCCACCCGCCACGTGCGCGTGGAGAGCGTCGAGATCCGGACGCCGGTCGCGCCCACGCGCGGTGTGGCGATCGCCTCGCCCCGCCCGCTCGTCGTCCCGATCCTCCGCGCAGGCCTCGGGATGCTCGACGGCATGACGGCGCTCGTGCCGAGCGCCGAGGTCGGATTCCTCGGCATGGTCCGCGACGAGGAGACCCTCCAGCCGACCACCTACGCGAACCGCCTCCCGGACGACCTCAGCGGTCGCCAGGTCTTCGTCCTCGACCCGATGCTCGCGACCGGCGGCTCCATGGCTGCGGCCATCAAGTACCTCTTCGACCGCGGCGCCGACGATGTCACCGCGATCTGCCTCCTGGGAGCGCCGGAGGGCCTCGAGACGCTCGAGCGCGAGCTCGCAGGCCACGACGTCACCGTCGTCCTCGGCGCCCTCGACGAGCGGCTCAACGAGAAGGGCTACATCGTGCCTGGTCTCGGCGACGCCGGCGACCGGCTGTACGGCACCGCCTGAGCCGCGAGACGGCATTCAGCGCCGCGGTGTCGGTGCGCTCGGGCCGTCCCGACGTCACGGGAGAGACGGCCGGCTGGACGTACCCGCCGGAACCGTGGCAAAATCCCCCCATGACTCTGCACGCCTCTGCACACACGTCGTCTCCGACGATGGGTGCCGTCGCCATGGTGGCGACGATGGCGTTGTGTCGAATGTGCATGTAGTCGGCACACCTCGCCGGAGTAGCTGAGCGGTCATCACCGCCGACGCTCCCCCGGGTCTCGGCCCTCATCACGGCCGCACCCGCGCACGACTCACTCGGAGGATCACAAGCCCTCATCAGGGCCCTCCAAACCCCCGGCAGCGCTGGGGTCCTGCACACACGAACACAGGGGAATCAACTCCAATGTCCATCGCACCTGTCGCCTACCTTCCGTCCACCACCCGACCGCGCCTCGCCGCGGTGCCGAATCCTCAGCCCCAGGCCCCCGCGCAGCCGGCCGCGCCCGCGCAGCGTGAGCGCCGCGTGCCGGAGGGCGCCGAGGTCCGCGGATTCGCCCTCTACGTCGGCATCGACGAGGCGAAAGCCCTCGCCGCCGGCATCGACCTGCCCGGCATCGTCGAGCGCATCCGGGGCCTGCTGGCCGAGATCGCGCCGGCCGCCGAGACGCACGCATCGGTCGCCATCGCGCCTCGCGGCGTCGGCGGCCGCGACATCGACGTGGTCCGTGCCGCGCTCCGCGACCCGGCGCTCCAGCGCCGCGCCGAGCCTGCCCCCGAGCAGACCGCGAAGCGCCGCACGGGGATCATCGTCGACATCTCCCGCAAGCGCGTCATCATCGACGGCGAGACCGCTGGCCTGACATTCAAGGAATTCGAGCTGCTGCAGTTCCTCGTGCTCCGCGAGGGCCGCACGGTCGACCGTCAGGAGATCATCGCGGGCCTGTGGTCCGAGGCCGCCGGCGACGACGTCCCGAATGAGCGCACGATCGACGTCCACATCCGCCGACTCCGCTCGAAGCTCGGCGAGTACGAGGACATCGTGCGCACGGTGCGGGGTGTCGGCTACCGCTTCGACCGCCACGCTGACGTCGCGATCCGCTACGCGAACGGCCCGTCGCCCGACGTGTTCTGACGTCGGGGCGGGCCGTCCGCGCGGGGGTGGAGTGCGCGGCGGGGGTGGCGCGCCGGGGCCCCGTCAGGCGAAGCGACGGAGCCTGAGCGAGTTCAGCACGACGAAGATGCTCGAGAACGCCATCGCCGCGCCAGCGATCATCGGGTTGATGACGCCCGCCATCGCGAGCGGGATCGCCGCGACGTTGTAGGCGAACGCCCAGAAGAGATTCCCCCGGATCACCCCCAGCGTGCGCCGGGCGAGCCGCACCGCGTCCGGGATGCGCCTCGGGTCGCCACCGACGATCGACACATCGGAGGCTGCGAGCGCCGCATCGGTGCCGCCGCCCATCGCGATGCCGAGGTCCGCCTTCGCGAGCGCCGCGGCGTCGTTGATGCCGTCGCCGACCATCGCGACGGTGCCCTGCCCCGCGGCTCCCTCGACCGCCTCGACCTTGCCCGCCGGTGAGACGCCCGCGCGCACATCCTCGATGCCGACCTCGCGAGCGACCGCGGTGGCGGCGCCGAGGTTGTCGCCGGTGAGGAGGACGGGGGTGAGCCCGAGGCGCTTGAGCGCATCGACGGCGTCGCGAGCGCCCGGCTTGACCTCATCGGACACGCCGATCACCCCGACGGGGGCGCCGTCGACGGAGACGACGACCGCGGTGCCGCCGTCGCGCTCGATCGCCGCCGCGGCATCCGCCACCCGATCGGAGGCGGCGTCGACCGCGGTCGGCCGGCTGACGACGACCTCGGCCCCGTCGACGGTCGCACGGACGCCGATGCCCGCCTCCGCCTCGAAGCCGTCAGCGTCGAGCGCCGGGACGCCCCGCGCGTCGGCGGTCTGCACGATCGCCATCGCGATCGGGTGCTCGGAGCCGCGCTCCGCGGCCGCCGCGAGCGCGATGAGCCGCTCGTCGTCGACACCGTCGCTCACCACCGTGGTCACGCGCATGCTGCCGAGGGTGAGCGTGCCGGTCTTGTCGAGGAGGATCGTGCGGATGTCGCGGGCCCGCTCGAGCGCTTCCGGCCCGTGGAGGAGGATCCCGAGCTGGGCGCCCCGCGTGGAGCCGACGAGGAACGCGATCGGCGTGGCGAGTCCGAGCGCGCACGGGCACGCGATGATGAGCGTGGTGATCCCCGCGATCGCGGCGGTCGTCACCGACCCGCCGAGCACGAGCCAGCCGACGAATGCGAGGATGGCGAGGCCGATGACGATCGGGACGAAGATCGCCGAGATGCGATCCGCGAGCCGCGCGGTCGCCGACTTGCCGGTCTGGGCGTCCTCGACGAGTCGGGAGATGCGCGCGAGCTCGCTGTCGGCGCCGACGCGCGTGACGGTCACGGTGAGGGAGCCGGCGGCATTCATCGTCCCGCCGACGACCCGGTCGCCTGCGCCGACCTCGACGGGGATGGATTCGCCGGTGATGATGCTCTCGTCGATGGTCGAGCTGCCGCTGATGACGACTCCGTCGACGGGGACGCGCTCGCCGGGTCGGATGCGGACCGTGTCGCCGGGGACGACGTCGGCGATGGGGATGCGCTGCTCGCGTCCGTCGCGGATGACGGCGGCGTCCTTGGCGCCGAGCTCGGCGAGGGCTCGGAGTGCGGCACCGGCTTCGCGCTTGGCGCGTGCTTCGATCCAGCGGCCGAGCAGCACGAAGAAGGTGACGGCGACCGCGACCTCGAGGTAGAGCTCGATCCGGCCCTCCCCTGGTCTGCCGATGAGCGCGACCTCCATCTCCATGCCGGGTGCGCCTGCGCCGCCGAAGACGAGCGCCCACAGCGACCAGAGGTAGGCGACGCCGACGCCCAGCGCGACGAGGGTGTCCATGCCGGGCGACCAGTGCCGCAGCTCGCCGATCGCGCCCCGGATGAGCGGCCACGCCCCCCACGTGACGACCGGTGTCGCGAGGACGAGCACGACCCACTGCCAGTAGTCGAACTGGAGCACGGGGATCATGGAGATCGCCACCACGGGGATCGCGATGATCCCGGTGACGATCACCCGGGTCAGGAGGGTGCGGACGGTGCGGCTGGCGGGGACGGCGGCGTGATCGTGTCCGCTGGCGTGGTGCTCGTGTGACGCGTGGTCGTCGTGGCCGTGGTGCTCATGGGTCGCGTGGTCGTGCCCGCCGGCGTGGTGCTGGTGCGGGGATGGACGGACGGTCGCGCGGTACCCCGCGGATGCCACGGCGGCCAGCAGGTCGTCCGGGTCGACGCTCGCGTCGGCGCGGACGCGGGCGCGCTCGGTGGCGAGGTTCACGGTGGCCTCGACGCCGGGGATGCGGGTGAGGCTGCGCTCGACGCGGGTGACGCAGGCCGCGCAGGTCATCCCCTCGATGTCGAGGTCGAGCTCGCGCAGCTCCGACATGGCTACTGGTTGATCGTGTAGCCGGCCTCGCCGATCGCCTCGGCGATGGCCTCTTGGGAGACCGGGGCGCTCGTGGCGATCGTCACCGTCGAGGGGCCGCCTGGCACGAGCTGGATGTCGACGTGGTCGACCCCGTCGATCGCGGTGAGCTCCTTGGTGACGGCGGCGACGCAGTGGCTGCAGGTCATGCCGTCGACGAGGACGGTGGTGGCGGTGGCGCTCGGGCCGGCGGCGGGGGTGTCCTTGCCTGCGCCCGCGTCGGTCACGGTGTCGGCGGGACCGCAGCAGCAGCCACCGGAGCAGCACGCGTCAGCGGCGGGAGCCGAGATGTCAGTGATCTTGAATGTCGCGAACGTGTCCATATCGTCTCCAACTAGATACCCCCCGGGGGTATTCCCATTCTAATGCGGGACTCCTCGCGTGACCAGCCCTGGGCGGGGACTCCGGGTCAGCTCTCGGCGAGGCGACCGCCGGATTCGGCGAGGTAGCAGGATGCGCAGAGGGATTCGTAGACGACGTCGCCGAGTTCGATCGCGACCTGGTCGCCGTCGAAGACGAAGCGGCCGTCGACGGTCCTGCCGTTGAAGACGGCTTTGCGGCCGCAGCGGCAGATGGTCTTCAGCTCTTCCAGGGAGTGCGCGACTTCGAGGAGGCGGCGCGAGCCGGGGAACGCGACGGTCTGGAAGTCGGTGCGGATGCCGTAGGCGAGGACGGGGACATTCAGCAGCGTGGCGATGCGGAGCGCGTCTTCGACCTGGGCGGGGGTGAGGAACTGGGCTTCGTCGATGAGGAGGCATGCGACGGGCTCGCCGGTCTCGGCGAGGACTCGGTCGCGGTGCTGCTGGAAGACGTCGAGGATGCTGTCGTCGGGCCCGATGGTGAAGTCCACTTCGCGCGTGACGCCGAGCCGGGAGACGATCGAGCGGTCGCCTTTGGTGTCGATCTGCGGCTTGGCGAGGAGCACCCGCTGGCCACGCTCCTCGTAGTTGTGCGCCGCCTGCAGGAGCGCCGTCGACTTGCCCGAGTTCATCGCCCCGTAGCGGAAGTAGAGCTTGCTCACTCGAACAACGGTAGCGGCACGGAGGCACCCGGGGACGCGAGCGAGGCGAGGGGTGAGCGCCCCAGCTCGCGCTCGCTGCCGCGCGGGGGTCTGGCGAGTCCGTAGGCGGCGAGGATCGGCCGCGCCTTGGCTGCGAGCCACTCGCGATACGCCTTGGGCGCGTAGGCGCTGCGGCCGTACATCGCGCGGTATCTGGGCAGCAGATCGGGGCGCTCGCGCTGCAGCCAGGCGAAGAACCATTCCTTCGCACCCGGCCGCAGGTGCAGGGCCGAGTACACCGCTCGGCTCGCGCCCGCATCCCGGATGGCGGCGGCGGCTCGCTCGAGGTGGTCTCGCGTGTCGGTGATGTACGGGATGACGGGCATGAGGAAGACGCTCACGTCGAATCCCAGCTCCGCGGCCGCCCGGACGGTCTCGAGCCGCGCGATGGCGCTCGGCACGCCAGGCTCGAGGCTCGCCGCGGTCGCGTCGTCGTAGATCGCGATCGACATGGCGAGGCTCACGTCGACGCGCTGGGCGGCGTCGGCGAGGAGCGGCAGGTCGCGCCGCAGCAGGGTGCCTTTGGTGAGGATCGTGAAGGGGGTGCGGGAGTCGGCGAGCGCCTCGATGATCCCCGGCATGAGCCGGTACCGCCCTTCCGCACGCTGGTAGGGGTCGGTGTTGGTCCCGAGGGAGACGACCTCCCGCTGCCACGAGCTCCTCGCGAGCTCTCTGCTGAGGACTTCGACGATGTTGACCTTCACCACGATCTCGCGGTCGAAGTCCTCGCCCGCGTCGAGGTCGAGGTAGCGGTGGGTGGATCGGGCGAAGCAGTACACGCACTGGTGCCCGCAGCCGCGGTACGGGTTGATCGTCCAGGCGAGCGGCATGCGCGCGGACTCGGCGGGCACGTGGTTCAGCGCGGACTTGGCGAGGACCTCGTGGAAGCGGGTGCCGCGGAACTCGGGCGTCTCCACGGTGCGCACGAGGCCCGCGAATCTCCCGCGCACTCCGAGGCCGGGCAGCGCGGACTCATCCTCCGCGGCGAGCTCCTGACCTTCCCAGCGCATGCCAGCATTCGAACATACTTTCGAACACCTCGCAAGCGCTCACGGCGACCCCGGAGAGCTACGGTCGGCCGAGCCCCCGGTAGGTCCAGCCTGCGGCGCGCCAGGCGGCCGGGTCGAGGACGTTGCGCGCGTCGATGATGGTGCGGCCCGAGACGAGGGTGCCGGTGCGCTCCGGGTCGAGGTCGCGGTATTCGCGCCATTCGGTGACGATGAGCACGACTTCGGCGTCCTGGAGCGCCTCATCGGCGGTGGCGACGTATTCGAGCGCGGGGTTGACTCGGCGCGCGTTGTCGATCGCCTCGGGGTCGGTGGCGACGACCCGGATGCCCAGCTTGCCGAGCCGTGTGGCGACGTCGAGGGCGGGCGAGTCGCGGATGTCGTCGGATTCGGGTTTGAAGGCGAGGCCGAGGACGGCGACTTTGCGACCGGCGGTGTCGTCGCTGAGGGATGCGGTGACGAGTTCGACGACGCGGTCGCGGCGGCGGAGGTTGATCTTGTCGACCTCTTTGAGGAAAGCGACGGCTTCGCCTTTGCCGAGCTCTTCGGCGCGGGCGGTGAAGGCGCGGATGTCCTTGGGCAGGCAGCCGCCGCCGAATCCGACTCCGGCGTTCAGGAATCGTCGCCCGATGCGCGCGTCGAAGCCGATCGCGTCGGCGAGGGTCGTGACGTCCGCGCCGGTGGCTTCGGCGATCTCCGCCATCGCGTTGATGAAGGAGATCTTGGTGGCGAGGAATGCGTTCGCGGAAACCTTCACGAGCTCCGCGGTCGCGTAGTCGGTGACGACGAGCGGGGTGTCGCGCGCGAGGATGCTCGCGTACACCTCGTCGAGGAGGGCGCGGGCGCGCTCACCGGTGTCGCCGGCGGGGATGCCGTAGACGAGGCGGTCCGGCTCGAGCGTGTCCTTCACGGCAAATCCTTCACGGAGGAACTCCGGATTCCACGCGAGCTCCGCCCCCACCGTGCGGACGCGCTCGGCGAGCCGTGCGGCGGTCCCGACGGGCACCGTCGACTTGCCGACGACGAGGTCGCCTGCGCTCAGGTGCGGCAGGAGCGAATCGATCGCGGCCTCCACGTAGCTGAGGTCCGCGGCGAGCTCACCTGGTCGCTGCGGGGTGCCGACCGCGACGAAATGCACGGTCGAACCCGCCACATCGGCGAAGTCGGTCGTGAAGGTGAGGCGACCGGAGGAGACTCCCGAGCTCAGGAGCTCCGGCAGCCCTGGTTCGAAGAAGGGCGCGCTGCCGGCACGGAGGGCGTCGATCTTGCGCTCATCGACATCGACGCCGACGACATCGTGCCCCAGCTCCGCCATCGCAGCAGCGTGCACCGCTCCGAGATAGCCGCAGCCGATCACCGAAATTCGCATCCCGCGATTCTAGCGAGGCACATACGTGAGGCGCCTTTATTCCGGTGGAGTTCGACGGGCCCCTTGTACGCTTGGTTTTCGGCGCGACGATCGCCAGGACGGCTACAAGGATGGCACGGTGAAAAAAGCGACTGACGCCGAGAGCGCCGAGCTCATGCTCCTCGGCGCTCGCCCGCGACTCGGCCGCTACACCGTCGAGACGATCTCGCGCCTGCCCTTCGCCGCGACGCTAGCGCTGTATCGGCTGCAGGCGGATCTGCAGCAGAATCGCCTCGGCATCCTCTGGATCCTGCTCCGTCCGGTGCTCACGGCGGTCGTGTACGGCACCGTCTTCTTCTTCATCCTGTCGAACTCGGCGCGTCCGGACGATTTCGTGCCGTTCCTGCTGATCGGCGTGTTCGTCTTCGAGTTCTACGGCACGTCGGTGTCGCGCGGCGCGAAGGCGGTGACCGGCAATCTGAAGCTCGTCCAGAGTGTCGGCTTCCCCCGGGCGCTTCTGCCGATCTCGACCACGATCGAGCAGGCGATCCGCATGGTGCCGATCACCCTGCTCCTCGCGATCCTCCTGCTGATCTGGGGTGAGCCGATCGCGTGGTCGTGGCTGCTGCTGATCCCGATCCTCGCGCTCATGTTCTTCTTCAACCTGGGCGCGGCGTTCATCGTCGCGCGTCTCTCGACCCAGGTGCGAGACATCCAGCAGATCATCCCGTTTGCGAACCGCTTCCTCTTCTACACGAGCGGCGTCTTCTTCTCGCTCGACAAAGCGCTCGCCGACCAGCCGATCATGCTCGAGGTGATCCGGATCATCCCCACCTACGACTTCATCGCGCTGGCGCGCGGGGTGCTGATGCACGCGCATCCGGTCGACCCGATCATGTGGCTCGTGGTCGCGGGCTGGTCCGTGGTCGCGTTTGCATTCGGCTACCTGTACTTCTGGGGCGCCGAGATGCGCTACGGCATCACGCGCTGAGCACGATCCGCGCAGTCCGCCCGTCGAGTGCGGCGATCAGTGCGCGACGAGGCCGAGGATGTCCGCGCGCCGGAATGTGAGCCGCTGCAGGTACGGCTGGATATCCTCACCGAGACCGCGGTAGTTCTGGTGGACGTAGAAATGCAGCCGGTCGCCGTCCTCGATGACCCCCTGCGCTGGGTGCACTCTGCACTGATACGCGCCTTGATCATTCATCCACGGCTCGTGGACCGCCAGATCCTGAATCGGCGTCCACTCGATCCCATCCGGTGACCAGACAAGGCGCAGCGACGCCTGTGTCGGACTGACGATCGACAGCAGCCCGAAGAAGCGGTCCTCGATGAGGAAGAAGCAAGGCGAGTAGATGTTCTCGTCATCTCGGAGACCGTGGAGCTCGATGAGCTGGAACGCGCCGAGCCTCCCCAGCCGCTGCCCGGTCGCGACCTGCACGCGGCGCACACCCTCCGCCGGGTTCGACCGCAGGTACACGAAGTACCGCCGGCGAGTTGCCGAGTACACAGCGCTGATGTGGCCATCCACATCGGAGGTCTTCCCCCAGGCCGCGATGCCGCTCACGAAACCGGGGTGCTCGGCGCCGATCACCAAGCGCTTCCGAATGAGCCGGGCCCCATCCCAGGCTGCCGTGTAGACCCCGTCATGCTCAGGATGGTCCGCGGCTGGCACGATCTGACCACCGAGGCCCCGGATCACGTCGCGGTCCCGGAATGCCATGAAGTTGTGGCACATGTACGAGCGCCGCAGCACGGTCTCGGGGTCTGAGAATTGGACGCCGTCTGACGAGACCGCGTGCTTGGTGTTGGACGTCGCGCGCTTGCTGCCTCGATAGAACAGATGCACCTGCCCCGCGTCCTCCACGACGGAGAAGTACGCGCTGCCGACGTCGAGCTCGAGCGGGACGTCCACCGTCTCGATCGGCTCGAGCGGCTGGCTCGGAATCTTGACCGCTGGCTTGGCCGCCTTTCCCTCGTACGCGGCGAGGACCTCCTCGGCGGGACCGTCCATCTTGAGCACGCCGCGGTCGATCCAGAGCACACGAGTGCACATCTCGCGGATCGAATTCATGGAATGACTGACGAGGAGCACGGTGCCGGCGGCCTCCTGCATACGCTTGATGCGCTCAGCGCTCCGCTCCTTGAAGGCGCGGTCGCCGACCGCGAGCGCCTCGTCGATCAGCAGGATCGCGTGGTCCTTGGCAGAGCTGATCGCGAATCGAAGCCTCGCGCTCATGCCGGACGAGTAGGTGCTCATCGGAAACTGTGCTGATTCTCTCACGCCAGCAAAATCGATGATCTCGTCGACTCGCCCGGCGATCTCCTTCTTTGAGAAGCCGAGAGCCCTCAGTCCGAGAACCACGTTACGCTCGCCTGAGAGGTCGGGGATCAGTGCTGCATTCACACCGAGCAAATTTGGCCGTTCACGAGCCCACACACGCCCTTCGGTCGCCGGCATGAGTCCGGCGAGAGCCCGAAGTAACGTCGACTTGCCAGAGCCGTTGTGCCCGATGATGCCGACGGTTTCGCCTTCGTAGATCGTGAAGGAAACGCCCTTTAGCGCGTGCACGGTGCGTAAACCTGAAAGCCGCCGCGCGGAGGTCGAGTCTTCGTCGCTAATTCGCTTGCCCGACGCATACACGCGGTACGCGACGTGCAGGTCTTCGACGACAACAGTCGGCCGGGCGACCCCCGAAACAGCCCCGCTCGTCGACATCATGGGAACCTCCTGAGCGAGTTCGCGCAGCTCGGCCTATGATCCGCCACAAATCTATTGTGCCGCCGTGTCCTGTCAAGCATCTGCACTTAAGCCTAGACATGCGACATCGCAACTAGATCACGAGGTGGAACGGCTGATGTCCCTTGACGCGAGAGCGGACGACCCGACCGTCGCCATCTACTGCGAAGAACGGCGCCGTGGACCTGATCTGGATGCCTTGTGAATCGTCAAACTCGAGCGCAGCGGATTGACGGCCGTCTGAAGTGAAGATGAGGACCTGACCTGCGCGACGCACGAGCCGGAGCTGCACCGTCGCAGCAAGGCCAAGCCGCTTGAGCACCTTTCGCTCCGCGAGCGACCGCCCCGACGCGTCGGGCCCGACGAGGACGATAGCCGAGTCGACGGCACCAACGTCGACGACACGATTCACAGCGAGAGGCCTCAGCCAGCCTCCGTGCGCTGCAAGGCGGACCCGCTGCGGACCGGACGACACTACGATCTCCGCAGTCGCCTGAACCAGCGTCGCCTGAAGGTGGACCTCATGGGTCGTCCAGTCAATCTTCGCGACGTGCTCAGTCCGCGGCTCTGGCGTCGAACGCGGGTCGGCGAGAGCGAACCCCACTGCGTCGTTTCCGCGATACCGAGCCTCACCGCCCACCGCCCGCTGTCTTGCAAACAGCTGAAGGTCCGCGGGGCGTCCCGTAAAGGTTCGGAAGTACACGGTAACCATGCTTTCGCGGCGCCAGTTCGTGTCCACGTGGACCGCCACATATCCGTATTGGTTCTTTCGACGGTAGTTCCGTGGCCGATCGGCATCAATAAGCACCTGCGTGAACTGCTCGGGCTTGCCTACCGGCGCGATACGGATCGCGATATTCGACCGACCCTCGCTGCGGAAGCGAAATTTATGAACAAACGCGGACCCATGATCTTGGAAGGTGCCGAGCCAGATCCGATGGAGACCGAGCTCTGGCGACTCGCGAAAGCGCACCCACCCCTCGTCCAAAGTCTCGTGCGAGAGGCCCTGCATACGGCCCACGCGAGCGACCGACGCCTCTCCCGAACTCCATTCGGGGGATGCAATCCGCTCGGTCGAGACCCGGAGGCCTTTGATACTCAGTTGCCCATCGAACCAGCCACGCATGCCTCGGCCATCGCCCAGCACGCCAAGCACTCGCGGGTTCTGTCGGATATTGTCGCGGATGATCCGACGAACGTGTTCAACACGTCGCGAGCTGGTGAAATACTTCTTGCCGGGCACTACCACGATCACACGCCAGTTCGGAGCGAATAGCCGACTCAGCGTGTCAACGACTGTTGAACCGAACGCGAGGAGCAATTGCGGTTCCACGTTCTGACCGATGACATAATCCTCGATCCCACCGCCGCTACGTCGCACCTCAAAACCTGTAGCCCGGACTATCGCCGCCAACTTGGCCTCAGACTCATTGCGATGCGGGAAGTACACCACCCGCCGACCCGGGAACCACTTCGCGACTCGCCGACACAATTTTAGATACTCACGGCGGACAGCAATGCCAGCCTCGACGTGGTTTGCCCCTGCCACCCAGATCTCGTCGGTGAGACGCCGATCGGCCAACGGCGAGTACTTTGCGTTCGGTTCGATCCGATCGAAAGCGGCTACTGGCAGGTCGTAGATGGAGAAAAACGTGACTGAGGGCGGCTCGATGATTTCGAACGGATCTTCCGAACCAAGATGGCGCGGAAGATGACCCAGGATCTCGTCAGCATGCTCCCCATTGAGCCGGAAGGTCATAACGTATCTGGACACAGACCCGTCGTCGAGGATCACGCATTCGACCTCCTGAAGGTCGAAGTACCTGAGAAACTGCCGGAACGAAATCGGCCGGTAATCACCAAGAAGCAGCCTCGTCACCGGCTCGACGGCGAGAGACTCCGCGATCGAACGCACTTGGTCAACGTACGACTGGCGATTCGCGATCTCAGCGGTGAGCCAGGCTTGACGCTCTTCATCCGTGGGGGCACTGCGCTGAGGGCGTTGGCGCGACCACCACCTGCGTTGCGACGGGGTCGCACGCCACGGGGCTGGGACCGACCGAAACGGAGCGATGGCAAACTGCTGGCCCCAGTCAAGCTTCATGATCGCGTCGCGCGATAGGGCGTTGTTTTCCTCACTCGTCGATTCGACGTGCACGATGGCTGCGGACATCGGTGCGATATCCATCTGTCGCAGATACTGGATGGCGTTCTGCACCTGCAGCGGCGAGGTGACGATCGCTACGACTTCAATCGGTGCCACGTCGACCTCCTTCAGCTCGCCGATAGAAGTCGTCATACTGCTCCGCGATCGCGCTCACGGTGTACTGGCGGGAGTCCTCGATGCACGCGTCACGCATTCGCGCGTAGGCGTCGGGGTCCAGGCCCGCCGCTGACTCGATGGCTCGATCCAGCGAGGCTGAGTCGCCGGGGTCGAAGAGCCATCCGGTAGCGTCGGTGAGCACCTCCGATCCTCCACCGCGCAGCGAGCCGAGGACCGGCACTCCGTGGAACAACGACTCGATGAAGACCCGACCGAACGGCTCGAACCAGAGCGAGGGCACGACGCAGTACTTCACGGCGCGGAAGAAGCGATCAGTCGCGACGTAGCCGATGAACTCGATCTCGGGGCTCTCATACTCGCGGCGCAGCGTCTCGACATATCCCGGATTGCCGGAGCCCGCGACGAGCGCTCGCACCTTGTGATCCGTGCGCGCGGCATTCGCTCGGCGCACCGCGTCGAGAAACACTTCGACGCCCTTGGTCGGGTGGAGGCGACCGATGAAGCCGAAGTCGTACTCTCGGGGGACGTCTTCCGCGTCTTCGGCGATGTCGTCAGAGAGCTCGTAGCTGTTGGCGATGACCGCGGCCTCGGGTACGTCGACGAACCAGCCAGCGGTGCGGTGCACCTCGAGCACGTGTCGGCTGATCCCGACCACGCCGTCGATGCTGCTCGAGTCGTCGCGAATGTCCTGCTTGATCCGCAGGGCGCAGTCTCGACACTGGCGAGTGCACGCCTGGTCGCCGATGAGCATCCGGTCTCGGCAGATGAGCGAGTAGCTCCGGATGGTGTGCACGACCGTCGCACCCAGCTCTTGACCGACTCTCCAGATCTGCGGCAGACCGCCGAACACATTCGTGTGCAGGATCTCCGGTCCGAAGGCCTCGAGGTACGGCCGAAGCCGTTCGCCGACGTTGCGCTGGCGGCCGGAGAGGTAGTGCTTCATCGTGCGCTGCGCGAGGCCCTCGTTCAGCACGTTCGGCTCGCGCCCCGGGGGGCTCGCGATGCGTGTCACCGGGACCCCATCGATCACCTCGTCGACGGGCTCGTTGTCGACGTTCTGGGTGAAGACGCGCACCTCGTGCCCGAGGCGCTGGAGACCCAATGCGAGGTAGCGCACGCTCTGCTCCGAGCCGCCGATGCCGAGCGGCGGATACAAGAAGTTCACGAGCGAAATCCGCACCAGTACCTCCGCTTCGGTAGTGCTCGCGGTCCGCACAATGCGACCTAGGCTCCCCGGGGCCCTTCGGGAGTCTACCCCCGAGGCCCCTGAGTCGATGATGCTCGCGCCATACCCTTCAGGATGTAGGGAGCAAGCGAGCGCGAGAACGTCGCCGTGAGATGGTGGCCGTCCTTGTACACGGTCGAGTTGCCGATCACAACGAGGCATTCGTCGGGCGTACAGAACAGGTCGCTCAGGTCTACAGGAATGATGCGAGGGTCGCTGCCCTGGAGTTCGAGCGCCGCGTCGAAGAGCGCATCCGGCAGCAAGGCCTCATCACGCGGGCGACTGCAGACGCCCTTCTCCAGCTGCGCTTGCACGCTCGGGAGCTCTGCAAGACAGTTCACATTGCCTCGCGGCCGAGGCACATCCCGAATCGCGACGATCTCTGTCACGCTGTCGGGCACTCGCGCCCAGGCCGAGTAATATCCCTCGATCCCAGTCTCGTGGCCTGACTTCTCACCCTCTCCGACGAAGGTGTTCCGTGCAGAGTTTGAGGTCACGATCATGCTGAGGTCTGGAATCTCCGCCAAGGCCTCCACGACACCCTCGTTCCACTCGATGCAACTCTGCGCCATCGCCTGCGCGTAGGCCTTATCGTCCTGGCCATCGAGCGTGTTCCGAACCGCACCGGTGAATGGACAACTGCCCTTTGTGATCTCGATTAGTCGCCAATCGAGCGCCTCGGCAATCTGTGACATCGCGGGCGACAGGTGGGCAGTGTGCGAGTCACCGACGAGCGCCACGGTCTTTGTCGCCTCGGTCGCAGAGACACCTTTCTCGCACATGATCACTTCAGACACGGTCTGACCAGCGAGGCACTCATCGAGGCTGCTATCCGACCGTACGTCGTCAGGCATCGGCACGATGAAGTCGCCCGAACTCCACGGACATCCGCTCTCGGGGTCCATCGCAGGAGCTCCGAGACAGTCGGCGACGGCTTCTGCAGCCGCGCGGCTTGCTTGAGCCTGCGCTACCACCACCGCGGAGTTGATCGGAAGCACGACAATGAGCGCAGCCATGCCCGTGGCCATGAACGCATATGCAACTCGACGCGTAGCCCATACGCCGCGAGCCGTCCGGGCCGGATCCTCAACGAGGTACTTGGTCGCCGCGGCCAAGACGAGAGTCGCGATGATGATCGCCAATCCGACTTTCGGGCCGATCGGGTGCCCGACGATGAATGGCGCGGCGATCACCAGCGGCCAATGCCAGAGGTAGACGGAGTAGCTGATGTCCCCGAGGAACTGGATCGGTCCGGCGTGCGAAAAGAACTGCGGTGACCACGTTGATTCGGCATCTCCAAGCCACAGGAGCACGGCAGTCGCGACCACGGGGAACAGCGCGATCCAGCCGGGAAATGGCGAGGCGCTATTCATCAGCAGCGCGGAGCCGACAATGACGAGGAGTAGCAGCCAGGACGCTCCAGCGTGCAGCGCCGACTGGACGCGGGTGCGCGCGACGAAGGCCGGCAGCATCGCCACCAGCCCACCAGCCGCGAACTCCCACGCCCTGGTCGGGGTGATGAAATACGCGAACGCCTGATCCGCCTCCGTCATCAGGATCGAGCACACCAGCGACGCGACGAAC